>Ga0160429_1000052_pt1 | contig 157930 bp, 133 predicted proteins | sample SolpanmetagenomR_FD_108199 | JGI IMG/M metagenome (GOLD analysis project Ga0160429, IMG submission 108199) | Solar panel surface microbial communities from Lawrence Berkeley National Laboratory, California, USA - R | ecosystem: Engineered > Built environment > Solar panel > Unclassified ... | reverse complement strand
CGCAATTTCGTACGAACTGCCCACGACCTCGGCAGAAAACCATAAAAAATTAATCAAACTTTATTTTAGCTTCGATTAGTTCAAAATAAACTAAACTGTTGTTTTTGCTATCGGACGGGCCCTAAATAAAATGAAATTGGTTCAGAACAACCAGAAGAAATTTTTTTCTGCAGAAGACAGGAACTCAAGTTCTTTCCCCGGCCATTACTCGCGGCGTTTCAGGATTTTAGAACACGTTATTTTCATCAACAACGGTCTGACGAGTTTTGTGCAAACGCGCCTTTGATAAAATTATAGTATTCAATTACGCCGCAACACAGGGATCAAATATTTCGATCACTTACCGTCATATCAATAGTCAGCAGCAGTTAGGACTAATGCAGTTTAATCGAGTCGAAAATTAAGGCAATTTCCAACGCGCGAATCATCGATCGAAAGCGCGCTTGACGCTGGTCGTACTTTTTCGTATATCATATTAGCCGAGTCGCAAAGCACATCATGAATCGGTTATTACACAAGAAGAAGCTGGGGACTGCGGATGAAGATGGTGGTAATTCAAAGCGGCCATGGAAAAAAACAAAAAAATTGCAAGAGATACCTAAACCGGAGTTCAACCTGGCTGCGGCATTACCCACAAACGATGACTTTCGCACCAGTCTAATCATGCCTAATCTTTCGGCCCGCTTCAGTATGTTGCGCGAACAAGATGATCCGATGAGTAAGATCGGCAAAGCCAGTGACGATAGTGTATTACCAAGTCAAAGAATGTCTCGACTGGCAGTGTTTGGCATTGCAGATTTGGATAGTGTGGATGAAAAGAAGGGTCCGACTTCGATCCGAAGTATGACGCGACCAACCCATGTGACGAATATTGAGCATGCTTCTTTCCATTCCGACGATCCGTATGGTGTGGACAGCGAGTCTGCGAATAGTGGAAACATTATGAACCGAAGTCGACCTTTGGAGGGGAACAATTTATTCGGAGGACGTCAGAAGATATATAAGTTACCAAATTCAAGTTCAACAAGGAGTCTCGGCCGCGCTTTGTACGATGACGACGTGTCCACAGGTACTTTTCAAAAAACTCGACCATCTGAGGATAACTCGAGACCTTCAATTGGAGACGATAGCGGCGAGGACGATCCAACGATTTCTTCATTCGCCTTTGACTTCTCAACGAAGCAGAGGATACAGCCTGACACGCTTGCGACTCGTCCAATGAATCATACATCTACCTACGATAATTCTTCACCTCCGCAGAGTTCAAAAGGAGGACGTCAGGGTTCGGCAGATTCTGCGGCAGTTTCGGAACCATCAAATGGCTACATGTCCACTCCAGCAACGTCAACCACTTCACAGGCTACAAATAATCTCAAAAAGTTTACAAGACCGTATAACAGTCCCCTCGATACATCAGGCTCAAGATGGCAAGCTGGTGAAGGATCCGAGGTTTCTCTAGCGAAAGAATACCAGCAGGCTCAAGATGAAGAGTTATTCAGATCCATGCAAGTACATACGCCTTCGATTAAAAGATCGCCTATCATTGGAATGCCACAACCTACGATCGGTGGAGACCTCCCACATAGATTGTTTGGAAGTCATTCAAGCCAAAAGAAAAGTCCATTAATCGACAGCCCTGCTACACATTTTGAGAATGAAGATCGTGCTGTGCGATCATCAGTCCACTCGCAAGAAGGTAGACAGGAAGATCATGATAATATTTACAGCACCTATCATACGAAAATGGAATCAGGTCTCCCTATTCAGAATAATAGTGTACATAGTATATCCCCACCGGTGTCCGAAATTGATGCAGACTTCCTGGACAACAGCCATGATTTTGTACCAAATAGTTCATATTCACTGGATCAATGGCATGGCTCTGATTACCCGAACAATTCTTCGCTTCTTAGCGGTAATGAGGTCGATCCCTATGTTCCAGCGGAAGAGCAGTCTGCATCTGCAACAAATTCGATCATCAGCAGACAGTCTGACGCCTTTTCCGTTTTTCAGAAAGCTGCTGCTCAAATCAAAGCTCAACATTCGTCAAGTTCATTAGGCGATGCGCATGCCTCCGACTCGAACCGTACATTTTTCGGTGATTTTGGGACGAGTGATGATGAGTATGAAAGTGATGGTGACCATGATCGTAGAAACCATGGAAGATTTCGACCTTCGGGACTGGAGAATATTGAGGAACATCCTGCATCTGCTCGGGCATCTGGAAGGGCACAAACACCTTTGTTTCCAGACGTCAGTGAAATGCAGAATGGACCTACCAACGATCTTAAATTGAAAACTTCTGGTGCGAACAATTTCAATGACGCCGAGGCACGCGGTTTGGGAGTCGGGAGCATGGTGCATCAACATTTGAGAAATATTAGCAATGTATCTTCAATTGCAACGAGTGCCGATGCCTTTGATTCACGAAGCGGTCATTTACGAAACATCAGTGGTCCTTTGGATGCAGGAACGGCTGGTCGAGACTTGAGTATGACGAGCTTGATCGAAGAAGAAACTAAAATGATTCCAAGGCCTTTTGTTTCTCAGCATGGATCAAATGCAAACTCGAATCCATGGGACCTGGACGAGTTTGATTATTATAACGACAAGCATGACTCGCAAATCGATGGCGATCATCATAATCATCAACAACAAGAAAATCAAGGTCAACAGACACAACAGACACAACAGACACAACAACACACACAACAACAGACACAACAGCAGACACAACAGCAGATACAGCAGCAGGCATCGCAACAGGCATCGCAGCAGGCACAACAGCAACAACAAAACGACAGACGTCACGACTCGGCACCGGGCGTAGACTGGCAGCCTGATCACCGACGAGATCTCAGCGATGGAACTATGCAGGAGCGCGAAGCATTTGCAAACGAAATTGCAATGCGTCAGAGGGCTATTCAAGAGAACCTTAGCCGGATTTCAGAGGTTGAGGTCAGATCTACTAGTCCCGTGGCAGGTCAAAGTACTGCCCAACGAACGTTGAGTCTCCTCAAGACTAGGTCAAGCAGAGATTCATTACCGAAACAAGATACATCGAACAAAGCCATGAAGATGCTTGGACTCAACTCAAACATAACCGTTTTAGCTTCGAAACGAAGTGCGACAGATGGACGTGTCGGTGAAGCCCAAGATGAACTCCGACCCTTGCCGACGAAGCGTATTGGATCATTTAGCAATCCCAATGCTGCAATCATTCAACGTCACTCTCCGAACATGAACAATGAACAAAATAGCAACGGTATGTATGAAATGCAACGACCAAGAAATCAAAGCTCGCAAGCTGCTTTTGGACGACCATTGGTTCAAAGGCCGATGAATGGAAATACTACAGCACCATTAAAGGTTCGTAGTCGGTCTGATTCTGCTACAATGGCAAATCCGGGACATCCGAACATGTCACCATTGATGGAGCAAAGAGCAACTCCGCCTATGCCACAATACGGCTTCTCGGGACAATTTTCTTCGAATCCTTCTCCACGCCAATCCCCAAATCTTAATTCAAGGGTTGAACCAAATGTATCACCGATCATGCCCAATCAAGCATTCTCTAGGGCAGTTATGCCAATGAATAGAGGTATGATGGTGTCTCCTGTCAATACTGCTGTACAAACAACGTACAAGAGCCATGCTAGTCCAGCAAGCGGCCCTTCACCACGTCCTTCGCCATCTCCTGCCTCCGTCTCGCCATATTTCACCAATCCAACCCCTCCTCCATCTGGACCGTCGACTCCAAATATACAAGCTCCAGTTACGCCTGTCATGCCACCTATCCCAAACATCAAACAAGGCACGAGTACATTACGTAAACGGGCTGTTAATAAAGCAGATATATCAGAACCGATTTTGATTTCCTCAACATCAAACGTCGATACAGTAGATTTGCCACCAGGAGCATCACTTAAAAATGGTCAAGAAACAGTCTTGCCATCTACTGCTCAGAACTCAAACAAGAAAAGAACGCCGATGCGTTTATTCAGTTTTGGAAATAAAGAACAGAGCAAAGATGACATGTTACATGCGAATGGAAGTCCTTCTCCGAGAATGACATCTCCACCCATGTCTTCTCTACCCGCTTCTTCTACAAATACAAACACGTCGGGAAGAAACGCGATTAGTCCGGATTTATATAATTCGGAATCAAGATCAAACACGGCATCATCTTCGTCGAGAAGTGCTTCCGATCAAGGCAACTATCAACTAGCGACAAACACTACTACTCCGACTATTCGACAGATGAAGTCAAAAGACAGTTTCGACAAGATCCCCGGTCCTGCGCCTATCATGACTGAAGCCGGAATGTTTTGAAACATTCTCTCCTTTACTCCTCCTTTATCACGAGCTATAATCTTTTTATATATAAAAACCATTAAACGGCGAATTTCCATGTACAGAGATGACATTTTATTCAATTCATACTTTTATTTTTATTCTAAAATCATGTACATTTTTTGTATCAAAATTCTTTTCTACCTGTGTCACTACTGTACATAACGTATTGTCTGTAGTTCATGTGAAGTTTACCGGTTATATGAAAATTACATTTAGTCACCGTATAGATTACCGTTTCAAGTCGTTCAGAATTCAACGTTGCTTTTGAGTTTACAGTTTGTCTTTCAACGTTTGCGGGCTTAATACATGCAGTACATATGTCGGATCCCTAATCGAGTAGGACCTGCAACAGTTTATATTGAATTGTTAGGGCAGGTCATTCTCTGTCCTTTGGTTGAAACGATCCGACCAGATACAGTCCATTTGGTTGTAATTCCCTTGACATTATTCCGAAACGACCCTACGAAGCTTTGTCAGCATCCTCACTCGTGCGCATATCAATAAGGTAAATTAATATAATACTTGAAGTCGTGATTGACAATAATTCCACGAGTATGTTATGGAATAATGTAATCTGAATAGATGCTTGAGTAAATGGCTTTCTTATACAAAACTCTACATGCGACGTAGTTGAAACTGATAGACAATATCAAAAGCATAAGTAACGGATAGGCAAACAAACTCGGCAATTGACATCGAGGCTTTGAAAGTCAAAGACATGGATATGAACCCTAACGAGATAAGTGCTGATTGTTTTTGAGTAAGGTGGTTGTCAACCTGCGAACGTTGAACGGTTTGAACAAGATTTCGTTCATATTGGTTATACTTCACCGGGCGATCAACTGTATCCATGCAAGCATTGTCGACTAGATAGAATCGATATTCAAAAACGTACAGTACGCTCTTATTGGTTGCCTGCATCACACTTGCATGTTTGAGACCGTTGGTCGAATCACGCACTCATGGGACCGGCTTTCGTAACGGTGTAAGGATGATAGGAAATATATTTCTAACGTGCTTGTCAAAAAGGTATGATACTTTACAAATCTCCTACCTTTTTCTATATTGCTCCATTCCAAACCTTCATCACGTAATCAGGCTTTAAATCATGTCAGATAGTGGAGGTGCAAGCCTCGAAGCATTAATTCAAACAGTAAAAAATGAGCTTGCACGATTGCAGAACGTAGCCATTGCTTTTCTAGTCCTGATGGTTATAAGCTTCGTGCTTAGGATGTTCACAAGATTGAGACTCGTACGTCTTTTCAGAGCGGAAGACTGGACCATGGTACTCGCTTTTGTATGTCCCATATGCAGCTAAATACTTGTCCGGCTGCTAACAATGCTTATGATTCAGGCTATCGCAGTTGGAACAATCTTTTTAACATTATGGGATATCGCTCTCAACAATGCATCGCTGAATGGTGGAGATGGTAAACCAGTCGTTGCAAATAGGGTGAGTTCGGCCAGTGTTCTACTACCAGATGACAGAGCTGACGGTCCTTTACAGATATTCATTGGCATAGCAGTTTTACTAGTTACAGCTTTGGTGGTAACAAGAATATCACTTGCACTCTTCTTCCTGAGCTTCATACCCAAGTCGAAAAGACTTTACAGAGCTTTCATCTGGTTCTCCATGATGTCACTAGTACTCACAGCTGGAGCATATATTCCACTGATGGTGGTAAGCAGTGTGAACGTCAAATCTCTCAACAACAGTCAACAATTATACACAGTTACTTCTGTATTCGCTGTCGGGGTTTTCTGTTCTTTTTCTCTTATAATTGGAGACTTTGTCTTGTCCGTACTTGGATCAATCACCGTCTGGGAAGTAGAACTGCCACGAATCATTCGTCTCTCTGCATGTGCCCTGATAGGACTTGGATCACTAGGAGGTATTGTGTCGATCATTCGGTTAGTCATCAATCTCAAACTTCATGTTCAGACCGGATCTGGCTTCGTAGACACACTTCATCTTGCGCAGTGGTCGCTCGTAGAAATGGGCGTAGGCATCATGGTTGCCAATTTGGCTCTTACGCGACCATTTTGGGCTCGGGTGTGCAAAAATATTGGAATTAGAAGCTCATGGGGTACTGAAAATCAAACCCATACGAATGCATTGCGAACCGGCGCAAAAACGCCATCTCGACACCCATACCAACGACCTAGTCTTGAGATATCAAAGACGCAAATCATGTCAGTGACTCGAGAGATGGAGACGGACAGTAATAATCGTAATTCTTTAAGTCATTTTCACAATTAATAATTATTAATAGTTAACTGCTTCCACACCGAGGTATGCACGTGATAATTAATTGCGTCTTTCCCTTTGTTTACAGTGACTAAAATGTGGGGTAAATGCAAAAAGTGAAGATATGATGAATGTGTTTTGTACAGCCGGTCTAACCCATTGATCTTCGGTTGACATTAAAAGATCAACCATGAACAGGAGAACTCATGAAGGTCCAATGGACTTTGAATATCATAATGGTACAGGTCCAATTGATGCACGGTCCCCATTCGCTCAAGTCAGTGGAAATCATCAGAGACCTTCAGCGGATAGTATGGACATTGATGATGGATTTGATCTAAAACGAAGTATACTTTATCATTTTCGTATATCAAGATTAAAGTCTGATTCCAAAGTAGACACTCGAGCAGCATTCGCATCACCTACCCGATCTAGAGCTTCGCCCACGCGACCAGCACAATCTCAGGCCGCCATATTATCCACCACTGGCCGGACTACCAACACCTCTCCCACAAAGTCACTGACTGGTGCGGCGCCTTTTGTACTGAAACCACATTCGATATTCGCTACTCCGGCTGGAGCACGTACAAGAGCGGTCGATATGATGGACGCTGAATCCACTGATGGCGAAACCCCAAAGTCTATTGACCAGTCATCCATCCTCGATAGCGATGCAACTCCAGATATCAGTGTGCTTAACTTTAGGAATGTGACGCCAAAATTTGATGTGCCAGAAGTCCCAGATTTTCGCTCCAAAAGGCAGCAAAGCGCAAGCCCAACAAAAACAAAATTCCGACAAGAGAATGGCGAAGATTTGGGCAAGTCTAGGAGGGACAGTTGGTGGGGAAGACTGATGAGTTCGACTTCCTCCCCCGGAAGAGGAGAAGTACCACGAGGTTTACATTCTGAAAAGTCTGCCAAAAAGGTGCAAAAGAAGAGAAGAGGAGATACTGTGCGGCAATTGATGAGAATAAGAAAGGACGAAATCAAAGATGAAGATCTTGATGATACCATTGCCAGTGATACTGATGATTCGAGACAGACAAGGGCAAAATCAAGTAAGAGATGGATAGCAACGTTGAGGCGAGACAAGGACATTTACGCAAACATTTCATCAGCTCCGACTCTCAATGATCACGATACAAACAACAATCCTCCGACTCAACGACATTCTCTATATACTTTTTTCGAATTTCTCACTCAGCATCCAAGTCTTCCCCAGATCTTGTCGTGGTATGCTCAACTTCTGTTCAACTTTTGTATTTTATCCTTTTTTATATACTTGATTTATTCTTTCTATAGAACAGTCATATCGGATGTCGATAAAAAGTCGTCAGAGGTAGTCGCTGATCTAATGGTTGAAATGGCTATTTGTGCCAGACAATATACGGATAACAGATGTGCGCCAGATACAAGAGTCCCGGCAATGGAAATGGTTTGCAATAACTGGGAAAAATGTATGAATAGGGATACGAAAGCTCTGGGAAGAGCAAGGATAAGTGTATCAGCCTGGGCAGAGATTTTTAATGCTTTGATAGAACCAATAAGTTGGAAAGCCATGGTCAGTATATTGTTTTATGACCGTTATTGTTATCATTGAAAATGCTGATTTTACGTCATAGATCTTTTCACTCATTATTATTGGTGGTGGCATAATTTTTAGTAATGTTTCTTTTAGTATGATTCGTCATAGAGCTGCTGAACAAGCTGCTGCAAATCATCATCATTATTACGGAACTGGTCCTGGTCAAATACCTCCCCCTACTCCACATCGACAATTCAGTAATCCAACAATAGATCAGCAAGGCTTTTGGACACCTCATCATCAAAATCTAGGTATCGAACCCATCTCTAGTGGGATTGCCGATATTGGGAGGGAGGCTTCACCTTCGAAAAGGTTGACCTATAAATGATGTAATCTAAAAATGTCTCGAAAAGTAGAGTGTAAACATTATGATTGAATTTTGAATATAACTTTGAAACTTTGGAGAAGACACTACATTTTTTTACCCTGTTCTGTTTGACTACTTATCTCACTCCAGTCTTTGACAATCCTTCGTTCTGCAAATTGCCTCTTGACCCAATTCTCGCCATGTTCAAAATACTGCTCTTTCGTGACCATGACATTATTTAACAGGTCTCTTCTTTGCGCTAGTCTTGCTCCACCTTGCCAGGTTGCTGTTATAGGACTATATCATAAACAATCAGATTTTACTTTGCTATCAAATATAAAGACGGAAAAGACTGGGAACATACTCATCAACTCTCCTCACCCCTACTTCCATCCCAACATCCACCAAACTTCTCAATTCCTGATAAACTCGGTCCGCAAACCCCGGTAACAACGTCGATCCACCCGTCAACACGACGTTTCCCAAAAATCCCTGCCAGAGACTTTTCGGCACGTTGGTTTCTTGAAGACACTGCATGATCGTCTCTGGTAGACCACGTTCTTTCAATCCGATATCTCCAGGATGGAAGATCAATTCCGGAGCGGTAAAGCGTTCGTTAGCGAGGGGAAACGTTTCTTCATTCTGCTGTTGGATGTCTTGTCTGTTCAAGTTTTGACGAGATCGTAGAGTCCCGTGATGTAGAGTCGTGTAGTTGGGTAGAACGTATTCGACGTCTTGGTCATACAGTGGGATCGTATCGTTATAAGAACCTTGATCATGAGCGTCAAGATTGGTTTTGGGTATAGGCTGGGATTTCCGTCGGTTACCTTTCCAACAACGTTCCAGGTCTTTGGAAAAGTCGAGAGATACGTAACATGCATCTCGCTTGATTTGTTCGACTATGTATGGCTCATCCATTAGAGAGAAATGACGGAGAGATAGTTGTTCGGCGAGGTAGTTTGATATATGCTTCCCGCCGGGAGTCAGTCTTCGGATGGAATTCTGTAGTGCTCGAGAGCGGAGGACTGGCGTGATGATAGTGTGCGAATGCGATGCGTCGACCAGAGTGAAAATCTCAATAGGGTTTGAAGTGCTTGTGGAAGGAAAAGAAGAGCAGATAGGTTCAGGAAGAGGGTTGAGGCAATGCATGGTAGAACTCAAACAACGATATGCAGCTGCGAAAGAAAACTCTTCAAATATGATTTGATCGGTATTGGATTGTATTGTTGCTGGACTATTCGGTGGTTCTGTAATGAGAAGTGAAGTCGTAGACGGCTCGCACTAGAAGGGAAAGGATGAAAAGTCAGATCACGGAAAAGGCATGGATTGATTGAAAAACAAATAATATAGCAATTTAGATACGAGAAAAGAAATCTTATTCATTACATATAATGTAGCCTTTTCGTCAAGAAATTCATGCTCAAATATGGCCCGCTCAAGATCCCAATTAACGATATAACCTTTCTCCACAGGTCTACGGAACTGCATCTCTCCAAAATCCGTACATTTCGAGAGGTCAGATCCTACATATGTTTGTTTCGTACGTGATCGAGCTATACAATTTGGAATGATATGACATTGAGGAAATGAATTATTTTCCTCATCCTCTTCTATTTCTTGACATGTCACGAGTCCAGCTTTGATAGTATATGCGCCGGGATCTACCACTAGAGTATTTGGCGGTAGAGACACCCTGTCTATATTAGTGTTGTTGGACGAAATAGCCATCCTCCACCAAAAGCCATCTATTCAAAGAGAAGAATGTGTATTAGGGTGATGTTCATCAAAGTGAAAGTTAATTTATTTTTTTGTGCACGACGCCAATGAAATCATATTCAATTTCACATCCATTTTCACATCCATCTTCTTCCCCAGTCTCCTCTCGAGAGAATGTCTTCGAAACAACGCGATATACAGACTCTACGGTCTCTGACTGATGCATCTCAAATTATAATCTCTGAATATCTCACGATTCTTTCTCCACAACAGACATCATCTTCTGCTAATGCTTCGACCACGACAAACCCACAAACCCCGGCAGCTAGCCTACCGCATCCCCTACAAGTTCTGCGTGATGCATCTCTCCTTCTCAAATCACACATAACAAAACTCAGCCTTTTACTTCTCAACCCCCCGTTCACACCTAGCGCTATCACACCTATACTGCGAGAAATAACGTCAACATGTCTTCCCGCAATGATGAGTGCCGTCCAGATCGCACAGCCAGATATCTGGGGAGAAATGCTTTGTGGGGAAATAAAAGCGTGCGTTAGGAGAGTGATGAGGGAATGTCGAGGCTGTTTAGATGAGGTACGCAAAGTCATTGACGTCGACGATAAAGTTGTAAAAGCGGTTGAGAAAGGAAAGGGCACTTTGGCTTGTACGAGAGTCATGTGGGATGCTTGTGATACATTAATAGGACTGGAAGACTTGGAAATTGGTGGAGTGGCGTTGAGAAAGGCAGAAGAGTATCATGATTTGATCAAGGATGCTATTGAAGAATTGAAAGAATGGGGAGAAGGTCATGATGATGGAAATGAAGATGGTGATGACGATGATGACGATGACAAAGACGACAACGATTTTGATGAAGAAGATGATGATTTGTTCGGTGAGAACAATAGAATACCGAAAAATAGACCAGACATAAAGACTGAACTGGATATTGTCTTGGACAAGTTGAAGAAAATTACATTCTTATATACAGCAGTCATCAAAAGGCGGATAAAGACTTTTACAAAAGAAATCGCAAAACAACAAACAAACGTTCAAAGAATGGACGAAATCATGGACAAGTTGAAATCTATACCGGAATCGATTGATGATTTAGCAAGTGCTTTTTACGATCTCGATATCGAGGAGATTAACTCTTGTAGATCTTCGTTATTGACACAAGCCAAAAACCTCGTCTCGATAGTACATCTCAATTGGTCTGGTTCAGAAGATGAATTCACGACGTGGTGTCAGAAGTGGATAGAAGTGACGGAGTGAATGATAAATAAAATTGATTATTTTTGAAATAAAAGTACACTTGAGAATATTATATCAAAATATACAAGATGCGGTTGGTCGAATAATCGATCAAATATTACAATGTAAAAGATCTGCTACACAGCTGATAACCAAAAAGATTTAAAGAGCCAAAGCGGCCAAGAATGAAAGGCCAAGTACTGCCTGACCAGCTTGTAGAACATTTGCAACACCAGTCGCACCTGGAATTGCACTTGTTGTGGAGTTCCTACTCATAGTCATGGTTGACATTGTTTGAGTTCCAGCAAAGGTCGATGATGAAGAACCCGATGCTGAAGAACTCATTGCAGTACTTGTTGATCCTCCTGTTGCCGATGATGTCGCGTAATCATCAGCCGCTGCTTTTTGACATATGTTTGCAGATACTTGTTGAAGTTCTACAATAAGATTTAGTATTGAATCAAAAAAGGTAAATCTCAATGACGACGACTTACTTGTGACATCAGTTGTTGTGCAGGTTGATTTCAACAAACATGGCATGCTTGCCTTTGTAACTGCGGCTTCTTGTTCGACGCAAATACAGTGGTAATCTGTTAAAGCACATCCACTAGCTTGAATTGCAGTCACTAAACAGCTCGTCGCACAAGCTGGCACATCTGCCAAGCCGCTTCCCGCCGAGGAAGATGAAGAGTCGGCATACACCACGGAAACGGCTGCAGCGACGGCGAGAAGAGATCTGAACATCATCTTGACTATTTGTGTAAAAATTGGGAGGTTAGAAGAAGAAGAAGGAAAGATGAGTTAGATGTATCGTAAGAATGAATGAAAAATGTAAAGGATTGTTGCAGATGTCGACAAAGGAAACTCAGCTATATACATGTCTTTCAAACTTGGCGTATCCGACATCAATGATCTATCAGACGATATATTGAGACGACATTGTAAATAAGTTATACCGGTTCAATCGATTGACATGATCGTAACGGTCAGATTGAATCCAGGATTGCAGGTGAGAGCTGAATTTGGTAGGAGCTCAAAATGTCAAACCTACATGGAGACTCAACGGTTTCGCTTTTCAGCCCAATAACGCCCTTCGATAGCTAACGGTCAGCCGTTTGACTACAGTACTGTACTGTACAACCATTGAACGGGCTGGAAACTTCGGCTTCTTGTAAAAAAGAATAGGTAGAGAAAAAGTCAAACATGACGCTCAACCTGTGTTTTGTGATTCCCATGCGAAATATTGAACGCTAATATTACCATTTTATTTCCATTATACGAAACAATGATTCTGGTAACCTCGTTCGAGAAAGGTGGTTAGCGGCAGAAACTGTGGAGAGCACACATTCCCTCATGAAAGTACATGTACTCGGTTGTTCTATTTCTAGTCATATTATTTAGGATGTTGTGGTAGAAGTATGAATAAAAGTATTAAAAGTGCCTTCTTGGCACACATCTCAATATTGTATGTAGTTTCAGATAATCATAATAAACGTATACATACATCCAGTCACTCTATCAGTCACAAAACAAGTCAATCAATTGACTAGTCTGTGTAACTACATTGAGCATAAATCTGACAGTGAGCAGATTCCACGTTTCTGATAATAAGATGACTATTATAACAAAACAAGAGTGACGTCATTAGAGGTGGGGTAAATGTAACCTCGAGTTGTTTCTTGACACTTCTCACCACTTCCATGTTCATCATTTTCTAAGCGGATAGCAAGCATTCTCAATTTCAAGAGACAAACACTGTTGCACACTATCATCTCAATTCATCTAAAATGTCTACCTTTACCAGTTCTTCGTACTCATCAAGCACTACCAGTTCAACTGTGGATGGCAAAACCCAGACTTCAAGTCATGAGCAAAAGACCTTTACGGACAACAGTGGTACTACAATTCACACAATAAGTCAAGGCACAGGCAAAGATAATGTCGACGTGACTGAACGTTATGATGCCAAGGGACATTTACTTGAAAGTGGCAACGATCAGCAGAGAATAACAGACGTCGATTCAGACGTCGACGCAAAGTATAAAGAAGCAATGGAAGATGAATATGCCAAACGCGAGGGTGGAGCATAAATATACACATGTACGACGAGGATTATGAAGGTTATGTAGATTAAATATGCTCTATTATACAGTTTTCATTATTACTTCATCAACGTCAGTTCAGCCATTTCATCCATCAACGCCACAGTCTCTCCTGGATTAGCAATCCACGCTGTCGTACATGCAAGTCTCGCTTTGAAATCATTCGCTCCAACTGATAAGAATTGATCTCCTACGTGAAGTGTTTTACTTGCATCGATACCGCCAAAATATTTCTGACAAGCCAAGACTCCCCATGACTTGTCACCAACATCTATAAAAACATCACTACCGCCGTTGAAAGCACAAAAGGGCAATTTCTTTCCAACATCTGAGGAATCCTAATAAACAATCAGTATTCTTCTAAAGATACTAATATATCCAAACGTACCAATATTCGCTGACAGACCAGGACCGTCTCTTCAAGCTGCTCACGCGAAAGTCGATGCCCTGCCCGAGGGATTATACCAACTGCTCGTTCTTTTCTTAGGAGATCTGCCTTCAAATTCATGTTTGTGATACAAGTTTGCAGCGCTTCTTGCGCCAAATCTAGCAAATGCTCAATATTCTCTTCCGTCCACGCGTGCATTTCTTCCAAAATCCAATCCCTCCTACGGTGATATCTTAACCTCTCTGGAACACTTCCGTCCCATTCGAACAAGAAATTCGATTCTCCTCCCATGACTATAATGTTTCGTTTATACTCTTCCGGCATATCATGTGCTGCGATTGCGTCGAGTAAACCATGTAATCGCTCGTAATATCTTTGCGCAACCGTATAACCCGCCGCTGTAACAATACCAATGCGGGTCCCTCTAGCCAACAAGTCCAATATCCGCGGAATAGCTTTATTGTCAGACGTCAAAGACTGTCCATCGTCATAGAGCGTCACGTCACCATCAAACGTCATCAAGTCAACACCTCCATTACTTACCAAAGACATGACTTGAGCGGTATTCAAAATCAAACGAATGTCATTAAATGAAGGAGCCACGAATCTACGACAACTTATTCCTCGTCGTTGATCTTGCCATTCAAATGCAGCTTGTAATGGTAGTTTTGTAAAGAAGACGCCTACGGATGGTACGAGCATTTTCAACTTTGATTGAGCATTACTTCCCACCGGTAACATTCGATGGTCGTCTATAAGAGATTCGACGTCGGACATGATCTGCGCATAGCGACGGTGTGCTTCTTGGGTAGTTTGTTTAGTGCTTTCGGATATTATGGAGAGTGAGGCTGTGGGTTGTGAAAGAAGAACGAATGGCACCGCGAGTAGACCTTTGATCCATTCTATCTGGTCGGGATTAGCAAAGATGAGATTTACCTTGGAATATGAGGCATGTTACTAGTTGATCTCGTTTATGCGACTGTATCGACGTAGGCTGTGTTAGCCTTTGTTATTATCGAACGGAGAAGACTTGCTAACCTTGAGAGCATCTATTCAGTGGATTAGCTTCTGGTAATGCCATGTTCATGTATGTGAGCAGTAGATACAGACATTCTACCCGATATCTTGTCGTCATAGTCAAAGGCGTATGCGGTTTTTGAGCGGTCGCTAGATGAGCAATATAATTCTAAAAATGGACGTGAAGTTTAGAAATGTTCACCTGTTTTTTTCCAATAACATACTGTAGTTTTGGCAACAACACATGATTGTGCGATGGCGGAACTATGCGCTGGAAAGATTAGATATGCTGCTAAAATTCTACGCTAGACCGGTAGACTGTGATACCATCATCTCCTAATCCATGTCTGAAACAGATTCGCCCGAAGTCGGTGTTCTGCCAGCATCATTCCGGCCATGGATTCATTCTGCCGGGTCACAGACCTCTTTCATCGATACATTGTCCCGTTTGTACCACGAACGGGGACACTTTCGACATATTACTGAGTTACAACTCCGAGAAGAAATCGCTCTCAAATCTATCTCAGCCAACCCGCCATTTCGCAATTCTCAACATGATCCAGCCAGTCCGGCGCATTCCTCTACGGCCTCGGATACCGATGATGAAGGTCCTACCAATCAGGCAGCGCGTCCAAAGGATATACAAGTCGTGCGCAACAATCTATTGCAACAAATATCGTCTGCACAGAATGAGATATTGATAGCATTGGACTTTGTTTCTCTACTTTTGTCAAAAGACTTGAAACATGCAGAATCAACCATATCGCCGATCCTCAAACAAAGCGTACCATCTGGTACGTTAGGGATTGATATGTGGGCGAACATGCCAGAGGATCTGGACAGGGTCGAGCAGGATAAAATACTCGCTCGAGGATGTCGGACCAGGGCATTACGAGGAAGTGCAGACGCGTTGATGAAAGCGTCTACAAGATTAAATAATACTGTGCGAAGAGAAGACAGATATTGGCGTGAGATAACGAAAGTGCAAAAGGATGGATGGGCGATTTGTAGAGTGCCGCGTCAAAAAGGACTTTTGGGAGTGAAATACGGATTTCCAGAGTCTAGAGGGCAGTTCGCATCGAGAGGCATGGCTATACTACGATCTGGAGACCAAGGTCAGGTAGTACTTGATAACGGGATGCGCGAAGAAAAGCAATTGAGAGTCAGAATTGTACAAGATGGCAGAGTTCGAGGACAAAATATATTAAAGCGTATCGCAGGGATTTATGACGAGATTGGACCACGGATACGATTAGCAAGGCAGTGCCTTTTTGATCAAGAGTTGTGGCATGAAATGATGCAAGAAGCTCGGGACCTCGATTCATATGGTGTCACACTCGACGGCAATACGATCAAGATACCATTGACATTGATGAATAATCAGACCTGCTCTGAAATGCTCATGATTGATCTTGTTCCACTGCAGAAACGGAATAAAAACGAAGTCTTCGAGATGGAAGTTTTTGCAGACGGAATGGCAGAAACACTTCGATTACTTCTTTCACAAGATCATCGTGGACGCCTCACGACTAGAAGTCAAGTTCCTCGACCTTTGTCTACGACAGTCTTGGCTAAACCGATTGTAAATGTCATCAGGCCTGTGCTTGCAATATTACAACAAAACACAAGCATAATACAAGTGAAGAGTCAATTACAGAGTATCAGTCAAGTTTTGGAAAAGGCAGAAATCAAGCACACTTTACGGACTGATTTACCCAACCTCATGAATTGTGACACGGTTGACAAAATGACAGGCTTTTTGACAGAAATGCCACTGACAAAATTTACCATTTCACTTCCGAGACCTGAAGATTCAACAATGCATCCAGTCGACACAAATATAAAGCATAATGAAGAGGAGGTTATGATAGAATTTGCTACATTATTCAATGATCATTCTTACGGCTTGAGATCTGATGTAAAGTATGGTCAACATATCAGACATCCAACCACGTTAGAAACTTTACAAGGTTGTATATATACTACTATCAACCGTATCTTGATAGAGAATCTTCACAAAACCTATTTTGAACATTGGTTGGTAAATGTCAATGAGAATACAATTATCAAACCTTTCACCATGAAGAAACCGAATGAATCCATAAGTCTACAGTTGAGCCTAAAAGTTGCATCTCGCGGCAAAATAACAGATCATTCATACACGATTTTACAGATCAAAGGTTCCGGATATGATTATGTGTGGACCGACACCGAAGAAATGAGCTCACAGTTGACCTTTGATGCAGCGATAAACGAGATGAAATCACAAATAGATTAACACCATACAGGTATTATTGTCATGCCAACCATTTACGAATAAAACATTTACAAGCATTTCATTGCATTTTATTTTGTGTATATATACATCATTTCAACGAGACCATTTCAATTTTTTACTTTGCCCGTTCAAGTCCCTGTTGTAGCATTAGCATAAAAATCCCATCTATTATTCATGGTAGAATATGGACATACCTCTTCATCACCTGGTTCGGCGTAACTACCCTCCTTTTTCGCTGCACCTCTAGTCCTCTCGTCCAAAATATTCGACTCGTCAATGGCGTCCTTGTCGTCTTTTGCTAATTGCTCATCGCTGTCCGCGGTATTTTCATCAATTGGATCTTCGACCTTAGCGTCATCTTTGACGACTGGGACTTGGCTTTTATCTTGTCCTTGACGGGAGGAGTAGTCGTTTTCTTGTTCTGATGGCATTTTTAAAAGACTGTTTTATATATGGTTTGAAAAAGACGAGGAATTATAAAAAGAGAGATCGAGACAACGAGATGGGGAACTTGGTTATATAAGCTACGACTTGTACCTGGTTCACGTTCGAGCGTGTTTCTTATAGTTACATAATACAACGACAATGGTGACGTGATGGACTCTTAACGTGTTTGAGATGGACCGATCATGCAAACGATCGTGGGGTTCGAATGAGGTCATCATGAACTTTATTTACAATGTCATTGTTGCATCAATGACAGACTAAAACACTACGACTTCTTTTCAAGCTCGTGATAACCAACTACATATGACAGCATCATTACTGTATAACTTACAGCGTGTACGTCTGTATATATGTAATTCTTGTTTATGTATTGATGATTCTCGAAATCAATTCATAGAGCGTTCGACTATATTTTAGACTTTTGAGATCTGAAGATCTGTGCTAATGGTTCACTATACGTCATGATATACACGCTTGTATAATCCCCTGGTCTTTCTATGTATAATAATTAGGGCATGACTGACTCGTATCACGTCCTAGATGTTATAATGTCTCTCAATTCATTTCACATGAAGAGAGAGATACATAGCGTCATTGGTAATTACTAAAATTGTAATTAAATCTGAATGGTATCTCATAAAATAGAAACATGATCAACATAAAAAGCAGTGCATAAAAACCTTTCTCTGTTTTTTTCTCAGATGGTCATTACCTTGCTCAACAACACAAGATGCTAAAATGGCATTCACTTTACTTTCCCCGGCCTTCAAACATGATATGTTGCTATCATTTTGTCGTCGTGTCTCGCTTTCTAGCCAGATTTAGTCTTTCTACCGCCCTTCTTTTTCGCTACAACAACATCCTCCTTGACATCTTCCTGTTCCTCATCATTATCATCTGCTTTCTGCTTCTTGTTACTTTTCTTCTTCTGATTCGATGGTTCTTCGGCAACTTCTTTATCACCATCAACATCCTCATCTGCCGCCGCCGGCGCCACCGCCTTTTTCTTTCTTCCAGACTTTTTTGGCGCAGGGGCCGTACCTTCCGTCTCGTCCAATTCCTCAGCTTTGGCATTGTTGACAGTATCCCGAGCTGATTTACGCTTGCCTTTTGTTTTCACAGGTACTTCCTCCTGCGCATCCGCTACGTCATCAACATCATCAGTAGTGGGTTTCGCCGTCTTACGTTTACGCTTTGGAGCAGGTTCTTCTGCTTCACTAGCGCCACGTTGTTCATCATCGTCATCATCCATGTCTGCAGCCTTGCGTTTTCCGCCCTTCTTTTCCTTCTTTTTAGGTGCAGTTTCCCCCTCTGCTTCTCCGTCACCCTAAAGCATAAATGTCAGCATCAGTCTTCTTATCATTTCACGGCTAACACAAACATCGTTATCGTTGGTGGCCTTCTTCGCACGCCGATGTTTAGCTCCTGGTCGATTTTGACCTGGCTCCTGTCGAATTTATCAGTCAATTGCTACATCACACACGTGAACAACACATACATGACGCCAGTCTTCATCGGCTATATGCCCAACTTCCATCGCTTTCAAGATCTTTCTTTGGTGTTCTTCAGGCAGTTCGGATAATCCATCAAGCAGTGACGGATCATCATCAGCAGTCTTATCCTTTATATTAGCAATTTGTTGTGCCGTAATACATCCCCTAAAAGTTCCATCAGGACCTGAATCAAATACAGTCATTCAAAGCGATCCAAACCAATGTTTATAAGTCCATGAACTAGTATCACGCATTTGAACATAGGTTCCAACACGTAATTCGCCTTTTACAATTTTGGTTCCATTATTTTTACAAATTGAGTCTTTACAAGTAGCACGACTTGTTGACGATAATTCTATCACAGTTAATTAGTATAATGTACGATTTGAAACATGCTATAAATGGAGATAAATAGTATACCAAATCTATATGCCATCTTGTAAAATAAGTCTCCTGACTAATCAGGAACAATTGGACAAGTTGACAGCCGCACACAGAATCACAAATACAATTGAAGAAAAAGATAAGCACAATAAAACAAGTCAAGTGGACAAATTAAGTGGAAGTGAAATGACGATCGAAATATGAAACTGGTGTTTATTTTTGTTCACAGAAACATGTGAACTGTCACGCTGTCACTGTACAGGGAGGAATGTATGATGTCATTCCATTTCATTGCCATTCCAAAAAGTCTGCATAATTTTGACGCCATCTATTCTAGCACGCCTGGCAACTGTGAGCGTTAACACTCTTCTAACTCATCACTAAAAACCGATGCGACTCCGTTCGACTGATGCCAATATGTGTCGGACGAGTCAGCAGAATAGATCTGAGCGTCTACGTTGCTTTATCACGAGGGTCCAGCAGGATCTACGAACGACATGGTCTACACCATAGACAACGGAACAACTCTAGCGCAATAAGCTATGATCATCGTCCATACACAACGAATACATCACGTATATCTGAGAATCGTCTAAAGGACCTATTGCCAGAATCGGGCAACCTTTCGGACGTCAATAATTGGATAAATGTCCTTGATGCAAAACATATCAAACCTCACAAGACAATTCCATTCTTCTCGCATGGTAGTACGTTGAATCCGTCATCATTTGATGTTACAGCTGCGAATTATACGATCACTCAAGCTCGATCGAGTAGAGGACATGATTTGCTAGCTGAGCTAGCCAGAAGGAATCGATGGGCTGATTTGAATTGGCTTGTCGAGAAGCTTATAGATGGCTTGTGGCGTGGCTCGCCGTTGATCCCACAAATCGATGATACTGTAGTACTTGATACTAGTGCTCATTTGCTCCACGATATCAACAAACCATTGAAACTGGAAGATCTTCCTCGCGCAACATTGGATAATGCTGCGCCAAACCGTAACGTCGTCGACCATGATATAGCGCAGAGCTCCTTCAACAACAGAAGCGTTGGTCACCAATGCTTGGGTCAGATTTGGGAAAGCCTGGGTTGGATTATATTGGATGACATGAAACGTGATGAAGTCATTGCGCCAGGTTGCTTGCAATTGTTTGCGCTTTTGCATAGGAAAGGCATAATGCCGACAACTATTTATGATTTTGTTGCACAGTCCGCGATTTCTCCAGATATACAGCCACCTACGCTACATTTGCTTTCTTCGCACATCCTTGCAAGTCTTTCGGACGCCGAATGTAATGAAAAGTATACACAACCTACCGAACGATCACTGCAAAACAGCGTGCTCGAATACATACAATCGCCGTCAACACCACACTTACCAGGATCGAGATATGGTCTGAATGTTGCTGGCTTGCGCCATGAAATATGGCTGGAATTAATGTTATGGTCATGTCTTCACGGTGGATGGGTAACTTCAGGTATTCCAATCATTCGAGAAGTGGTCAAATCTTCATGGTCGCCACTTTCATGGAGAGAGTTGATTACTCCTCTGATCAAGGTCGGCGAGGAAGATATTATAAACTGGTCGGAACTTGCATTCTTGTTTGACCGTCGTCAATCTAGCACTACAAAACAAAGTGAAGACACTAACGTCAAGAAGACCATCAGTAGCGAGTTGATTACTGCTTACGTTGAGGCTATTATCAGTACAGCTAATGTTGGTGTTGGTAAAAGAGGATTACCTCTTGAAAAAGTGATTGGAACATTGTCCAGAATCAAGAAATTTTTGAACGATGCTAATATGAGTCTCGAGAGCAGGTCGTGGGATACTGTTGTGCAAGAAATTCTTGAATCCGGCAGTATTGATGCTATGCTTGCACCCGCTCTTACTGAGAAATTGTTGAATCTATCATCATCTTTTGGAGAGGACTCTCCACCGCGATCTCATCCAACAAGAGATGAAGCCTGGCGACCCCTTGCACCATATATTGTGGATGGCTCTGCAATGAGTCTCGGTATCGCGCATTATTTGCTGCTGACATATATCTCCAAGGGTGATTTTGTTGGAGCTTTTCGAACGTTTCAAAATCTACAATACCGGACCGATCGTAATAAAAGGCTGTCGCTAGATTTATTCTGGCAATCAATAAAGTCTTCAAAGGTGAATGAGGAAGAGGACAGAAATGTATCATCAAATCAATTCCCAGCATTTTACCCTATGCTTCCAGCTTCCATACTTGGTCCATTCTTGGAACTTATCACTGAAGTAAAGGCACTGGAATTTGGATCTTGGTTACTCGCCTCGCATGACATCGACGGCCCGATAGTAGAACCTAATGCTCTACGAGATCCATCGGTGAGCGCGGCTTTGATCAAGTTTGCGACATTTAGCAATAATCAAGACTTGCTCACGAATGTACTCCAAACCATACAATTGCAGTCTTCGAAGGATGATATACCCGTCGAAGTGCTTATAGCGATGTCAAAAAGTCAGTTCTATCTTGGTAGTATCTCTGCTGCCGCGGAAATTGTACATAGTATATTATCCAATAAATCTACGAATCCGAGAGAGGCGGAAATGGCTGTATCTCTCCTTGTGCAAGCTATCTGGACTCATGGAGACGAGGCAGGCCTCCTGGGTAATGATCTCATACAAATATTGAATGGACAGTTTCCATTAGCTCAAGGCGTCATTAACAACATCATAGGGGTTATAGTCAATTCAGACGATTACATGGCGGAACTTTGTGCAAAAGCTCAGAAAAGCTCTTCTGTACTAAGACTCAGAATTGATCCATCTATCAATTCATTCAACCTCATGTTTGATGGTTATGTTAAGAGGTACGGAAGTGAAGCCGGCTGCGTCTTTTTAGCCAAATTCTCACCTTTGGCGCAAAAGAAAACACATAAACTTCCGAATTTGTCACAAAATGACGCTAGACTGATGCGGACAGCCGGCAGAGCAAGGAGTTTTGTCGTGTCTGATCAGCCAATGGAAAGCTTCAAGATTGATGTTTCACCACTTCAGGATATAAGGACAACAATAAAAGTACGAGGACGATTGAAGATAAATGTGTCTACTGTGCGTATTGTTCTGGCTGCACGCGTACGAGAATTAGGCATTCCGGATGATGAGTCATTTCAGATTAATACATTGTACAAGGGTGACTCTACAAGTACAAGTGATCCAGATCGGGTGATTGCATGGGCATTTAATATATTACGGGCCTTAAATATGACAGAGGCCGATGTAGTACAGGAGATACGTGGACTTTGTTCAAAGACATGAACATATCATAATCGTCTGATATATAAGGCCAAAAAGTATTCCGAATTATTATTTGCTTGTGTGACAATCTTTTTGCTTTTCTCTGTACAGTAAGCACATGTTATAAGCTTTTGATGACCCGTCACGCCCGTTAAAGAGTGGGGTGAGGGGCAGAAATGAATTTTTGTTTCTGACCAATGAATGAGCCCTAATCCTGCTGAAATAAAGTTTGTACTTTCGTTGGCAACTCCAAATTTTTTGAGGGTCCTAGAAAGTTTAACAGAATTGTATACTGTAGTGACCGCTGATGCAGACAGCTTTTTTTGATCCTTTCCCCTCTAGATTACAAGTCAAAGATATATTTTTATACATATCAACAGAAGCAGTAATTAGATCAGCGGATAACTCGTCAAATAAAAATGTTACGGTCTACAATCAAGCCTTGAATCCTTTCTGGGGTGGAGTTATCTCTTCACCTCGGATCAGGCTTTTAATGCTTAGTTTCTCGCTGAGCAAACTAGATCGCTTTTTGACGAGTATATACTACGGTTAGGAAGGCGGAATTTCCACTTCTTGACAGATAAACATCAACCGATACTGAGAGTGTATCAAACTTTCAGAGCGAACGCTTCCCGAGTGTCGAGTCGAAAACATTTTTTGATCAACGGTCTCTTAATTCAGATTACAAGCATGCCACCTCTTCGAACAAGTCCGGGTCGTATACGGGGAAAGCGATCAGACCTCACTTGGTCCTCAATGAGCCCCAAGTCCAACAGACATGTTGATCCAGACGAAGGTGACGATGAAAGCACAAGAGACAGTGATTCGACCGTAAGTGGGAAACGGCGAATCAGAAGTCCCATTTCAATTGAACATTCTTCACGGAGTCAGAAGAATGGAGATATAGGCCATGGGACGGCTGGACATAACAATAAGAACAATGACGACGACGAGGATGATAATCATGATGACGATGACGATGATGAAGAAATGACAAAAGCTATAGAAAGAAAGGTTTCAGAATTGGCTGCATCAGGATGGAGACCAACTGAAGAGACAGATACACAGAAAACACATGGCGTCGATGGGAAGAATACGGAAGAAGAAGATGATGATGAGGCGTATAATGCCATCGATTTGTTAAGTGATTCAGAAGAGGATGACAAGGCAGTCCGTAAACACGAGTCAAAGACATTGATGGACGAGCCTGAAATACCTTTTCGACGGCAGAGTTTTTCTGATGCAGCTAGTGACAATGTCGATTGGGATGGCTTTGACTATGGCAATTTTTCGACCATGCATAATGTTGATGAACCATTGTATCTACTTGATTTTGACGAATCAAGACCGGCTACCTTTCTGATGGATGATGACGATGCTAATGATTCACAAAGCACGTTTAAAGATAGTAGATTTATTGACTCCCAGCGTAAAGTCAGATTTGAGGATGAGCTAGATGGGTCAGATGTTGACAGTACTGATGAAGAAACTGTAGCTGATCGCTTCCCCGATATCTTTTTGGACTCTTCACACTTGGGGTCATCATTTCAAGTGATGAACGATGATAACACGTATCTTGACGATGGTAGTGATGCTGGTTCGGTTTGGGACTTTAATGGCGATGAAATGGATGTAGATGACGTTGATAATGAGGATTCCGATTCGGATGACACTAGTCTTGACGATGACGACAGTATGTTTTTTGATCAATGTATAACCTTGACTGTTACCATGACTAATTATTCTACTTAATCTACAGCTGATGGTGGTTATACAACTGACGAGGAACCAAAACCGCAAGCTAAAACGCAAGACAAGTCGAGCAAGATAGTGGAAAGCAATACTAAACCATTAAATACACCTCAACCAAAAGCTAAACAACGCATGAATACCGTAGCTATTACCCATAGAATGCCAAAAGCAGGTACTTTTGAGCTCGATCCACGTAGGCCAGTCTTACTCGTGGACGGAACTGGAGAAGCTCAACGAAACATGCTATATCCGGCAAGAATACAAACTCCGGACGAGAAGAAGTTTTGGAAACAAATGAGGAGAAGTAATCAAAGCCGAGTATCAAGTCCAAGAACTACAATACAAATGTCACCAGGGGATGAGAGTGATGAAGGTATTGATTCTCCATTCCTCACTCCGATAGCACCATTTAGCGCTTCTGGAGTTCTCAGATCCGATCAAGTCGTTGGTCCTTCGGAAGCCTTTGTTCCTTGGACATCAGTCGATGTATCTGGCTCTGTCACTGAGAACAATAGTATACTGTCATTTTCCGATAACGAAAATGATATGGATGTAGACAATCCTTTTATAAACTTTGAAGCTTTTTGCGATGATCTTGCGGACGATTCTGCAGATACATCCGAGACGGTAGATGCAACTCCACGTATTAAATTGGCAAGCTTACCAGCGCTAAATACTGGAGAATCAACCCCCACCACTCCAATCTCACTCAATCGTAGAGATACTTTATGCTCGAGCGTTGGTGGTAGTGGTGGTGATGATCTTTTATCACATCTCAGTCGAAACAAATCTTTGGTCAATTCCTTCAGAATGAATCAACATTATGTGAAACAACTCGCTTCCAAACCAGCTAATCCTTCTGCTCGTGCAACATTATCCGAAATGAATGCAATAAAAGCAGGACGAAGAAAAGCGGGAAATACACCCATTACACCGTTACGTAAGAAACGGGGTGGTGGTAGTATGCGAAGTTTTGCTAAAGTTGATTGGACAAAAGCTTTGGGAAACGATAGTCGTCCGAACGGTGGAAATGGAATCGAAGGAGGTTTGATCAAGAATGGACTTGGTCAGAATCCTAAAAGATCAAGCATGAGTGGTCGAGCGATGAATCGATGGGGTCAAGCTAGAGGATCAGCTTTTAGATGAATAAGATTGATGATAATCGAGTATCATTGTTTTTTAGTTATGAAGTGCGTTTTGTTTTCATGATTACGAGAAAAAGGAATGAAACGGCCTTTTGTTCTGATGATGAATTGATGATTGGTTATTATTTGATGACATGGGGTTAAGCTAGTGGAGGTGAGAAATAATATACTGTAATGTCAAAACGATTTGATCTGATTTCTGACATGAAAATGACCATATTTTAAAAAAAGTAATCACGAGAAATATAGATAGTAATGAATAATACACATCAACTATTACAATAATATTCAACTTCTTCTAACTTGGTAGGTGTGCTATATAAGTTATACTTCATTTGTGCTTTTCTACTCCACTCTTCGGTGAGTCAATTTCATCTTGCATCAAAGCTAGTCGGTCCAATGTTTTCAATTATATCACTCACGTTCTGTATCAACAATCCTTTTCTGTGACTCTTTCTCGTGTTATTTCCATCGCTAAGTGTCATGTATTTCTTCACTTCACTTACTGTACTTCTCCATGTCGGGATCAGTTCAGCTACTAGTCCAGATGTTTTACAAACTCTCAATGTCGACTTTACACTCCTCGACACTCTCGATCCAATTCCTACGCCTGATATACCAGTCGTGTATCGTACCGCTAGACATGAAGCAGCCGTTACTAAAGAGGTAGTGACTTATGATTCCAAATCCGCCGCTAGAGCAGTAGCTACTGCGGTGAAAGAACATTTAAAGTCGTCTACGAACGAAGTGATATTACTTGACGATTCACTTTCTTTCTTCCAACTTCAAAAAAGAGAACTTGTGAACACGAACAGTGGACCATCACCGTCCATGTCGACAGTTAAACAAACAAAGTCGACAACGCAGACGTATCCTTCAATATGCGTTCCTCAACCAACTGGTTCAGGACCGATGGCTAGTCCAGATACTCCACAGGCGTTTTTGAAAGACAAAAGGTTCTCAGACGCCGCTCTTGCGAATGACTCTGTTGCGCCGGCGGGGTATGTCAAGACATTTGCAGATCTAAAAGCTTCGAATAATGCCTACGGGTGAGTTTATCGTAACTTTTGATGGAGAAAAGTATACGTGATTGATAAAGTGGATAGGTACATGGGATATACATTACTTGACTCTTACAATGTCAGTCGATGTGGAGCGAAATGTACGTTGATACCAGGATGTCGGGCATTTAATATATATTTCGAACGAGATCCGATTGTTGATCCGACTAGTCCTGCTTGTGACGACCCTGGTTCGACTACGAATATCAAGTGTGTATTTTGGGGAGGACCTGTGTCGTCCAGGACTGCAGTACGTTCACGCTGGCCCCTGTGAGTATAATTGTATGCTGATGGTAGATTATTAGGTGAATGATGGACAATGGCGAGGTAATTTCCACGTAGTGATAGCTGGTTCGTCAGGATATACAAATCGTTCGGTATCAACTCCGAAAGGATATACCGAACTTACATACCTTGGTCGAAATGCAATCAATGCTCCTGTATGTAGCAATCAACCAAATCCATTATTGGAATCAAAGACTTTTGTAGCTCAGGCTTTTGACGTCGGTCTTTGTGCCACCGCTTGTAGCGAGCAACACGCTTGGGCAAGAGGAAGGCAGAAGGTGAGACAGTGTAATTTCTGGAATACTTACATCTTGTACAAAGATAATAACGTCACGGCTCAATGGTGTGCTTTGTATGAGGAATCTTGGCCAATGAGTTTGGCGGTGAATAATGGTTACGACTACGCCGGAAGTCATTACAGTATTGGTTTTAGTTACTCCAGTTCTAACGTGAAGAATGTCGTACTTGGAAATACATCCTGTCTTTTCCAATCCTAGTGCTTCGATATTTATAGGAAATCGTCGTGTTTATAACAGCATGTATAGAAAACAAATAGATTTTACATGTAACTTTCTGCCTTTGGTCATGTTGCTGCTTCCAGACATCCTAATACTGCTGGTCGTATTCGTTTCAATCTGAATATTGATGTCGAATTGTCTTACTCGACTAAACGGTTAGAAGAAAAACAATGTGGCAAAATAAGGAGATAAAATAAAGGTAATTTTTATCATGTCAACTTCACTTCATCCCTTCGCGTCATGCTAACACCATAAAACTCCCAATGCCTATTCTAAAGTGCTCATTTACTCCCGAAGCAGTAAATAGAATCCATGACTTGCTCCAATGTCTATTCAAATTCGGCGAGACAGTAGGAATAGAAGCTCGTCCTGACAAGGTCTGTTTATTCCTTTTCCATCCAGTCATTTTCCCATCTCTATACGTAATATTCAAGTCTGCCCCCTTACCATAATCGCCCTTTTCTAGACATGACTTGAGTTTGATAGATTCACTGACAAGTGATGATCGGTAATAGCTCACGTTTACATCATTGAATATCTCCAAAACGGCATATGCAGCATTTGCGTTGAAACCTTCTACTGTCTGTATATCGTATGAATTCCCTTGTGATAACGAGGATAGGTCTAGTTTCACATGTCAGCTTTATAACAGAGTATGTCGCTTCTACAACACTGTATCTTAACGATTGAGATGGTTGATGGTTTGAATAGACTTTACTATCAGCATTCAAGTCGCGGAATGGAGATACAAGACACGCCGATACGCCCGTCGAGAAATGTGATTTCTATATAGAAGATGAAGAATTGGGAAAGGAATGTAGACTTGTAATCACAGTGGTGTGTCGTTATGGTGAGTAGAGTTCTTCGATCGATATGCGAAGATTTATGTGTTGATTATGATGGATAGGATTGAGTAAGATATTCAGACTGACGTACGAATCTGTCGAAATTATGCATGCGCTCTTTGATAAACGTGCTGCTGGTTATGATTGGCAGATCTCGGCAAAGGTCATGAAGGAATATATAGAATTCTTCGGCACAAAGACTGAACAGCTTGATATGTTAAATGGTGGACAGGGCAAGGCGATATTTACGAGTTTCACGGAGAAGATTGTAGATGGAAAAGGTATTAATCACGAATGTTGAGGTTTGGATATAGTCTGATAATGATTGTAGAGATACTTAAACAACCACTCGAAACATCTGTATCGATACATACGGATGAGTTTGAAAGTTTCAACTTTGATCCAAATGTACATGTTGTCATTAGTGTCAAAGATTTTCGGGCTATTGTCCATCATGCTGATAGCTTACGAACGTCACTAACGGCACGCTTCTCGGGACCTAATAAACCTCTTCAATTTTCATATCATTATCTTGGAATTCATGCAGAGTTTACACTGATGACAAGTGGAGATTATCGAGATGCCAATTCCTCATCTCGTACGGTAAAAGTACCTACAGCACCTTTGACTTCCTCTCGTCAAACTTCTGCGGCACCATCGCAAAGATCAACAATACCACCATTATCACAACAACTTCAGGGTACACAATCATCTTCTCATAATCAGAGTCAGTTTGTGAATGACGACTCAATGCCTCCTCCTGCAAGACCGCTTGCAATTGCGTCTCAGATTCAGAAACGACCATTGGCGGCTTTGAAAAAAGGTGCAAGATTCAACAAAGACCAAGGACAACTACAAAACGAAAGCTTGTTCGTGCCCGCTGATGATGATGGCGAAGATGATCGACGTTGGGAGCCGCATGATTACGATAATGATGATGGTGGAGAAATGTTGGGTTGGGACACCAGTGGTGAGGTCGTAAGTTGATCAATCCCAGTCCATGACATATTTAGCTGACCAGGTAACGACAGCGCTCTGGACAGCGTGAGATAGTCAGAGATGGTGGTAGTCATGCACCATCTGCGAGGTCTAGCAAAGCTCCAAGTAGACAAGAGTCGCAAGAGCTAGCCGCGACTCAAAGATTGGCTGATGTAAGTTTTGCAAGGTCTCAATTCAGTAATGGCTATTGACAGTCATCTACAGCTCAAAGCAATGTTTGATTGAGGGAATGAAGAACTGCTCAGCCTTCAGTTATAATGAAAGTCGTGGCACACCCAGCGGCGATAAGCAAGGGTCGATGTTCAAATCGTAACTCCTGTAAACGATCTTTCACATCTTGATCCTTATCAGTCTCCGAACCACAATTGCCATGCTCACCCCAACCCCAAACAAGTACTCGGCCATCTACTGTCAAAGCAATGACATGTTCTGAGCCTGCACGTAAGGACTGAATCGGTGGAAGATTACTTGGACCTGATTGACCATGATCATTGCGACCGTGAGATACAACTTGGCCGGAATTTGTGACCACATACATATTTCCCCAGGATGAGCTTATACATTTCCAGTCCGGAAGACTAAGAGGCATTGAATTTTTTATATCGAACCTGTCGCGTCTGTTTGGACCGTAAAGAGCAAATTGTCCATGACGAGGATCAGAAGCAACAAGAGTGAAATCTTTACCACATGTGATCCGCGTCACGACAAAAGAAATATTGCGGATATCTCGCGGTGTCCAGACAACTTCATCCGGACCACCAATTTGACCATTCCTACCGTTACCCCACCCAAACATGGACCCGTCTGAGAGCAATAGTACGACATGGGACATGCCAGCTACTAATTGGACTATGCTTGCGTTTGACTTGATCGAAGGACTTGTTATGATCTGAGGGGATGGGGCAAAAATCACATCCTTGCCTAACCCCAACTCACCGTTGTTACCAGTGCCGCAAACGAAGATCTGATCCTCATCTGTAACGAAGATTGATGCACTCCATGTCGCTGCGCAATACTTTATTTTTGTCCCCGTGTTCACCAATGCACATTCTGTAGGGACCAAACTGTTAAGCATGTCTTGGACTAACGCACATCGGCCATCTTCATTACTTCCAGCAGCATATACACGACCAGACTTTGTTAGAAACAATGTATGATTACCTCCAGATGCGATATCGCAAATATCATGTACAGCCAATGAATCGTGGGTTACAAGGGGTGTCAATACCGATACATCCTCTGTATTTCCAATTCCAAGTTGTCCAGAGCCATTCGAGCCCAGAGCATATATAGTCATGACAACTTTACATTCATCATTTTATAACACATACCATCTGTACATTCATGCTTGACACTTTGAACATATAAGGTTTGTCACCCTCCGCATTCGAAACTTTAATTTGTACTACGCTGTCCGGCTATTGACAGGACGGAGAAACCATTTCTCCGAAACATGATCTTGAATAATGCCAAGACTTTGCATCAAGAACTCGTAGCAGTCAAAAACTCTGTAAGGCCATTTCGACTTTGACAGACACATACCGCAAATATGGCAACGACAGCACAATCAGTACAGTGCTTCGGCAAGAAAAAGACCGCTACCGCAGTAGCTCACTGCAAGGCCGGAAAGGGTCTCATCAAGGTCAATGGAAGACCTCTTGGACTCGTTGAGCCACAAATCTTGCGCTTCAAAGTCTACGAGCCGATTTTGATCTTGGGATTGGACAAATTCGGTAAGATTACGTCTTCCTTCTCCCTAATATACAATCTCTGGAGTGTCAAGAGCCGGGATATTCGATTTGTAGAGATTTATTCCAAGATATGGGTTGTACGAAAAAAATCAAGATTTGCAAAGGTAAATCAAAGAGGAGGATTATGATATGACTTTTATGAGATATACAACATAGAAGTGAGAAATAAAAGTACGCTTGCTGTAGTACGAGTGGTGCAACCTGAGATAATGTCCTGGGCAAATGAGCTACACCATCCTGGATCAGAGACATATTTATTTTCCATCACGAACAAAGACTAACATATTATTTCACAGAGGGTGTTGACATTCGTGTTCGCGTCACTGGAGGAGGTCACACAAGTCAAGTTTACGCCATAAGACAAGCCATTGCCAAATCAATCGTAAGTTTGCTTTCAACAATGACATATTTGTAAATTTAATTGACGGATTACTTTCTTCAGATTGCCTACTACCAAAAATTCGTTGACGAACACTCCAAGAACCAACTCAAGCAAGCCCTCGTACAATACGACCGTACACTCCTCGTTGCAGATAACAGACGTTGCGAGCCAAAGAAATTCGGCGGTCCAGGTGCCAGAGCCAGATATCAAAAATCTTACCGATGAACGGGTTTATGTGTGGTGGTGGTGGTTGTTGTTGTGTTCTGTGGTTGATGGAATTACGGAATGACAATGTCAAGTTAAAAATCAGATATACAGAATATCATGAATGAATTATATCAAGTAAAATTTGCATTCTTGATTGATGATAATAATAATCACCGCAATTAGCAACTCAGACAATCTCGAAACTCGCCGCGATGTTTACACATATCATGCCATATATTGTTATGGATTTACGCTAAAAACACAGTTATTAAATTGCTGGGTATCATTTTCATTACTCCTCTTCTCCATCTTCATTCGAATCTTGATCATCATTCCCACGTCCAGAACCATTAACCATACTTCTTCTACCATTCTCAGCTCTACTTCCGTTACCTGTAGTTCTCCTCCTTGAATTCCCTTCTGGAAATCTCACAGCTCCCTCACCGACGAGATGATCCCCAGTCCAATCTTTCCTACATAGAGGACATTTATCCCCTTCTTGACCATTCGCCCTACCTCCTTGTTGTCTCGCAGCTCTCAAAGCATTTCTAGCACAAAAGTGATGTAGTCTAGCTTTACAATTCAAATCCGAACACCTCTGTCCAATGATCACTATATCTTTACAACCAAAGCAGAATTTAATCATGTTTTCGTCTTCCTCTTCTCCATCCTCGTCTTCGTTCGACACTGTGTTGTAGGTATCAACCAGCCATGTTCTTAATTCCATCAACGCACGTGGTGAAAGTCGGATATAGCGATTCGTACTACTGCTTTGTTCTAGCCAGCCTTCTGATATGAAAGCTTCAAGGGTCCGTTGTGCTTCCATCTTCGTCAGGCCTTGGTTGGATTCTGCGGCTTGAGAGGACGAAGGTGCGGAGCGTGACGGTCGTGCTAGGTCGATGGCTTGAATTGGTGTCAGACAAAAGAATTCCTGCCGTCGAGAATCCACGGTGTCAAACATGGCGTCTAGGATTCTTTTCAAATATGCTATTTCTTCTGCAGTGTGGGTGGTAGAAAGTTGAGTGATGGAGTCAGAGGTGGTGTTTACTACTGCAAACACCCTTTCGGGAGGCGTCAATCTAGATTCATCGTCAGAGGGGATTTGTGGGATTGTAGATCGAATTTCAAAATCAAAAGGTGAAATGGCGGAATTGATTGGTTCGATAAAGTGGGTTTGAAACATTTCGGTCGTGATATGCTCTGCTTCCTGTGGCTGATAGCCTTGTTCATCTTGATCTAGATTGAATCAATTTTACTGTCAACGATCGACTCACATTCAATTACCTACAATGCGCATTAATAATCTCAGCTATTATCGGTTTTGCTTCTTGGTATGTAATTGTCCCACGCGCGAATAAAACTTGTAGAAAGGCACGATGTTTATCATCATAACTCGGAGATTGCTCACGCGAGACGTTCATCACGTATCATTCCTTTGTCAGAATGAAGCGCATAAGTTGGACAATATGCACGCGTATGACCTGTTGCTAGACGCGTTTCAAAATTCTTTTAGATTGGATAAGTTATGACGTAGTTTTCAGTTTTAGTCATAAAGATGATACAAGAGCAGTTTCTCCATTAGAATAGATAGAGAGGTATTCTACAGTCAAGGCAGCTGATAGCATGTATAGATAGATGGATGCATCTCACGGATACTTCTTAGAGGAACCATGCCAGTCGCAGCAACAAGCATAGAACAGAATATTCACGTCCAGACATACATGACAACGATGCTCTGTTTGATCTGACGTTCAGCATGAGAGTTTTGTGGGTATTATGTATAATTGTGAAACACGTTTTTCTCGAAGCCGTGGCGGTATGATTATGCGATCACTTGATTGACGATTGAAACGATAAATCCGATTATTATTACAGTACTGTATACAAGAGAATAGAAAGTGAAACTTTAATCGAGTCGAACCACTCTCTCAACGCAAATTATCGTGGGGTAAGTTATGGAAACATGCTCCAGAATTCTGGGACCGTGCGAAAGATATCACTTCACCCCACTCTTCTTTGACAGCTGTTTTGTATGTCTAGCAGAGGTTCTCTCAAACGTCAATTCCAATGCCAATGCTAGACCCATGAAATAAAAGCTGCTCAAAAGTGAGCACCAAACTGTCATATTCAATAAACATTCTGGTCGAGGGTGAAGAAAATGTATCCTTCAGGTTCTCAAACAGGCATGACCACGCCTCGTTCTTCAGCAGCATCGAGACCATTGCTAATTCAACATGGATCCCTTGAGTACTCACTTCTCGTCCCAACAGCAATACATTTCGTAGCTTCTCAATTGAAGGATTCCTTCAAGTCTAAATTACCAGCACCAACAGACGATCTTGCTCAAGATGATGAGCCCTCATCTACCACGGAACTGGTTGCTAGATATCTCGGCTTTGTGGCAAATGAGTATGAGACAGGTGATGATCCAGGATCACACATTCAAGTCCTCCATCTTGTGTTACAAGAGTTTGAAAGAGCATTTCTCCGAGGCAACGAAGTTCATGCTGTAGCAGCCACTTTACCTGGTATCACAGAGAAGAAGAACATAACGGTCCGATCATATTATGCCGCAAGGTCTGTCGCAAAACGACCAATCAAAGCACATGAATCTGCTTTGTTAAGAGAAGCAGCCGACGGAAAGGCATGCTTGTATGCTGTTTTTGGTGGACAAGGGAACATTGAGGAATATTTTGAGGAATTGCGTGAAGTTTTTACCACGTATATGTCCTTTGTGGAAGATTTTGTCACTACGGCTGCCAACCACCTCTCACAACTATCAAGAGATGTTCAAGCACAGAAATTATACCCAAAAGGATTAGATATTATGAGATGGTTACAAGATAAGGATTCCCAACCGGATGTGGATTATTTAGTGTCTGCACCTGTCAGTCTACCACTGATTGGTGTCACTCAATTGGCACATTATGTGGTAACATGTAGAGTCCTTGGCTCAAATCCTGGAAACGTTCGAGATCGCTTCAGTGGTACGACTGGTCATAGTCAAGGTGTAGTCACTGCCGCTGTCATTTCGGCTGCTGATAGTTGGGAGTCTTTTGATAAGTTAGCTCGCGATGCCCTCACAATGCTCTTTTGGATTGGATGTAGAAGTCAACAGGCATACCCCAGAACTTCACTCGCTCCACATACTATTCAAGATTCCATGTCAAATGGCGAAGGCACTCCCACACCTACGTTGTCAGTCAGAGATCTCTCCCGTGATGCCATACAAACACACATAGATGCTACAAACCAACATCTTCCTGAAGATCGCCATATAGCTATATCATTGATAAACAGTGCCAGGAATTTTGTTGTCACCGGTCCACCAATGTCACTATATGGTCTTAATTTACGTTTAAGAAAGGTAAAAGCACCCACTGGACTTGACCAGACACGTATACCGTTTACAGATCGAAAAGTTCGATTCGTAAATCGATTCTTACCCATTACTGCACCATTTCATAGTAAATATCTCGAAGACGCAACGAATCAATTGAAAGAGGATTTAAAAGACATCAGCATTCCTATCAAATCTCTGAATATCCCTTTATATAATACTCACACCGGTGAAGATATACGGTCGGACGGCACGAAGAATGTCGTTCTAAGTCTCGTGAAGATGATTACTCAGGATAATGTGAATTGGGAATTAGCCACAGTCTTTCCGAAAGCGACTCATATCTTAGATTTTGGACCAGGTGGGATATCTGGATTGGGAGTGTTAACGAATCGTAACAAAGATGGTATGGGAGTTAGAGTTATACTTGCAGGAACTATGGACGGCACAAATGCTGAAGTTGGCTACAAACCAGAGCTATTCGATCGTGATGAAGATCATGCAGTCAAATTTGCCGTAAATTGGGTGGACGAGCATGGACCTCGACTGGTAAAAACATCTCAGGGTAGGACGTATGTAGATACAAAGATGTCACGTCTACTAGGACTACCTCCTATAATGGTTGCAGGTATGACACCATGTACAGTGCCTTGGGACTTTGTTGCAGCGACAATGAACGCTGGTTATGAGATTGAATTGGCCGGTGGTGGTTATTATGATGATAAGTCCATGACCGAAGCTATCGCTAAGATTGAGAAAACAATACCTGCTGGTCGTGGTATTACTTGTAACCTAATATATGTAGCTCCTCGTGCGATGGCCTGGCAAATTCCCTTGATTGCTAGACTTCGGGCAGAAGGTTATCCCATTGAAGGTCTAACCATTGGTGCTGGAGTTCCATCTATCGAAGTTGCTAATGAATACATACAAACTCTAGGCATCAAACATATCGGCTTCAAACCTGGCTCGATAGATGCGATACAACAAGTCATCAATATCGCAAAAGCCAATCCTACTTTCCCTGTCATGATGCAGTGGACTGGTGGCCGTGGTGGAGGTCATCATTCATTCGAGGACTTCCATCAGCCAATCTTACAAATGTACTCGCGTATTCGAAAATGTCAAAACTTGGTTTTAATTGCCGGAAGTGGTTTCGGTGGAGCAGAAGATACATATCCTTACATGACTGGTTCTTGGTCTAAAAAGTATGGCTACCCACCAATGCCATTCGATGGAGTTCTCTTTGGTAGTCGAGTCATGGTAGCTAAAGAGGCATACACTTCACCAAACGCCAAAAAGGCGATTGTGGATGCACCAGGATTGGAAGATCACGAATGGGAGAAGACGTATAAAGGTCAAGCAGGAGGTATCATCACTGTTCGGTCCGAGATGGGCGAGCCAATTCATAAACTTGCCACTCGTGGTGTTCTATTCTGGGCTGAGATGGACCAAAAGATATTTAGTCTTGACAAGTCCAAACGAGTAGCAGAGCTCAAGAAACATCGAGCATATATTATTCAGAAACTGAACGATGATTTCCAAAAAGTTTGGTTCGGAAGAAATTCCGCCGGACATTCTGTAGATCTTGAAGATATGACTTATGCAGAAGTGATTACAAGAATGGTGGATCTTATGTATATCAAGCACGAATCTCGATGGATTGATAAAACGTTGACAAAATTGACTGGTGACTTTATACGTAGGATGGAAGAACGCTTTACGCCTGTCCCAGGACGGCAATCTTTGATTCAGAATTACTCGGATCTTAACGATCCATTTCCAATTATGCAGAAGGTCCTTGATGCATACCCAGGATGCAAAACACAACTCATCAATGCTCAAGATGTCCAACACTTTTTACTTTTGTGTCAACGTCGTGGTCAAAAACCCGTCCCATTCGTGCCGGTCTTGGACGAAACCTTTGAATTCTTCTTCAAGAAGGATTCACTATGGCAGTCTGAAGATTTAGAAGCTGTCGTCGATCAGGATGTCGGTCGTACTTGTATTCTGCAGGGTCCATTGGCCGTTAAATACTGTACTAAAGTCGATGAACCGATAAAAGACATCCTTGATGGCGTTCATGATAAACATATTGAATACCTCACACGTGATATATATGGTGGACAGAGCCAAAAGATACCGATCGAAGAGTATTTTGGTATCAAACTGCTAAATGATGGCAGTAGAGATGATGTAGAAGGCGTTAGCATGTCAGAAACCGGTAATCGTCAAGTCATTCGCCTATCTGGAATTCCTGGTGCAAATCTCCCGGATGTCGAGAAATGGATGAAGATTCTTGCGGGAGATTCTTACACATGGAGACATGCCTTTTTCACCGCTGACGTTTTTATTCAAGGTCAAAGGTTTCAAACTAATCCTATGCATCGAGTATTTGCACCGATACCGGGTATGCTTGTTGAAGTGTTTAATGCAAATAATCCAAAAACAATGTACATTACATTAAAAGAGCCTTCTACAACTGGTAAAGCTATCCAAACTCTTGAGATTGGCCCTATAAGTAGCAGCAACGAAATTACTGTCAAGATGTTTGAAGATCGCACTGTGTCTAGCCAGACTATATCTCTTGGGTTACGCTACACGTATCATCCAGAGGCTGGTTACGCTCCAATCAGAGAGGTCATGGATTCGAGAAATGATCACATCAAGCAATTTTACTATAATTTATGGTTTGGCCAAGAGGCTGTGCCATTCGACATTCCTGTCACATCCAAATTCGAGGGAGGCCAAGTCACCGTTACCAGTGAAGCTATCAATGATTTCGTACATGCAGTCGGCAATACTGGGGAAGCTTTTGTCGATCGGCCTGGTAAAGAGGTATTTGCTCCTATGGATTTTGCAATTGTAGTTGGCTGGAAAGCTATTATAAAACCAATATTTCCTCGTAGCATTGATGGTGATCTTCTCAAGCTTGTTCACTTGTCGAATGGCTTTCGAATGATACCTGGAGCATCTCCGCTTAAGAAGGGAGACGTGCTTGATACTACTGCTGAAGTGAATGCTGTTATCAATCAAGATTCTGGCAAAATGGTAGAAGTTTGTGGCACAATCACAAGAGATGGAAAGCCAGTCATGCAAGTCACCAGTCAATTCCTTTATCGTGGAGTATATACGGATTATGAAAACACTTTTCAGAGAAAAGTAGAAAAGCCAATGCAAATACATTTGACAGGACAAAAGGATATTGCCGTACTTCAATCAAAGGAATGGTTTCATATCAGCGACCCGGAGGTTAATCTAATTGGTCAAGTGCTTACTTTCCGTCTGCAAACATTGATGCGCTATAAAAATAAGACTCTTTTTAGTTCGATACAGACTCAAGGGCGTGTTGAGATTGAATTGCCAACAAAACAGATTATTCAAGTTGCCACTATTGATTATTCAGCCGGTACATCTCACGGCAATCCAGTCTTGGATTATTTAGAGCGAAATGGAACAGCAACTGACCAACCGGTAAATTTTGAAAACGCGATTCCATTAAATGGTAAGACTCCATTGGAGCTCAGGGCACCTTCTTCGAATGAGACTTATGCTCAGGTTTCTGGTGACTATAATCCAATTCATGTATCGCGTATCTTTTCTCAATATGCAGGTCTTCCTGGTACAATCACTCATGGAATGTATACTAGTGCTGCCGTCAGAAGTCTTGTTGAGACTTGGGCAGCTGAAAACAATATTGGCCGTGTCAGATCATTCCATGTCAATCTGGTTGGGATGGTACTACCTAATAATGTCATTCAGGTAAATCTACAACATATTGGTATGGTAGCAGGTCGTAAAATCATAAAAGTCGAAGCTACAAACAAGGAAACGGAAGAAAAGGTTTTGTTAGGAGAGGCTGAAGTGGAACAACCTGTCTCGGCTTATGTCTTTACTGGTCAAGGATCACAAGAACAAGGAATGGGTATGGATCTGTATGCAAGTAGTGCAGTTGCTAGAGAAGTTTGGGATAGAGCTGATAAGCATTTTCTTGATAATTATGGTATTTACCGCGACTTTCTTTCCTTTTAGAGATGATGCTAACAATTGAACAGGTTTTGAAATTACCGAGATTGTCAAGAATAACCCAAAAGAATTGACTATACATTTTGGTGGTCCTCGTGGAAGAGCCATTCGACAGAATTATATGGACATGACATTTGAAACTGTTTCTTCTGATGGCACGACTAAATCAGAAAAGATTTTCAAGGATGTCGATGAGAATACTACATTTTATACTTATCGTTCACCGACTGGATTGCTGTCTGCAACTCAATTCACCCAACCAGCCTTGACTTTGATGGAAAAGGCTTCATTTGAAGATATGAGATCAAAAGGTTTAGTTCAAAGAGATAGTTCCTTTGCAGGTCATTCTCTTGGTGAATATTCCGCACTCGCGGCATTGGCAGAAGTTATGCCTATTGAATCTTTGGTCTCTGTCGTCTTTTATCGAGGTTTGACCATGCAAGTCGCCGTTGAAAGAGATGCTGCTGGAAGATCAAACTATTCCATGTGTGCAGTTAATCCTTCTCGTATCGGAAAGACATTTAACGAACAAGCTCTCCAATTCGTCGTCGAGACTATTTCTGAAGAAACCACATGGTTGTTGGAGATTGTCAATTATAACGTTGCAAACATGCAATACGTCACGGCCGGTGATTTACGTGCCTTGGACTGTCTGACCAGCGTTCTCAACCATCTCAAGGTCAAAAACATTGACATACAAAATCTAACCCAAACGACCTCTATCGAAGTCGTCAAGACGCATTTGATTGAAATCGTCAAGGAATGCGCAAAACTCACGCTTGCAAAACCAACTCCAATTGATTTACAACGAGGCGTAGCTACGATTCCGTTAAAAGGTATAGATGTACCGTTTCACTCTACCTTTTTAAGATCGGGTGTAAAACCCTTTCGTTCTTTCTTGTTGAAAAAGATCCAACGCGCTTCGATAGATCCACAAAAGTTGATAGGAAAGTATATTCCAAACGTGACTGCAAAGCCATTTGAATTGACGAGAGAGTATTTTGAAGATGTGGCTAAATTGACGGGAAGTCCTAGGATTGCAGGTATTTTGAAAGAATGGGAAAAGTATGAATCATAGATTGTGTTGTGATGATGTATTTGATGTGCATGAGAGTAAATTGTGTTGTGATGATGTATGTGCATAAGAGTAGATAGAGTATAGATAGAAGTATATCACGTAAAACACATGGTTAACAACCCATTTCAGTCAAAGTCATTGTCATTAGTAGTTTATTATACATGAGATACATTATCAAACTTCTACAATCTAATTAGATCATGAATGCTTGTGATGTGATGTTATATATACATTGATAATTCAAAAGTATTTACACGGTCAAGCTACAACTTATTTACAAGAATGGACACCATCTATTATTGTCCAAAGTCAGTATATATCATCTAGGTTTGTATAAAGTGACGACGCAAGAATGACATGAGTAAGAGATATAAAAGGCCTTTAAAAAGGAGAAAGAAGAGAAAAAGGGAAAGGACTAACCCAATATACATCCTACACAAATTCCCCTCATCGGTAGCCTGCTTGATCAAAGCCTCTACATGCCCTTCTACACTCAACGGAACGTTTTCTCCACGAAGAAACCCTCTTAGTTTAGACTGCACTGCGTCCAAGACATCTCTCGACACGTCTGCTTTGCCCAGAGTCCCTACCGTGACCGTACTCGTACTTTTCTTCCCTTTCGTGGCGGCGGTGTTCTTGGGGACGAATTCGGCCGTCGGGTCGTGCACAAACGTCTCGAGGATATTCATCAGCGTGCTCTCCTCTCCGGCGCAGATCTTCATCGTCAGCTCTGCGCATTTCCGAAACGGGCCTTCGACGCCCATGCCGGGACCCATGGCGTCGACCATGTTGTGCGTGAGGCGAAAGGGGACCAGTTCGGGTTTTTCAAACGTCAGGCCTTTGTCGAAGAGACAGTTGAAGTCGACGTGGAAGACCCCGCCGGTCGATTCGCGGAGGAGGATGTTTTCGCCGTGACGGTCGCCGAGGCCAAGCACGTGGCCGACCATGGACATGACAGCCGCGGAACGGGAGAATCGGAGTCGTGACACGAACCATGTCGCTGGGGATGGAAAGAGTTCTGTAAACCATTCGTGCAAGACGGGCGGAAAGTCTCGGAGGATGTTGGTGGTGAATAAATGGTATTTATCGGGATGAGAAGAAGCCTCGTTTAGTTGGTTACGCAACTCTGCATAATTGGGTTGTATACCCTTTCGTTGATACAGTTTCAACAGAATATCTCTTAATGGTTTGATGCCTTCTACCCACTCAATAGTTCCTGATTCTTCCGACAGAGGAGTCACTCCGTATGTTTTGATATACAAATGACGTATGGAAGATTCGGGATGATGTTTTAATGCTCGGTTAATCATGGTATTAAACTCCATCAATCGTTGATCTTTACGAAGATCATCTTTGGGTTTACACAATAGTCCATATGATTTTCCATCTGATCCTCTAATGGTCAATTTTCGTGGTCTTTGTAAAGAATTGAGTACCAAGACTTCATCAGAAAACGAAGTAATGGTAACACGATCATTAGTAAACGCTTTGAAATTGCGGATATAGGTTGCTTCTTGTACTGTGGGTATATTTGGAGTGAGAAACTGCTGAAAAGGTACGACCAAAGGATTTGGTGCAAGTTTATGCGAGAATTGTAGATCCTTTGATAAACTACAAGTACTTGCACGAGTTTCAATATGTGCCTCACAAGCATTAAGTAACGCATCTTGCAACTTCTGGCCTTGCATGACCAAAGTACGTATATCTAAAGAATCACTCTTTGATCGCTTTTGATCACTTCTAGTCTTGTTAATGATTTCTTTTCCTCTCTCTGCACGATCTGAAGAACTAGCTTTTGCTACAGGAAGTAAAGCCCATAAACCTTGAGCAGGATGAAATGCGACGACAGCAGAAATAAAACTCGAAAGCATCTCGACGACCTTTGCATGACCATGATTGATTCTGCTAATCAATTGAGGTAGAGTAGTATAAAACACATATCGAGGCACACGATCAAAGTACTTTTTGAGTTGAACATGGACTGCCAATAAATTCTGACATCTCCTATCAAATATTTCGGCAGTCATGTCCTTTGGTTTTGATAAACATGTTGTACCAAGATCAAGCCAGAGAGTGATGATTTTGGGCAGAGTTTCGTACCAATATTTTGATCCAAACGGTAATGATCGGGTATAATTCTCGATAACCAATTTAACTACATCTCCAGTGATATAAATCTGAGATTGTTTATGTGGTGGTAGGTTTCGATTAGCTTCCAACAGCTTATTATAATGCTTACCAAGATAATAATGTCCTTTTTCCCACTTGGCATAATTACGAGCAGCAAATTGATATTTCTGTGTGATAGTTGAACTTTCCGATTGACCCGCAGCATCTAACCATTTCGCTAAAAGAAGATGAGCTTTGGCTGCTAGCATGTTTTGTTTTGCAGCGGGATTGTTAGAAACAAGTCCAACATCTACACTCATATTACGTTCATAAGCAGCAAATGCATTCGATTCAATTGCACCATTGAGATGAGATATGGCTTGACGGCGTTGTCCACTCTTCCACATGAGTCTCGCCTGTTCGATCTTTGATGAAGCATCACCAAGTTTCTCAGCGCTAAAGACTGCAAAATGAGCTAGATTATCTACTCCAGTTTTACGAGCTAGTCTAGCAGTAGTGAGCCAGCCTTTAGCAATTTCAAGTGGTTGACTAGGTCTACGACAATAATAGTTAGTTAGACATCCAACCTTTACTAGATAGAAACACTCACATGAGATTTGACATGAGTTTACGACGAATACATAGCACGAGTTGTTTATCAGAGACAGATGATCCCAGAATTTCTAATCTTTTATCCAGCATATCAAACAGCGAAACCATATCTGCAGGTTGTGGACTCGTCATGAGCTTTTCGGCTTCATGTAGTATATGAAGTTGCAATAATTGACTGTGACAAGCTGACAATGAGCTGGTGTTAGCTTTGGTGAGACTCCCAGTAATTGCCGCCCTCACTTCCTCAACATCTGTATCGTCATCTCCATTCAGTAATTTACCAAGAGCGATATTGAAATTAAAGGACGAAGTATTCGTCGCGGTTGCTTCAATACCATTTTTGAATGTTATTTCCATCCCAGATGTCCATGTAGATTCGATAGCAAACGATAGTACTGAAGGTCGCCATAGTTTATCAATATTGTTTACCCCTTGAATTTGCTCTGCGAGTCGAATTACTTCACCTGATCTCATATTAGCTTGTATACGCTTTATTCAAGATGAAGGTATTTACCATGTTGACCAGACTTTTGTAAGCATGTCAAGAGAGCATCTTGTAATTCAATATTGTTGCGTGAAGCTGGATCATGAGACATTTCCATCTCATACCATGACTGGGCTGCAGACCATCTATTACCCCTCAAATGCTGAAATGCTTGTTGTTCAGGGGTTAATATATTGATATGTGCGGCAATACCATCAAGTCCATCCGGCTCATCAATTTCGCTATAAATCAATTGCAGTCTGGAGAACATAGCATCGCGAGATGTTACATCCAGATGTGTCGATGACGAAAGTTGTTCTCGAATGTGATTCTCCCAATGCAACAAAGCTCTAGTGTAAGAACCGCATTCAATAGCTCGCTGAGCAATTATATCTGGTGGTATGAAGCTCACAACTTTCTCCACGCTATCAATCTTGCCGATATTACCATTCTCTTCTATTTCATCTATAGGTGCGCGTGACCTCAATGCATGCAGTCTCAGAGCTGCCATCTCTTTTTTCTTTTCCTGTACCCATCGAGTCATATAATCAAGCACAGAAAATACATCCTATAGAAATATAAGTTGTGGCAGGAAATCGTGGAATAGAACAGACTTACTTCGCTACATTGCCGTAGCACCTCCTTTTCTTGCGGTTGGGTAGACTCGGTGGAGAGTACAGTCAACATTTCTTGACCAACAGCATTAGCCTCGGCCACATCTCCACCAAGAACAATATTGAGAGCAGCATAAGGTAACAAGAACTTCGCAATGCTAACGTCATGAGCCATGACGACCCTCGCCAAGGTTGCAAATATACTTTTCGCGTTGTCACCCTTGCCGCGCCACAACATGTCGTAAACCCATCTTCGAATCCATTCACCATATTTGATGGCCAATGAAAATATTGGATAACTGACACGGTTCGGATTAATTGTGCTCTTCAACACGTAATGAGAAGTCAAGAACGGAGTCAATATATTACGAGCGCTCTCTGGCATATTGAACCAGGCCTCGCCAACCGCCGGAAGCGTTTGTGAAGATTTGGGTCTGCTTGATTCGACGTTCTCAAATGATGCAAACCTCAATAACTCTTGCATGACATACGCTAGGAAACCTTGCGCTCGAGCATTGATTGCAGAACGAAACGCAGGTACGAGAATGTGTTCGAAGAGAGCCGAAACCCATTTTATCACCTCGCTGGCCTGTTCAAAGTCTGACAAAACGAGAATCTGATTATCATTGACATCTGCTTCAATGTTATTTGGGTCGAGACATCCAATGATACCCAAACAACGAGCGCATGCGTCCGCGATGACCGAATTCGTGGTATTATACTTTACGCAAGCATCAAGTAATGCTCGAGTCATCGTGGCCATCAACGGTGATGGTGGTTCACTGACCGCACTTTCATGCATGTATTCTTGGTTTGATTCGAGCCAGGTAAACAACTCGATAGCTGTCTGTCTTCCAACTGCTGCATTTTCATCTTGTAACCTTGCTGCAAATGCCCTCAAGATTTCCTCCTTTGATGCTTTATCTTTTAATCTTTTCAACTCCATCTCGAATTTAGATAATAATGGTAGTCCAGTCAGAGAAGGGATCATGAGGATCTGTTCTCTGAGCATTGAATTGTGTTTTTTGAGAAGATTTGCGATAGTGTCATATGCTCGCTGTTGTAAAGTCGATGACAGTAATAAGAAGTATTTTGTAATCAACGCAAAGAAATGTCCAGCCAGGATCTCGACATCATCCGTTTCCAATTCACTAACCAAGCACAGCCAAGCTGAAATGACTGGCTCAACAAATCCACCCTGATCCATGGCAGATTGTAAACATGCTCGTATCTGAGGTACCGCAACTCCAACATGGCTTTTGGCCAGATTGATCATCTCCTCTATTCCACCAAGACACTTGATTTTCTCTTCTGCCGTGGCATTCTCATCCATTCCATCAATGGTATCGGAGAAACGCGTCATTATTCCCAAAACAATTGATTCGAAGAAAGGCCCGATCGCTTTGACGTTGCCCTTTGTTTTGGACCGCCCAGAGCCTGACTTTTGCGTTATCGTAATCAAGTCACCAACGGCTTTATGTAAAAGTGCACGCGCGGCTTGATCTTCACCAGCAGTTGACTTTAGCATTTCGACCACGATTAAAGCTGGCTCAATCTTGATAAAATCTATCACTTCCTTAGCGTCCAAGTCTGGCACGCTCTCCGTAAACATGGCTGCGATAAAGTTCTCTGGATCATCACTGGCTTGCATCAAAAGTGATGCGATGATTGCTGCAATATGTGTTTTTGGCTGAAAGCAGATTTCTTTCACCGTGCTAGACCTCGCTCCTGCAATTCTTTTCAGAACATCTTTCTTTTTCGTGAGTATCATGAAAGGAATCGTTTCTTTCTGCGAGAAAACTAGAAATTGTTCGATACTGGCACGCATAAAATCACTAAACAATTGCAATTTTTGTGGTTGAATCAACATATCCTGTACTACTGCTATCGCTATCGAGTTCAAAAATGGACGTATAAGACGACGCGGTTCTAGACGAACTGCCTCGGCGATGCGCTCCAATTCGCGTGAAGCAAGTCCGCTAATGACAGCATTAGTATGTCCAAGGTAATCAATTAATCGCAAGATCGCAAGATTTCGTTCCTGGTCATCACAGACGATAGCAACTTGACCCCATAAATACGTCAATGTCTCATGTCGACTGAGATTCGCCTTTTCGGAAATCCTGCGAAAGTAATCTAGTGCAACATGGCGATTGTGATCTCGACTCTCTTCAGGCAACCCATCACGCAGAAATACCATTATGGTTCTTGCAGCAGTCAGCCGTCGATCTCGTGAACTTGCGACCAATTCTTTAAGACACCACACTCCGAGAGAATCTTCCTCTAGACTCTCCGTATGAACGGTATGTAAAAGGAAGGATCGGACCGCGACGATACCTAAAACCGAACTTTCATTCTCTGTCAGGGGCAGAAGAATCTCCAATGTTTTTCTGAATATTTTTGGATTTATACCATGTGAACTATTATCATTCCAAGTGTATCTATTCCCATACTGAAGTCTAGGGTCATCAGTACAAGCCGAGCACATCTGACCGTTGAACGTGTTTGACGCAGCGCACGCTATGCTCGCTAAAACTCTCCACAGTCGTTGTCTCCCCTCTAGAGTTAAATTCGTGTAATACTGCTGAACTTGACTTTCAACAGCATGATTGTTTTCTGACTGAACCATATCAAAAAGTTCTTTGAGCACGTCTACGGATGTTCTGAATATCGGCGTGATTTGTTGATTCGTAGTCACCATCATAGGCATAAGCCGAGTTTCGTGTTTGGAAGTATTAACAACTTCACCGTTAGTGACATCGATCATTTCTTTTTCTTGTGTTTTGCTCGCCAGTCTAAATCGGTTGTTGACCCATCTAATCACGTCTGGGACATCTGACAGTGCAACTTCTTCCATATCAGATTCACCCGAGATATCAAATTCGTCCAGAAGAATATTTGCAATCCCAACCTGATCCATAGAAGCCTTCGACACAGGACGGTCAGGGTCAAGCAACTTCTCAATAAAGCTTTGAGCACTATCAGCAAAGTCCATAGCGGGAGATGTGCGGATAAGACCACAGAGACAATCGACCAGAACTTGATCGCTGGATTGATAGCCAGACTCAACCAGGCTGCCACTGAAGCATATCTTTTCTAAACTCGCTATACAAGCGATATAATATTCTTGAAGAAGTATACTGGATTCAAATGAAGGACTATGTTGTACAAAGGTCTCGCAAAAGCTAATGACAGCATCCCCAAGCCAATACACTAACGTATCTGTACAGGCAAGCTCTGCTTTGAGGCGATCTTTTACTAGCGTCACATCCATTACCGCATCCAATATAACTTTGGCGGCATGGAAGAGCGGTGCAACTCCTTTGACTGTAACCTGAGTTCCGGAAGGTATACTCATGATTGTTTTATCACTCTCGTTCAAAAACGCTATACTGCTAATCGAAGGGATAGCTATTTCCACTGACTGATTATCTCTCGAAATAGAATCTATACCTGAACCATTGAGAAGGTGTAAAATATCATCCACCGTTGATTTGTACATTTTTCCGATATTATTCACTGGAAGCCAGTAATCTAGCGTCATTGAAGGATTGCTAATCAGTACCGACAAAAGTCCCGTAATTGCTGTATGTAGTCCTGTGTATAATGAATTCGCCGCAGCTCGTGCTAATTTTGCAAATAACCAATATATCATTTGTGTTCCTTCTATTGTCTTTTTCTGTTGTTCATCTATCTGCCCATAGAATAACAATTCTGGCTGATCGCCAATGAGAGTTTGAATGACAGCGATACTATCCTTCGCTTGTTGGAGCAGGGCATCTCGTGTGAGCTCACTGCCAACACCAAGAGAAAGGACATCGAGGCCAGACTTTGCCACTACTTGAATAGCACTATAAGTTATTTCTAGATTTGTTTCTGGAGGGTTTTCATCGTGAAGAACGGCATGTAAAAGTGCGCTGAAGCTGTTTGGTTGCTGAGCATGACCAGTCACCAGTCTGGCTGCTGTCGATGGTGGAGGTTGCCCATCCTGTGCATTTAGTCGATGCACATTTAGATGTCCACCGTTGGATTTACCCTGGCCGGTGTTCGCTACCCGCTTTATGACCATAATCCGATGGCATTGAGGTTTGCCAGATAAGAGTCATACTCTTCGCTGTTCTCAATCAACCACCGCTAACACTTGACGTTGCTAGGCGAAGATCAGCAGCAACAAATACTGTAAAATAAAAGCTTTACAATTTTTATTTGGACACGCGTTTCAATTAATCACGAAATCACGTGCAATCCTTTTATCCCATCTCATATCCATCCAAGTTCGACTGAGAAATTTACCAATTATAAACTTGCACCGATGTCGGAATAAGAATGGCAGTCTTCCAATCCAAGAAATTTCAATCCAGCGCACAAGCTGGCTCAAACGCTGCTAGATTGAGAGCCGCAGTCGCACGTCATCCATTTGCGTTATTTGGTCTACCTTTTATTGCAACCATGGTTGCTGGATCATTCTTCCTCACTCCTGCTACCGCACTCCGTTATGAGAGACATGATCGTAAAGTGAAACAGTTATCACAGGAGGAAGGACTAGGCATAGGCAAAAATAAACGGAAAGTTGATATGAAGGAGGAATATTATGTATGTCACATATCAATCGGCCAACTTTTCATGTTGAAACTGACAGAATTATAGCGTCTTGCAGCCAAAGACTTGGACGACTGGGAGCAAAAGCGAGTCAAGCGTCTGCCAGGTGAAATAGATGGAATACTTGAATGAGCATATATACATGTTTATATGGCAAGTTTCGGTTGACCTTTGCCTTCTTTTTCATAACCGGCTGATCGACGAGCTTTGGCGTCCGCCATATTCTTCAATGCTTGTTCCCAAGTCAATGACACTTCGTCGCCAAGCGCAAGTTCGACATTCTTCTGTTGACCTGTTTTGACAGCGATAGAAATGGCGTGCGGCTCCACACTTCCAGAAAGACAAGAACGAGCAAAGGTTCCAAAGTTTTTGTACGCACTTTTACTCGTATCAAGATGAGACATTACAGCATTGAAGCAATGTGGCATGGCTTGATAATGCTCCCATTGGACAGTAACGCCTTGTGACTTGGCTTTCTCAGCCATGACTGCATTCTCATCATACAAAGCTTCATCACCAATCAAGAACCACATTGGAGGCGATTTAGACCAGTCATTTGCACTCAACAGGGATACAAGTGGATGAGTGAGTAGCGTAATATCACAGAATATGTCTCCTCGAGGCGGACTTGTTGGCCAGATATCATCGTGAGGGAATGTTGATGTAGCATCATCCAAATTCGGCGTGGGCAAGTAATCATATTTTGCGTTTGAAAAAAGACTTGGACTGCTCCGAGTTACATCTAACCAAGCCGAGAAACCAGCAACTCCTGCTGGAAGAGGAACATTCACATCATTGCCGTTATATCGGACTCTTAGATTGTCACCAGTGCGATGTAGCTGTAGAAGGAGTTGTAGAAGTGCAAAAGCAAGATTTCCACCTGCCGAATCTCCTGCAAGAATGATATGTTTTGGGTCGACCGCTTGATGAAAGCTTCCTGTCGGAGGATACAAAAGATATAGATATGCATTAAAGGCATCGATAAGCTGGCTAGGAAATGCGCTTTGAGGAGCCAATCTATATTCTACAGCAAGTGCTCGACCTGCGCATGCCTTTGCCATTTTTGAAACCGATTCTCGATGGGTTGCAAAGCCGCACATGTAATAAGCCCCGCCATGGAAGTACAATATGGTTGTTTCGCTAGTTCTTGTAGGATCAGCCATCAACTTGGAGTATCTTTCGGATGAAGAGAGACCTGTTGATTGTGGCTCTGTAGATGATTGTGCATCGGAACGAAATCCAGTCCATTCTGCTTTTACACTTGCATTCTCTGGCTTTGTATATCTTTCTGTTCCATCTCCCATAGCTTCAATGGCTTGAAAGATAGCTTCTCGTGTCCCATTATCAGTAGGAGCAGGAATAATTGTAGGAGCAATCCACATTCGCCCCTTGACCGGCTTGTCTTGAATTGTAAATGCCTGTGTCCTGCTCAATGGAGCAGGGTTTGTATTTTGACATATAGATCGTAGAACGGACATCTGCACCGTCGTTCGTAAGTCCCAATATGATGCGGATTCAGACAGGTTTAGAGAATGTGTAGCGGCGGCATATAATGCATTGGGAACTTTTGGTAGGAAGAACTTGGCGAGAGACAAGTATGAGGAACTATCCATGATGGAAGAGTGTCTGCTATATCGACTTGTAATATATGAACATATGTGCAAGATGCTCCACCACACTTGCTGAAGTGCTCCTCTCTCAGCTAGAATACAACAACGGCTTGGAGATATTTCCGATCTCGAGAGATTACGTCATGGACCAAAATTTGCTCGTGCGCACACTAGAGAAGAAATCACACTTCATCTCGATTAATAAAACTTGATACTGTAAACACATCGACTATCTTTCTACTCACTGACATGTTCGTCAAGAAGTTCAATCAGCTTCGACGTCTCCATTCCTAAGTCTACACCTTTTCGTCATGCTGTTCCTGATTTCGCACTTTCATTTTGTATATCCTATGCGTCTGTCTTCTTGTACCATTATCATCAAATATGAAGCGTGATTATAACCGCCTAAACCACATCCTCTTTCACTGAAATAAGATGTAACTGCTCTCCTCAACCATAGAAGAGCGGTACAAGGGTTTTTTTCGATTTCGAAAGGAGGCGAATAACAAAAGTGGATCACGATTAAGCCGGAGCGTCTTCTCTTTGTCCTTGTTCGAAAGAGGGAGGATAGACGTGGAAGAGGGTTGACTTTGTTTGGTCTCACATTTTATATCTCGATGTAATATCAAATATGGGTGGAAATGTTAATTATGAATAGTTATGATGAATATATACAGTTTTTAAAACATATCTTAAAAACTCCGATGAAAATGATTTCTATATTTCCTTTATAACGACTTGTCAAGTCGATAATGCTCGATGACATGCAATGAAATTCATGGTATCATGGCTCGTCCCTGTAGACTATATCATAATTCATGAACATGCTTTAGACATCTGTATAAGGTCCTTTCTTTTGAATAGGTGGTGGAATTTGAGTTGTATCGTTTGCTCCAATTTGGTGACCACCACGAGGAGGAAGATTGACGTCTCTTCTGAACGGGCTGCTCACACTTCGATGACCTTGTATTTGATTCCCCGCTGGTGGTGGTAGTGGTCCATTAAAATGTTGTGGATACTGACCTTGAGCAGATCCAGGGCTCGTTCTGATCTGTCTCAATGGATTAAAGTGATCGGTGGGCACACGAGAAACTGGGAGGATTCCATCTCCACCTCGAGTGAAACTGTCTCCCGATGGTCTCGGCGCATAATCAGTGCCGGTTGTTCCATTATAAGGCTGACCTGACTGCGCCAAAGATCTAGGATAAGTACCGCTAGCTTTTCTACGACCCTTGGTAGATTCTCGTCTAATGATACTACGAATATTGGCTTCGTCACGACGATCAATGCTTGTTCGACTAGATTCGAGCGCTAATGCAGTATCACGCATCTCATCAGCTGCGACATCTTTCGAGGTCAGGTCTTCAATAGCGGTAGAGTGACTAACCGCAGCAACGGTGGCATTTTTAACGATACTACTGTTTGATAACTTGCGTTGCCGCAGACCTCCTTCTTCCACTTTATCAGTCTCTTCTGAAGCCTCTTCGACGATTGGTACCAGTCGAGCGTCATTCTTCTTCTTTGTTGTCTCATCTGCATTGGCTTTGGCAACTTCAGCTGGAATAGCCACTGTATATGTGGCATTAGCAGCACTACCAAGGGCTTCACCACCACCACCTGGACCATGGATTGGGACAAGTCGAAGCGCTGCAACAAAAGCACACATGAACTTTGACCTTCTTGCCGCTCTAATGGTTTCATTTGCCCAGTTTGATTTATGTCGAATCTCAACTCGCAGTAAAAGCTTGCTAAGGTCTGGCGTACCAAGAACTTCAACTTCAAGATCAGGTTGAAAGTCGCGCGAGTTGTCCTTATCTTTGACAAATGTTTGTAATTCTGCCTTGAGTAATTGCACATCATCAAAAGTAGTATCATATGCGATTTCCACTTGAAATTGCTCTTTCATAGCTTTACTCCTGCTAACATTTTCAATCCATTGAGTATTGAGGACGATATTGGGAACCTGAACCATTCTCCCTGCACCATCCCCGCTGACACGACGAAAGACAGAAAAGAGTAACGATATATGATCAACAACGAGCTGCTGATTATTAATGTCAATTCTGTCACCAATGTCAAAGGGATGTTTGACAAATAAAAAGATGCATGAACCAAGAACCTCCTGGCATGTCACTGCGAATACAAATGACAAAGATAGTAGAGTGGTACCAGCAGTAGCCAAAGTGGTAACAAAGTTGCGATTCAAAAAAGCAACAAATATGAAAACGGTTGCGACCAGAACGACAACCATCAATAATCGATCCAGAACGGTAATAGCTTGATCAACATCATGCATACTGGTGGCAATCGCTTTCCGTTCACGTCCTATCTCCCCAACAGTAAGCACAGCCTCATCGAGCGACACATCACCATTTGCGTCCGCATCTAGTATGACAAAGGCTTCCTCGGCCTCTGTCTGACGATCGTGACCAAGTACATCGAGCAGATCATCAATATAAAGTGCTTCCTTTCCCTCCATAACAAAAGACATCCACAATCGTCTTGCTAATGCTTCGGATGATGCTCGTTTTTCTAACGCAGTGACTACTATTGAATGGGCGCTGTTCGGGTTGAATACCTCCTTACCGGTGATTTCTTGGGCAACGTTTCCAAAGGCAGAAGTGACCTTGTCACCAATTCGACCAACATCTTGTAGTAACCGCATCGGAGTATTCGACCCTGATCGATTATGACTGCGAAATTTACTACTGCCAAGAGCCTTGTGGAGACTTAGCTGATCAGCAATGATATAATCCTCCTCGGCAAACTCCGGCCCATACATCGGAAACAGGTTTCTAGAGGCGTCATATAATTGTCCCAACAGAGATATCGTCCGTTTTGATTCTTTAATTCTAGCATTGAATTGCTTACGGTGATAATTTATACTGATCAATTGTATGATAAGCTTCTGAATCAACAATACTAGCGTAGCCGCCACAGCTGCCCCCAATATTGACTGCACTATCGACTCCCACGATTTGACGCGTGTATCACCTCTTGCTCGATTATCAGGATTTCGTGTCATTAATGGTACGAACGTTGCCAGGCATGTAACTGTCCATAACACCAGACTGATTGGAATTTGAAGTGCTCGGAGTACAAGGGCATATTTTCGGGTTCCAGAACTGACGACGCCTGCCAATATCTGAAATACCGCTGGCAAGAAATGTGTCACTATTTTTGCAACCCACAAACTTAACCATACTATGATAGTTATGTCAGTCATGTAAGCCTGCTGAACTTGATTGACCAGACGTACCAATTTCTATCCACACAAAAAGCCATACTATTCTTACTCCACCGATTCGAGCATTTTGAGCTGCAGTAGCTCCCACTACTATAGGAACAGCAATACAGCTGGCCAAAGGCAAAATATACATAAAATATCTGGTAAAGATACTAAAGTTGAACACTTTGTTATAGAATCGTCCCATTCTGTTTAATGTATCAAGTTCTCCATCAACACCAATTCTACCTTGGTTCTTTTCTTTTTTGACTCGATGTCCAAGTGTTTTCGGATTGACAACTTCTGTGCTGACTAACTTCTCCTGCATCATAGATGTTGCCATGCTGTCAGTTCTTCCGTATCCCTGACTATTGACATCGGTCATGGGAATGCTATTGGCGACATCTCCCTGAATATGTCCGCTACCAAACATCTCTTCCTCAGCTAGTGGCTCAAAACCCTGTCGTGATGGACTAAACGGATGTGGACCTTTTGATGAATACTTCAACATCCAGTGATGTTGATGAAAGTTTATGTAAATGCCCAGGAATGCAAATACAATTTAGCTGCAGGAACTGGATATGAGGGATTGTTTTGTACAATCACCTTATCGATTAGCGAAAGACTTTGAAATAGACAGAATCGCGTCATTGAATTATGGCGCAAGCAGAAAACTTTGCTTATTCGTAATAAAAGTGTGTTCCCAACAAACCACCGCTCGAAACGGGCGCATGTTTGACAATCAACGTCACTGAAACCAGGAGAAAAATTTAAACTTCTCGTACTTCTTTGTGCGTGAACCGGGTATGTTGATCTAAAAACAGAAAACCTTATCAAGATAAAAGGGGTCATCCTGTTTAGGAAATCACGCAGAGTAATATTTTATAATATTTTCTATAGGCATAGATTCTGACTATCGTTCAAAACAGACAAACACATCTATTGACTGTGCATGCTCGGAAGGTGCTGCGTACCTCAAAAGCTTGAATCTTCTAATTAAAACTATATGTGATAAAGTCTTGATTATTATTGTATATATATACTGCCTATTATTTATTACAAACAAAGCATTCACCTAAGATCCGTGCTTCGTGATCCTTTTAAATCTATTCATAATCTTACTCCATTACATTTATAGACCATATGCAGTACCAAATTCGCAGTCGCTGCAACACTAAGGAACGTCAAAGATACGGTAGACGACGTAGCAAAAATCCAGACCTGCCGAAGCCATATGATACAAACAAGAATATCACAGATGGTACTGACCTGGTTCGAGTTCAAGATTACTCATTTGAACCAAGCGGTGAGGATTGATCCTATGGCAGACAAAGGTTAGGCCTAACTTACTGATAGCAAATCGCTTCGAAGCCCTCGACGTTTTCGATGAGGTTGGGTCTGAATCTGTCGTTAAATCATCCTCTCATAAGATTATATCTTCGCGACGCTCCTATAACCGGCAGCGGTAGCAACGCAGACCTCAGATCTCTCGCGGCCAAACTCCCAGACTAGCTGACCGTGTCTTTGTAGAACTATACAATACTTGCAATTCTTCCGTACCCAACGATGGTATACGGAGTATTCTTCCTCTCACGCATGCCAATCAGGAACGTGTACATGACTATTTTTGGCCACATGAAAATCAGACTCCGATCTATGTAATTCTTCAAAGAGTCGACTTGGGCGTCGTTGGTGGATTCAATACAGCGAGCACGGGTGGAGGGCTTGTGTCGAGCATTTTCGCCGATATGCTCCTCACTCACACGTTTGCAAATAATGTAAAAGGAGACAAAGTGCTTCGACCGTCACAGAACAGGTCATCATTGATATCTTGTCGTGGTCCAGCTAGTCAGCGCTGGTTGCCTCGGTCGCCAAAATATCGGGCTCTAGAATGGAAACCATCTGCCTCGATAGAATCACAAACAAGTGTTGCCGATCATATGAATGACAACAATAATATGGTGAATTGTGTCAATCAGAACACAGTGCTCCCTGAGCTGCTCGATTCAGATGACGACGATCTCGGTGATGATTGGATTGCTGAAGATGAGGCTGATGAAGTACACAATGTTTTGATGGGGGAATGGATTTTGTTGTCGATCACATGAATTTTCTACGGTCGGGCCAGCAACGGCGTCTCCACTTTTGTAATCAAAAATAAACATTGATTATTTTGAACGAGTAAAGATTAGCTTGATCTTCGACATGCTATTTGTTGCCTCTCTCAGAAAATCTTAATCAAGTGCTTGTTCCTCGTTGATACTTACGTGATGGCTGACGACATGCATGACGAATCCATCATTATATGGGATGATCATACTAGCAGTCCATTCTTGACCGAAGTTGCTGACGAGAGTCGAAAAGTCAGTCATGCCAATACTTTTCCAGATGCAGAAATTGATATGATATTCGACAATGCACAAGCGACACCAATTGAAAATAAGACACTACGGATGTCCCAAGCACTTGACAAAGAGAATATCGTGCCATTCATTGCAGAGAACGGTCAGATTACGCCATCCACATTCAAATTGACCACATCCCCACGACCAAATACAATAACAAAACCATCACATCATGTTCCCATTCCCGCGTCAATATCCAAGAAACGGAGTCAACCAGCTGTGATAACACCTGCGGCAAAGAGATCGCGCTCGGATCACCTGCCCTCGCCACATCAAGATTTACACAAAGATGATGCACAAGGGATCGAGGCAAATATCGACGACACTTGTTTCAGCGCTTTTTCTGCTGTTCCAGATATGACAATATTCGCAAAGCTCCAACAGGCCAGATCAAGTCCTCCGAAACAACTACAACCGGATACGCAAAGGCAGACAATTATATCCAACACACACGATTACTCTCCATCTGCGACCCCCCGGTCAACAGTTTCAACTCGAAAAGTTGGCGACGATACGAACAGTCTTCTCATAGATTTTACACAGCAAATGGACCACTTCTCCAAACCAACAACCAATTCAACCACCCGTCCGCAAGGATTGTCGCCATCGCGAACTGAATCTGCTTTGTTATCTCATCTGACCAATCAAAGATCACCGGCCAAGCCTCGAATATCTAACTTTGGTGGAAACAAGCGAAGTGATCTCTTAAATCTACTCGACTTTGAACTTCCACCACCACCGACACCTAAATCAACACCCGCTTTTAGCATACGTGAAGTGGAAGCAATACAATCCGGACTACAGTCCCAGATAAGCAGTTTGAAAGCCAAACTATCAGGAAAAGAAGCCGAGGTCGATAGTTTAAAAAAAACATTGGAAGATACAGAGCGACGTGTTGGTGAGTCAACTGAGAAAGAACGCCTTGAAAAGAACAGAAGAGAGATTGCGGAATCGGACAAAGATGGCTGGGAGAAACGGAGCATTGAGATTGAAAAGGTATTGGAGCATGTACGCGAAGAGGTCCACAAGAGTGAGAACGAGAAAGAAAGCATGATACTACAAGCAGAAGAATCTGAAAGGAAGATTGAAGATCTGGAAATACGTATTACTGAACTCAATAATCAGCTCATCAATATGCCAATCGTACAATCCGATGGTCCAACTTCTGGAGAAGACATTCAGCGCTTAGTCCAAGCACAATTAGATGTCAAGATTGAGGGAGTCAGTCGTGAATTACATGCAGTTTATAAGAAGAAGCATGAAACAAAAGTTAGCACATTGAAGAAAGGCTATGAAGCCCGGTATGAGAAAAGATGTGCTGAATTGCAGGAGCAGATTGATAATCTGATCAAGGTCAACGAGGCGATCAAAATTTCAAAGGACCAAACTTCGACGAGGGAGGTTGAGAATAGATTGGAAGAGGCTAAACAGCTGACAGAACATCTTGCTGAGATCGAAAAGTATAAGCTTGGATTAGATGAACGATCAGCAAAGATTGTCGGACTTGAAGCAGAGTTACAAGCCGTCAAAAGTGACAATGACCGAATAATGCAAGAACTCCAGGAAGAAAGATCTGAAAAAGGTGAACTTGTAGCCGCAGTAGATGAGATGCTTACCCTGCAGATGAACGAAACTTTGCCTCAAGAGATTGTCGAAGACTTTCGCAAAAGTTTATCAAGACCCTCAGGTTTGAGAACTCCTGCGCCAGGCATGTATAGCGAGAGTAAATTATCCAGACCTATACCGGCACCACGAGTTGGAAGTGGTAAAAGTAAAATGATGACGAATATTGAGAGAATGGGTGGTGGTAGACCTGGTTTGTAAATTAGTGTAATAAATTATATGTACAATAGATGGATAGCATAAGCAACATACTGCACAGGATGTAGCATTCGAGAAGCCGAAAACTAGATCAAAGGATAAGTTATGTTAATATATGAATATATATACACGTGATCCCAAGTGAAGCATGAAAATGCCTAAAAAGAAAAAAAGTACAACTTATACATAGCAGCCAGGTAACATTGTAACATTTACATACCTGATCAATCACGATATGTCTACAATTATCCACTCGTCATACATATGTCGCTCATGTCTCAATCGTCTACCTGCGAGACATGGTTCACCTCTACCAATATCCAATCACAATATACGAAATATATCAGCCAAAGCAGCGAGGAAGAAGTTCAACCCTCACACATCTAGAAAACCTCTCTTACCGCTATCGCATAAAGATACAAAGCCTACAGCAGCAGAGATCAAAGAGGAATTGATACTTAAGAGACTGAGAAAGTCATGGAATGGCGTTGACATGGAGAAGTTCAAAAGCCAAGACTCAGGATATGTTCCTGCTGAAACTTGGGATGGACTTGAATGGATTGGTGGTAAGAATTGGATCGATGAGACGAGAGACCCAGGGGACAAGTTTGAAGGTTGGGCAAAACAAGGCAAGACGCAAATGGATCAAGACGCTGTATTAGCAGTATGGAATGACGCAGTGAAGAATGTTTTCTCAGGTGAAGTAGTGTCAGAGGATTTGGAGGTAGATGTAACGAAGAGAATGCAGGTAAGTCTTAATATACTCGGACACGACTACAGCATATGCTGATAATAAGTAGCTTGCCATATATATCGCGCAACATACTGGTGTAAGGATATCAGATTCGAGATTACAAGAAATAACTACAATTGGACAATTTCAAACAGCATTGCTTCAAAGTATAAAGTCTGAAAAACCTTTGTCAACCATTTATGAGGATAAGTTTAGTGAAATACCAAATGTCACTGTCTATAATCGAAGAGTGACGGCGATAGACAAGGACAAGATGAAGGGCAGGTGGGGTTTGATTGCACAGGCACTGAAAGATCGAGGATTACCCGTAGAAAGTAAAAATGCAACACCAATCACGAAATTGTTAGGTAAACGCGGTAAAGTAGGTAGACATTGACGTGTCATGATTCAAAATGTACAATAATATAATCATAAATACTGCTCGTGTAAAAATGGTCTCTTACCGAGGCATTAACCTTTTGTGATCAGGAACTGGTGCATTTTCCCCCCCAAAAAAGTAGTTTTCCAGAAAAAAAAAGGGAAGGTCGCCTTTAGAAACGCTCACCGAAATCTTTTTTCTTTTTATTTCTGTCGACACACTAACGTGTTTAGATTCTATCCCACACACGTCCATTGAGGCTCCGGGAATTGGCAAGTCAGGCTACGAGCCTCTCGGAGCTTCAATCGTGCAGCGACATAGCATCTCCTGGTGTTGTGTTACCTAGTGGCGCAAAAAGAATGGCCGAATCCAAAAGTGATGCGGTGAAGCAGAATAGAAGGATTTCGAAAATCATTCCAGCCATTCCCAGACAACTTACGAGACGACCAATATCGAAAGCGTCAAGTCCAACCATTGCAGATCCTCTCAATGATGATTCATCAGTCACAACTCCACAATTAATAGAACCATCATCTACAGTTAAAGACACTTTATCATTTGAGAATAAAAATCATCATGCTATGACAAAAATTACAGACAGCGATGCTGGCACAATCTCAATGCACACGACCGAAAGTCTGAGCAATGGAGAGGTCAAAGATGAAAAGAATACCCAGACCGATGTGCTTAACAATGCTCACACGGAATCTATTACTAGTCCTGCAAAAATCAATGGAACAGATGGTATCATAGACAAAAATCCATCAACATCCCCACAAGCGCTCCAAAGTCCTGCAGATACTTCTCAGATCCAATACACGAACGGTGATATGGACAACCGAATCGATGTTGATAATCCCTATCAGGCAAAGTCTGAACAATACCCAGTGGATTCTGCCCGACAGTCTCCTGGTCCACTATCTTGTACATCATGGATACCTTCAACAGCCATGACACCCGTCACTAATGGTTCAAATTCACCTCCTGGGCCAATTATCAACGGAAACGGAAGTGGCTTTCATCCTCATGCCAATGTTCCTCCTTTTGTACCAGGTGCTTTCGAGCCTAATATACCTGTACATAATTCTAATGGACTTGCAACATATCCACACCATATTGCCCATGGTAGTCAAGAAATTCCAACAACATCCAACGTCTCGACTGTCCTCTCATCTCCGTCATCTGGGCAATTCCACCCGTCTGTATTCAATGGCACAAGATTAAATCCTCTGAATGACTTTGCTCCGATCAACCACAGCATGGTCAACGGAGAAATGTTCAACTATACACGGGATGCCCCTCCCGCATTTTCACCACAGACTTTGAGCATATCCTCTCCACAAATCTCCCGATCGTTCTCCTCAGCATTGCATTCTCCCATCGACCATGAATTTTACACAACACAAGCTCTGCGTCAACACATTAGCAATCTCTATTGCAACAATGATTTTGCCGACAGTACGATCTACATAAACGCAATCATTGGCAAAACTGTACATCTACCTGCGCACGCTATGATTCTGGCAAGAAGTCCAAAGCTACGTAACTTTCTCACAAATGAACGTCGCAACAGAATACAAATCAACGAAATGGACTACTTTCGTAACCAGAATATGTTCAGTTATGCTATCAGATACCTTTATGGCGGGAGTGTATTACAGCGCGACTATATCACCGCGCAAATGGACTCGCCACGATCAGCCATGGAAAATATATTGTCATACGTCGCATCAGGATGTTTTCTAGAGATGCCAGACATTTGTGGCGCAGGTTTAGCTCTTGTGCACGAGTTTTTACATATAGAAAATGTCGAGATTGCATTGGACTTTGCGCTTCAGCGTTCCACTGTTCAATCTCAACAACAAAAGAATGGTGATGCCAATCATACGCATTCTCGATACGGCCCACTCTCGCAAGAAGTCTTGACGGCAGCTACAAGATTTCTTTCATGGACTTTATGCAATGGCTTTGAGTTTGATCCCAATGCTTCACAGCTTGAAAATCTCGAGCGCGTCCCTAAAGCTCTCTTACGCAGATCAAGTTCGTTCCACCATGAGTCACGTCAGTCTGTCTCCAATCCTAAGCTTCAAGGCATCCGTTTGGGTGATTTTGGGTCTCATTTCCCCATAAATAGCGTCATTTCTAGCATTTTGTTGTCTGTTCCCTTTTTCGTACTTCAGTCTATATCAAACGATCGTCAACTGCAAGAACGTCTTTCTACCAATCATAGGGTAGCCATGTGGCATCAAGTCATAGGAGAACGTGAACATAGACGTGCTAACGCTATCGCTGTCATGAAGTCTATGTCTGCCGAACAGATCCGTAAAGAACAAGACATTCTTGACGCTTCAGATGCCTTAAGTATGACCGAGATCGTTGAGATCGACTCGCTTGATGATGGAGGGTATAATTTACCTCGTCTGACGCGACGGTCCGATGAAAACGTTCCACACGAGCTTTTGAATTGAGATGATCTCGTATGTAATATAGCTAGGGTATAGCAACTCAAATTTATGAAAGTACGAGGAGACGTTGGACCTGGTATCAATGGATGGGAGAAATTATGTTGCAGGACATGTTTATTGACTGCTTTGTCTAGCAGGATTTGAGGGATCGATTTATGGTGTATCATTGTACAATTTCATTTGAGCTTCTTCATATATTTACAGTAATGTCTTTCAATTCCCTTTATATACCTGTAGCACGAAAAAGCATATATACATTTGTTCTCTTTTCATCTCCAACCATTCTGTATAGTGCCACTGTGCTCGGTCATCCATGTGTAACCTTTTCGTGCCGCCGGAGGAAGTACGACAAGAAATGAATAAATTAAGAGTTTGTTTAGTCACATAAAGGTCCTACGTGACAGAAGTCTTTGATGGCAATTACATCAGGACGAAAGATCGAATATTTTCTCTGGTCACGCCAGTCGAAAATATGATGCTCCACTCGCTAAGCAAATAATATTGACTGACGGTTTGGACGACCGTCGAATAAAAGGCAAAACCTACCACAATCTTGATTCCCGAAGGGTGTAGCATTAGAAGACGCGACGTTCGGAAGATTCTACAGAGACTTGTGCGGATAAGAGACGAGACCATCTGAAAATCATCTGTAGAGCTCGACCATGACAGAATCCCAGAAGTCAGAGATCAGAGGCGTACACGATCACTTCCCTTATGGAGACGGTATGAAGGCCCATTCTCACACTCTAACGGCTTGAACATCATGTATCAGTGCTAGTCTTTCATGCAGAGCATAAGAAATTTGCAATCTCCGTGAGGGAATCTCAGCCCTCTGTTGATAAAGCAACAGAAGCATAAATAAACCGAAGTAACCTACGGATATAAAACTCGACGCATCCGATAGCAAAATCATGAGCGGACCCAATCAGGAGATGGCAGAATGTAGTAGTGATGTATAGACGCCAAAGCTATGTGGCCACTGTAATTCTTCATAGCGATATATTGGACGCTTCAAGACCGTTTCTATGGTATGTAATGAGTTTTGAAGAATGTTTCTCAAAGTCTATAACACACTATATTGCATCGAATAAGGATTGAAGCATGAAAGTCGCTCGAGAGACATAAAACACACTCCAGCGCTTCATTGTACTCCCTTCTCTATAGAAACGTCGTGTGACCATCTCGGAGGAATCGTCCCGTCATCCTTCCTGCAAACAGCATGGTGACTTCTCTTGCTCGTTTCGTTCCCTCAAATATCTAAAAATAGAAACTGCTTGATTGAGTCTAGAATATCCTCCGACGTCATATCTTGCCTTTTTTTTCTTCTGGGTTTTGAATCGTGATGCAGTTTTCTGGTAAAGCATAAGTTGCATACGGACGTACGTAATCGTCGAACCAACTTTCGAACTATGTCCAGCACTAGCGTACGGCTCAAAAGACAAAAAGGTTTCTACACCACCATGTCATGTGTTGTTTTTTAAATTATGCTTCAACCATGCATAAACCCAGGCGAAACGTCACTGCATACCCCGCTTTTCTATGCTAAAAATAGCACGTCTCGATGTTGGTTTCGATGTCATTAATTTCCTTTGGGGGAACGAATGATCAAAAGTAGACAAGCGATGGCTTCCCGTCGCTGTAAATAGATGGTGGTTGCGGACAGCCTTCCTGCGCAATTAAAAGTCTGATCATGCGGGGTGAAGCAGGGTTCGTTGGCTTGGACGAGGCTGGAGGGTCTTACAAAAGCACGTCGCTGCGCCCAAATGTTTGGTTTTCTTGTTTTTAAATCTTTATCAATTATTTTTGTCACATCCTGATTTTTCATTCTGTTTCAAATCTTAAAATGAGTACTGCTCAAACACAAACCCAGACGGGGGATATACCGGAGGATTTGCATGTCTATCTCACCGGTGGAACTGCAGGTGATGAGCTCAAGCTACGTGGAAAATCGACAATTGAAGGAGGACTAGATCTCAGAACCTTCGAGGGCCTTAACTTCAAGGAAAAAGATACCTTGAACCATTTCTTACAGTGGGTTGAAGAATCAAAAGCAAAATTTGGGGAAGAGAGATTAATGAATGCTGTTAAGAAGTTAATTGAAGACGTGCAGAAGAAATTAGAATCTAAAACACAGGATCTCTCCTCGGTGGTTCATAAAGCCGTCGAAGACTTTGAGCGTGATCATCAGAGTCTAACTAAAGAGATAGCTCAAGCCATGAACGTCAACTTCAAGGTATTTCAACACCATTCTATCAATTCTGCATCGGCCGAATCAACACTGGAACATCTGATGTCTAGGAGCTGGCTAGTATTCACGTCGTTCTTGCATTATCTCGTGACGCACTTATTTCCCCCCCATGCTGGAATAACTCTTGACGAGGCAATGAAAAAGCTTCAGTGGGGTTTGCAGCTGCTCTATCTCAACGTTTTCGTGGATGTATTAGAATCTCATGGGCTGGAGGTTCCCAACGAATTGCACAAAAAGATTGGCGATTGTCAAAGAAACTGTTCGAGACTACAAGATTGTGGTAAGTGTACGCATAAAACGCCAGGCGCAAGCCACAGTCAAACAGGAAAGCAAGCGAGAGTTGACCAATATTCTCGTGTTCAAAACCATCGTCATAATATTCCGGCTGGACATGGTTATGGGCTGGTCCCACATAATCATAGTCCTAGCCTTACGGCGGACGGCTCAGTAGAATACAGATTGAGAGATGGTGAACTCCCTGGAGGTTGCGCACATTTGGAACCAAGTATAAACCCCAACCACGGTCACCATATCGATCACTGCTACGAACATGGCCGCATTTTCTGCCATGGGTCTGATCGTAACGGGGACTTAAGCCACGACGTTGACTGCAGCTCCGGCTGCGGCTGCATAGGCACGGACGAGATCGACGACACCGATTACCGAAACGTTGACGACGACGACGACGACGACGACTGCATCTTCGATGAGTTTTCTAACTACGAGGAAAAGCCCGACAGATTTGGCAAACAGATTATATCCGCAATGGTGCAATGGATTCATTCTCTCAAGCCTACCCTGAAGCTCCTCGTCAAGACTTATGCCAAAAAGCGCGAAGTGTCGGGCTCTAAATACTCTAGTTTACTCCACGATAAGAAAGCGCTAGCTATCCTAGACGCACTGAAGAATGTCATCACCAAGTATGAAGGAATTGCCCTGGACAAAGATCTTGCGGATGAATGCAAACTCGACGCATCTGGTAATAATCATTCTGCTCAAATCGACCGCTTACATAAAAGGTTGAAAGCAATGATAACTCACGAGTTACGTGAGGAAGAGAAAGGAATGTTAGATCCCGGGCTTCAAATTGGTATAGAGTATCCCTCGGAAACGGACATCGATACGATCGTAGAGGATTACACAAAAGAACTCATCAGTTTAGTGCAGAATTTAGAATTGTACTACTTGGCTGATGAAAGAAATGACATCGAGATGGATTTCAAGGAAGGATTGAAGACCGTTGGGAAAAATTTCTTCGAGCATGCAAAGAGCTTGACGGAGACGACTTTTGATGGCATTGAGGGCACGTTCTGGCATCATCTTGACCCAACTAGCACTTTTACACAAGCGTTCACCGAGCACAAAAAGATGGTTGCGACGGCAGAAACCCATTTTGCGGAGCAGTACAAAAACAATATGGAAGTAAAATACACTGGCGCTCCTAGCACCATGGCCGAGGTGTGGCGACGTCGCATTGCCCGTTCTTCGAAGGGATTTGTTCGCAAATTTAAAGCATGGAGTCTAGTCACGAAGGATCTCGCACATTCGCATGAGGCATCTGTATTTGCTCGATCGCAAGGGCATGTATCATAGTCACACTTGTATCTAACTTTCGTAATCCCTTGACCGTTCTTCCTGCGCCTCGTCGTCATTGCAATCGATATGAGATACATTAGTCTCGCACTTCATGCGTACAAATATGGCCATGTTTAGTATCGTCACGAGAGCGTGCTATTTTGCAGAACATAGTGTGTGAGCAAATATAGAGAATCAAACAGGCCACTGTCGCCACATTTGATATATCATTCAACCTTGCTATAATATCAAACAATGTGCGCAAAGTATTTATCAAAAACGACATATGTTCTATGTCCATAAATTGTTGTTTCATCTAAGAGCCTTTCTTCGGAGCGTACAGCCGCAATCCTGACTGTGATGGTTTAAGGTAAAGGTATGATCCATTAAGAACTATAATTGTAGATCATGTAACAGTGCTCAAGGGTCTAGCGAAACCTTATGTACGTAGCACGGTAGATAGACCTTTAACTTTTCGATTTCAGACATAAGTTCGGCAATGATAAATGTACAATTCAACACTCTACATCGTGATGCAAGGAATCTGTCGTAGTGACATCCCGCTACGAACAATGTGTTTTTGCTCGGAATGAGAACGAATGGACAAAGCGTTTCTCGCGGAAAATAATTTTCCGCTTCCAAAATTAGATGATGTTGGTTTCATCGGATTTGGAACACCCTCTTGGATGAGACAACCCTTGACGAGGCTGAGGCCCATAAAAGCCTGCTGGATTCCCATCTCCTAGGTAAGTTCTTGTAATCCGAAAATATCAATCAAAAGAAAATTGTTTCAATAAAGATCACAAGGATTTCTTAAATATCTGTTCGGTCCAAGCTAGGCACATAAGTATGACAGATACAACTGAAGAGATTCACCATGACGTGTTAGAAAAGATATTTCATCAATCTTGCCTCCCATCGAACCCGGTTTACTTGAAAGCGTTCCAACAGATATGGGAATGGCTGAAGATTGCGCATGCAAAGGTTGAAAAGGCAAAAAGGGAGGAAAAGCAGAAAGAGGAGAAAGAGGAGAAAGTGGAGAAAGAGGAGAAAGAGGAGAAAGAGGAGAAAATGGTACAAAAAGAGGAAGAAAGTTACTTGGTCGATAACCAGTATGCTGTGCACGAGGAAATAAAACATCAAATAGGGGACTTCACTGCTGCAAACCGCGTACCTCTATTTAAAGATATCGAAGACGAATTTGAAGTTCAAATAAAGAATCAGTTCGTTGCGATAAAAAAACAAATACCCAATGTACAAAACAACACCAAAATGAGCACGATACGCGAGACAAAATCTGGGAACATTTCGCTAGAATTGTTACTAGCTGTCTGTATCTAGAGAATGAATGTAATGACAAGAGTAAGGCTGATATCAAGCGCTCAGTTGCATCATTTGAGGCCGCTACTTTTAAATACGTGTTAGATTTATACGGCGTCGAATGTCCACCAGGTGTGCTTAAAGAAGCCAAGAATTTGTTTGCGAAGCCGAAAACTATTGATCAGAATGCTTATTTTCAACAAGTCTATGACAAATACCAATATGATCATGGTGCTTCTCAGCGTCGCGAGTATAGAGCAAGTAGTGCAACGAAATGTTCTTATCAAGACGCTCACCACGCTTGCTTCGAAACTTACTTGCATCATGGCGAACGAATTCATCATGCTATAGCAAAGTTTGTGAGCGACTTAGAAAGCTATGAATTCGACCAGCATAGGTCCGGCTACGAGTACGGTAAGATTAAGCTGCAAGAGATGATTGCTGCTTTTATTGAGCATTTAGAGCCGGATGCAAAAGAAGCACCATTTTATCGTACCCAAGATCGCCCGATTTTGGTCTGGAAAATAGAGTTATGGCACATTTTGCTAAACAAGGAACTCTGCGAGGAAGGGTTAAGGTCAGACACGGCATCCCGTCGCTATTGGATAACGAGATTCTTCACGCGCAAGCATGGTGAAATCGAGCAAGACTTATTCGATTCGCTGAACCATGTTAAACCAGAGTATACCACGAAAAGACAACGGAATTACGAAGCAGGGCTAGAAAAGTATGATAGAACGTTAGACGATGATGCTCAAATTAAAATTATTCGTGACCACAAAATAGCCGATGGTGAAGTGGATTATTTGGTGAAAGTTGCAGAGACGAAGTCAACGAAGTCTGGCCTGGAAATGCTGTGGTCAAACGATGAAGCCGAGAGAGTAGGCGTCAAAATTGTCGATCCAATATTGGCGAAAATTGAGTTCCACAATGATCAGAAGGGAAAAGCGGAAGTCAGAAGAGATATTATGAGCCACTTGCACTCCGACTTTGTTCGCGGCGTCATAAAAACTGTTCCGGTTACCGAACTGGGATCGTACATAATCGCCGTGGCTGTAGCCGTCTACCGTCCACACTTGCTATGCACAAGGTACGCAGAATTAGATTAACACACATACCAAACCCGCGGAGTTAGAGATAAGTTCTTATCTTGTCAAGCGCTGTAATTACGTAACAACCCCCAGCATTTCTATATATTATAGCCTATAAACAAATATATACATGAAAATACCCACACTATAATTACTCTCTATCGAGTCTGCTTCTTGTCCAAATCCGCTACACGAGCAGGCAACGTCACGACTTGCACGTCTCCCGCCACGTCCTGCACATCTGGCATAATGACCTTTACATTCTTGACTTCCCACTGCATGTCGATATACGTATCACTCATGACCATTACGTTTACTATTCTCACGTCATCACCTTGACTTCCTTTTTCTATATTACCATCTCTTTCCCTCGGTGGAATACGAATGTTGCTTCTCGCACTGACGTCTCTGTCGTTTGTGGCACTATACCATCCCAATCTCTTCAAGGCTAACAACTCTCCATCGACAGCATCAGTCACGATGATGAAATATCCTTCCGTCTGCTGTTTAGGAAACTTTGGAGCATAGACATGTCCTTCTTTATCAGCTAGAGGATTTAGTCTTTTCAACGTCAAGTTCAAGATTCCAGATTCTATGACGATGCTCTCGGAATCGTCGTTATGGATCCGCTTCTTAGCATGAGATGGTTTAGTGGAAGAAGTCAGTATTTTGATCTTGGGCAGGTATTTGTCTACTATACCAGTAATTCTGGACAGAGACTTGGGATCTCTAATGGAATATTGTTCTCGTAAGGCCTTCTCCAGTGCAGTTTTATTCGTTTCTGTGAGTCGAACCAAACTCAACGAAGTATTGTTATTGTCGTCCCGCTTACTTCCAATAAGCACATCAATGTCAGGAAGAATACTCATTCCTCCGTCTTCTTTCCATCTAGCGCACTTTACACATTGCAGCATTCCAATCCATGTCTTTACACTAGCCGTCCAACCCTTTTCAGCCATTACATCTATTCCTGCTTGGAGAATACGAATACTTTGATCCAAAACAGAGATCTGATCTCCTACATAATCACTTATTGGCAAATCGATCCTTTCTAGATGCGATTGTAATAATAACTGTGCTTTGACGTGCGGACCCCACATTGGTAAACCACTTAATGGACCTGACAAAGGTAAGGGGAGAGATTTTGCGAGTTCTGCATTGATGAGATCTTCGTTATGTCGGACTGGAAGATCATTAAATTCTTCAGCTGAAGACATGATGTTCAACGCTTCTGAAAGTGACATTTCTGAAGAAGAATGTGTGATTAGACTACGGATAGTTTTGTGAGATAAATAGTAATATGACATGATCTTCCCCAAAGGCGTTGGATCAACGTCACCGTTCGAATGAAGATCTATACATGAAGATTCAGAAAGTGATGTCAATGATTTCGAAACGAGAGTTAGCATATATTCGTTGGCGAGAGTTTGTGCCTCGATAGAATTATGTTGCTCAGAAGAGATTTCAAGACCGTAATAAGAAGGATTTTTATGAAGACGACGGAAAAAGAATGTCCAGGTAAGATAATCCAATGCATCTTGCTGAGTAGCAATCGTACCAGCACTAACTTCAGCTCCCAAATGGTTATCTAGCACAAGATGAAGAGACGATTCAACTGGGAATCCAGTATGGAGAAAGTGCTTGTAAAAGTCTTTCTTTGCATCTTGCGTGAATATACGAGCGATACCCGAATTATCGAATTGAGGACGGCCTGCACGACCGAGCATTTGTAAAACATCAGTCAAATCCATATCTTTATATCCTTCTGATTTTGCATCGAAGAACTGTGTTCCTTTCACAACGACGAGATGAGCTGGTAGATTGACTCCCCAAGCCAGTGTCGATGTTGCAATTAAAATTTGTATTTGGTTATTCGCAAACAACTCTTCGGATAATTGACGATCAGATTCTACAAGACCAGCATGATGTAGACCAATACCGAAACTCAACGCTTCACGTAAAGCATCATCTTTGACTCGTGATAGATTCAAAGCAAGATCTTCTTCAGACATACGTACAAATCGACGAGGATTATCTTCCATACCACAGTAATTAATCAAGTCACGAGCAGTAAGACGTGTTTGTCTTCGAGAAGCAACAAAGACAATGACAGGCTTCTCAGGAGAATGAGTCTTTATCGCCAAGAAAGTTGGACGATTCATGGACTGCATCAATGGACAAAAACCCCTCTGTTCTGGAAATCCGTCTATATATATCTCCAACGGAACAGGTCGGACTGAGTGACGAAAGTTGAAAAGACCCTTTTTAACACCTAACCAATTCGCGAGATCCATGGCATTAGCACAAGCTGTAGACATTCCGACTATACGAACAGAATTCTTTGATTGTGACGCAATATAGTTCATTCTCGAGACAATAATCTCCAAGATCGGACCTCGATCACCTCCTAGTAGATGTATTTCATCAATAATGACCAGACTGACCTGTCGAACATACCCTCTGGTCTGCCAACTACGACTAATACCATCCCACTTTTCCGGAGTAGTAATAATCATATCTGCGTCACGTATACTTCTTGTATCAGGAGTATTGTCACCAGTCAACTCCACGAGTTTCAAACCCATCTGTCTAGTCAGTCTCTTATTCCAATCTTGAACTCGTTCTCTGACCAAAGCCTTCATTGGAGCAATATATACGACCTTGGAGCCCGGTCTATCTCGAAAAGCCTGCCACATTGCAAGTTCGCAAGCTACAGTCTTTCCACTTCCTGTTGGAGATCCAAGCAAGACATTATTTGATGTATTGTACATGCAATGAAATAGCTGTGTCTGCATGGGATTGAAAAAGTCGAACCGCTTTCCATATATTTCTTCGAGCAGGGGATTTTTTAGTGCAGATACAGGTAGAGGCTGTAATGCTAAGAGGTCAGTGTATACACTTTCAGTATCTGGTCTGATAAGGTGTTGGAAGGAAATGGGATGGATAGTCTCTGCTCCCAACCATCTGTCCGATATCGCTCGAACATATATCTGAGATGGCATTGGATCCGTGAGAGGTATCGTGAAATTCAGCTCGTGAGCATCCTGTAACTTCTTACGTGTCAAAATGAAATATTCATGGTGATAAATATCAGATGTATCCGAGTTTTCGACCCATATCCAGTAAGATTCCGATTTGCCGTGATGACGATCGTTCCAAACAAAGTCGGCTGTTATAAACAAGCGCATTCTCAAGACATCGCGATTGAGTGGTGCTATCTCTGATTCGATGGAAATGATTGGAAAGTTGTCTACAAGTCTTGCCAGAGTATAGCCCATTTTTGAGTTGTGAACAAGTGAGCCAATCTCAGCGGGCTCCATATCGCGGAGAGAATCTATTGAAGAAGTCGTTCCTTTGGTATCAAGGTTACGAAGGATGGGTAGAGGTAGATCAAATTGATGGAATGGATGCTCATATGGCCAAACCCGCTTCTCAATCGAAATGCACATGGAAAGCAGCACTTGACATTGATATCCCCAACGTCTATTCAACGCGATCATGAACAACGCTCGACAAATCCTTGCTGCATTTTGGGCCACATATGACATATCTGAGGTCAAAGTAAAGTCTTCCAAGCGTGCTCTAGAAATATATGATTGGAGAAGAACGTTTGTCTTGCCCTGATTCGAACCAATTCCACCATCTATATCACAAGGCGCTGCTTCATCCTTTAGTCTGATGAGTTCTTTCTCCTCTGTATCTCGAGATGTTATATTGTCAAATTCACCACTCATACTTATCATCTTCAGCACATCAGCTTCCGATGCTTGTGGTCTCATCATGGTGTTGAACACCTCAATCGAAGTCTGCAACACATAATATTGACTCGCAATACGTCCAACATCTTTTGCACGGAGCTCTTCTGTGGTCTCATTAAAAATGATCATCTGGCTTTGCTGCAGAACCCTCGCAGCTTTGATTATGAGATCTCTTCGTCGCTGCACCAGTTCTGGATCATCTCGTATTTCTGTCCACTCAATCCCGTAAGCTATTGGATTACGCTTCATGCGTACAAAAAGATAACTATATCCCATCCATTGTACAGCATCAGGGACTGAAGTAACAGTACCCAAGGATATCTCAGCATTCAAATTGTCAATTAGTTTACGGGAAAAGTTCGATTCTATGGGCTGTTGTTGAGTCACAGCTGTCAAATAATGCTGTAATTTATCCTGAGTTGTGCAAATCATACCGATACCCGTGTCTTGAAACTGTGGACGACCCGCTCTTCCAAAGATTTGGAGAACGTCAAGAATACCGAGATCAACAAATTTACCGGCCTCGGCACTATATAGTTGGGTTCCTTTGATGACTACCGCAGCAGCTGGTAAATTAACTCCCCAAGCGAGAGTTGCTGTACAACACAAGACTTTCAGCACTCCTTCGCCAAAGTAACGTTCCATCAAGTTTCTGTCCGAACGAGGCATCCCTGCATGATGTATTCCCATACCTTTTTGTAGAAGTTCTCGAATCTCTCTAGTCTTTGAAGCTTTAAGCGCGCTCTGCGCGGCTGAATATCCTTCGTGCATTGTTGGGTCGAAAAGATCAGCAATACCTTCTTCCATTGCAAGCTCATATAGAGTCCTTGCGGTATTCAGTGTGTCTTTACGTGAGTGAACAAAGACCATAACTTGATGGCCCAATTGTAGCATATCTTTTACCTTTTCAAAGGCTACACGATCAAGATTATCTCTGGAGGTTTTAGTATTTGCTTTGCCTTTGACACCGATGAAATGCTGCTCAAGAGGAACAGGTCTGAAAGAACTATCAAAATAGAATAGACCGGCCATACGGTTAACTTTCAAAAAATCCGCCACATCGACATAATTCGGTAATGTAGCAGACAACCCAACGATACGAATAAGAGATTGTGTACTTTCGACCTGACGTTCCGTTCGAGCCACCAACGATTCTAGTACTGCTCCACGCTCATCATGTAACATGTGAACTTCATCAATAATTAATAGTCGGACCTTTTGCACCAGTTCGGTATCTCCAGTACTCTTTCTTGTAACAACATCCCATTTCTCGGGAGTCGTGACGAGAATCTGCGTGTCAACGATTTCTGCCTTTGTGAGTTGCATATCACCTGTCAATTCTCTTACTTTGACTCCTAGCCATGCTAATCTTCTACCCAGCTTTTCTGTAATTTCTGCAGCTAACGCTTTCATCGGTGCTACATATACTATCTTGAAGTCTTTAGTCTTGACAAGATAAACTTCGCTAGCAGATCTTGCCGAAGGAGGAGGTTCAATATTCTTTCCAATCGTATTCAGAATCGTCAACATCGCTGCGTCAGTTTTACCTGCGCCAGTCGGCGCGCAAACAAGCATATTCTCGGACGTTTCATACGCAATAGGATAGACAAGACTTTGCATCCGATTGAGCGCGTTGTATCCTTTGAAAGTGCCCTGACAAAGCCAGTCCATTTCCTCAATGGCAACTAATTTGCGACCTTGACCAAGCGTTCCGACTTTTGCAGCAGGTATCGAATATTCTTCGTATTTTTCGCGCTCTATCCTTTCACTACCAATCGGTAACGCATACTTTCTACCATTGGCAGATAATGTATTTCCAGCGTCATGACTTCTATATACATGGGGATATTGTGGTTCCGTACGATTTTGAGCACCGGAAAGTGTTGCATTTTTGTGTTCAAAATCCTGTTGTCGCAAGACCGCGTCCCTCTCTTGACGGGTTAACAGCCGACTCGATGACTTTTCGCTGGGTTGTGCATTGTGTATCGAAACACAGATGGTAGCACGATGTGTGATTATCTCGGACACCAAGTCAAGATGCTCATAACTGAAAGATTCTGCCAGGAGCATCTGAAGCTCATCATCCGTACTGTCTGATAATAAGATGGCGACCACCTGATCATACAATATGTTACCATCAAATGCGGATTTGCCTTGCCCTGTGGAATTGTCAATCCTCGATCGAAGCCATAAATCATCGAATTGTGGCAATGAAGCTGGCTGTGGTGATCCTGTAGAATCGTATTCTTCAATGCTTGACAAATCATCACCTTCATCTTCTATCAAGTCCCAGATATCATCGCTAGGACTAGATGAGTAAGAACTGGACAACTCATCCACGTCACCCAATCCAGCATTGTACATAGTACCAAATTTTGTGTTTGAAAGTTTCAATTCTGCGAGCGATGCCCGTATAGCGTCGAACTGCGCAAGCCATTGCGTCTCAGCTGCTTGAAAGGAAGAAGTCATTGTTGTTCAATTGGCAACTACCATGTACATCTTATTACATAATTTTGAAAGCAAACTGAGTTGTAAATATTATTGTAAATTGTGGTTGATGTCGAGATAATTTGAAGTTCAATACGTCATCGAAAAGATTTAATCTAATCTAATCTCGACTGGTACGCGAAACCACTTTATCACGTCGTCAAAACAAACAAGGGCAGACCATCATTTATGTTCCAATAAGGCTTACTTCCATAATGGTAGGCTATGTCCACTCAATTAGCTTGATTGCGCTTCGGAGATATTGACAGTTACAGGAAAACCCACACGAACATCAACAAGCGCAATTGCTTTCAAGAATCATTGGAAACGTGGTTTGTTGCAATTCGGTTTTAAGAAAAGTCACAATCCTGATAATTGTATAGGAAAAACTCAACGAAGCTATGCAACACATGAACGCTGAGCTACAGGTAAGCAGATGCATAACGGATCTTCCAAATACGGCGACATATAACTAAGATCGACTATATAGACGATCGGAATTAGCAATATTGATATTCAATTAGTAGCAAAGATGTTCAAGAATTACAAATCCAATGTTTTATTTCACTTGGAAGGTTTGTTGATCTTCGCACTCTTTCGAAGATGTTTCTGATCGATCTGTAGCGACGAATAATCTTAAAGAACCAGAGTAAAGAGCTCCACACCCTAAACCCTCTTCGTACCAACGTAGTACACTTGACATGTATATATTTCTTCTTGTACATAATGCAAATTTAGTGGCATCAGAGTCACTAAAAACCTTCTAGGCATATTTGTCATCCGATTCATCAGATATGCAAGTGACATGTTCCATGCATATGGCCGCTCGTGCAGGACAAAAATGTATTCGGGCAGCAATTTACCCCGCATTTTGTATCGCTTGTCAACCATAGTGATGATCCTAGTTCAAAGTCCTGTGTTAATTACTACAGTCATGGATATCTTGATATCTTGAGATGGTGCATTACATTACCGACGTAATTAGCCAATCGGGGCGTAACTCACCGAAACCACCGCCTGAGAACCCATGTTATCTTGCAGATCCGCCATTTACAGGCTATTCGGATATTGATAATGCCTCCTACAACCGATGCTCATCCGACGATGCAATTGTCATCGATAATGGTAGGCTATATGGAAGACCATAGTCCGTAGAGACTGATCCAATCTTTGTACAGGTTCATCAACAATCCGAGCAGGATATTCCTTCCAAAAAGCACCAAATCTCGTCTTTCCACCCGTGTCGGCACGGTATACCGATCGCAAATTGAACCGAAAGCTGAATTTCGTCGGCTCTGACATTTATTTCGATGGAACTGCTAGAGGTCAAAGTAAGAACGCGTACGAGGTTGGGACTAACGTCGTTAACAACTGGGATGCAATGGAAGGATGTCTGGATTATATATTCGTCAAATTAGGCATGTCGGCGAAATCAAAAATTGATAGGAAGATCGTCATGACGGAAGCACTCGCGAATCCATCGTACAGCCAGCGCACCATGTCTGAGATGCTATTCGAGTTATATGAAGCCCCTGCCGTCGCATATGGAATTGACAGTTTATTCAGCTATGCTTACAACGGTGGAAATACAGGCATTGTCATAAATGGTGGCTATACTGCGACGACCGTGGTACCAGTTCTGAACAAAAAGCCTCTACTTTCACATGCGACACGACTCGATTGGGGACGCCAGCATTGTGCAGAATACCTTCTGAAACTTCTCAAAGCCAAATACCCTAATCTACCAGGAAAACTCAACGATACACAAGCCGAAGATCTTGTAACGCGGCATTGTTATATCAGCCATGACTATAGTAATGAAATGGCTCATTTCTTGGACTGGTCAGGTCTCGAAGACCGTGATGTGACTGTGCAGATGCCGTTCATAGAGAAAGAAGTTGTAGTAAAAACAGATGAGGAATTAGCCAAGGCTGCGGAAAGAAAAAAGGAAGGCGGTCGAAGGCTACAGGAACAAGCTGTGAAGATGCGGCTCGAGAAGTTGATAAGGAAAGAGCAGGAAGTGGAATATTACAGAGATCTACAGCAAAAGCTGAGTACTGCTACCAAAAAAGACGTGCGCTCCATGTTGGACAATGAAGATCTAAAAGATGAAGCACAACTTGATAAAAAAATAAAAGAGATGGACAAATCGATAAGGAAGCAAAGGAATAAAGATCTCGGAGATCTTGAGGAGCCGGAAGAGGTACCGACGTTTCCATTGCTTGATGTTCCAGATGATCAACTGGACGAGGAAGGGATCAAACAGAAAAGGGCGCAACGATTACTAAAGGCGAACCACGAGGCACGCGCTCGAGCCAAAGCGGAGAAAGAGCGAGAAAAAGCACGGATGGCCGAAGAAAAGAGACTGGATGAGGAATATCGAGAGCGTGAACCGCAAGCATGGATAGAAGAAAGGCGACATGCACGTCAGGCTCTTATGAAACGTATTAAGGATAGAGAACAGCTTAAAGCAGACCTTGGGAACCGAAAATCCCTAGCTAGTCAGCTGCGAATGAAGAGTATTGCGAATCTTGCGTCAGACAATCCTAAAAAGCGGCGGAGAGGTGGTGATGAAGATACTTTTGGCGCAGACGATGCCGACTGGGGTGTTTATAGAAGTATTGTCAATGGAGAAGGAAGTGATGATGAAGAGGAAGAAGACCTCGGAGCGGCTTTGAAGACGATCGAGAATCAACTACTTGAACACGATCCTTTATTCAACGAGCAAAGTACCCAGGAAGCCATGTCCGACTGGACAAAGAGCTTGGTTCACGCATTTTTACGAGGTCCGTATCCTTATGATCCCGAAAGTCGTCGCGATAACAATCAATTTCACTTGAACGTTGAAAGAATTCGCACGCCAGAGGTAATATTTCAACCAGCTATTGCAGGAATAGACCAGGCTGGGATTGTTGAGATTGCTGAAAATATTATCATGCAGCGTCTGTCCAACAAGACAGATCGTGACAATATGCTGAAGGATATTTTCGTCACTGGGGGATATAGTATGTTCACCGGGTTCGAAGAACGCTTAGCCCAGGATTTGCGAGCGGTATTACCTGCTGAAACAGATATGATCATGAGACGAGCTCAAGATCCATTACTTGACGCTTGGAAGGGCGCTGCATCTTGGGCTGCAGACAAGTCTAGATCAAGCGCAGCGTTCATCACTCGACAGGAATATCACGACAAAGGTAGTGAATACTTGAAAGAGCATAACTATGGCAATGCTTTTGGTTGAGATCATTTTTTGGTTGAGAAATATTCTAGAATTATCACTTGTTTGATCATGAAAAAGGTTGGAATTATCCGTGACGAATTACCGATCATTGAAACGTAGCGAGTTCGGAAAGAATGCGCTAACATAGCGTCCCCGAGTAGTTTGCAGCTTAAAAAATCTGTCCTTGCCTTTTCCGATCATTTGACGTTATTTGATACTATATTTGGAATGCCAACATTAACGTCAAACGTGCGAAATATTAAAGTTTTGAATTAAGATTGGTGGTCGTTTGTGGATCCGCGTTTCATAGTTGATGATTGCCTGCTTTTCTCCACAGTAATCTTTTTCGAGTTAAAATTAAACCTCCTTGAAAACTCATCAGTCTCCAATTTTTCCTGTTTCGGACCTGCGCACAATCCTGTATGTGCATACACTGTCGCGTGCGAAGTATACATCACTTGAAGATGACTTCATGTGTTCGTCCTGCAACATGTAGGGTTTGGGAGAGCTTCGCAAAGTCCCGTCCCGCAGTACCAGGACACACTTGTTTCGGAGCCTAAAATAGAATTTGGTGGGTGACCAAGCTCCTGGGATAACCAGAATTTAATTGTGAAGTGCGAAAACGCTATGGTTCAGCCTTTCCAACGCAGGCCCACCACTGCGGGGAAGGTTTTACTCTTTCAGCCGGATGAATCGACCAGAGCTGACCCCGGAGATTTGTAAATCGATAATCATCTTTCTTTCCTCTGTTATTTTCCTCACTTTTGTCATTTTCATGTTTGTCGTTGTTCTCTGAAGGCTACTTTGGCTGCCTTTCACTCTCATTTTTCATTCATTCTCTTCTCACGACCTTTACTTCATCATCCGGCCTGGTAGCCTTGACTACTCTCGTTAGAGTCAGATTTTCATATTATAAGGATAGGGACTTGTTATCAGAGACAAACGCATTATGCAACCATCACAGAGTTGATCAAGATTTTTAATTTATAAAGTGGCAGGTCCACATTTACATTTCATTCTACAGCATCATGGTGTTTTTGGGAAGATCGTTATCATTGCGCCGGAAGCAATCCGACCGTAATATATCTGCAGGCAGACAAGAGTGGTCAAACTCTACAAACAATATTGGCACCTACGAGGTGTTCGATGGCAGTAAGCCGCCATATCGGGAATTATATTCAGGAAGTGCTAGAGGCAATCCTATACCAACTCCAGCCAAAGATGATGTATACTCTGCGAATAATCAAACATCAGAGGATTCGGACAATCGCGGCGATGATGAAACATTAAACATAATCAATCAGTATATGTCGGTTTCTCCATCCAATAACAACCACAGCAGAGCACCTTCAAACAATACACAGTCAGGCACTATATATATAACTCTTGACGAGATACGCTCAAGAAATAGTGGTGCTCCAAGTCCTCCAGCCAAAGAATCATTGAAACCGAATCGGACAGCCACATACCCAGATGTCAATCACAACAGAGATACGAAGCCAGACCAACCGCTGACACGATCCTCCCCTCCACAAACTTCTTCCTTGCGAAGACAACTGTCAAAGACTTTACGCAACCCCTTTCAACGCACCGCCTCTGCACCACAAGTGGCAGCAATGTCTCCTGTCAGCTCATCGAATACTCCTTTATCAGAGAAACCATTACCTGAACCGAGACCTTCACGTCAATCATCCGACTCGATGCCTATCATATCAATACCTCCAGATTCTGATCGATTAAACGTGTTTAGACGGAAACCAGTCCCCGGAGCGTCACCAATAGAAATTAGTTCAAGTCCAAAATCGATCCCGCGTTGTGCCAAAGATTTGGCTAAACTCAATCCAATTGATCTGCAAGCAAGTCAGTCGCGAATGAAAGGTGAAAAATCGAGATATAATGATGTAGCGGAGTCATCTGGAGAAGCAACGAGAAATAATCAAACAATGAGTTCAATCGTTAGGAGTGCCGAGGATGGTCAATTATATGTGCTTGATGTACAGATTCCGGAGACGGATTTCGGTAGATACAGTGCTATGTTTGATGGAGTTCTTTCTTCGCCCAAGTCCTTGGCTGGAAGAAGGGCTACATTATTGAAACTTCGAACAATGGGATCGAATGGGCCAGTACACCTTGCAGATCTGTCAGTAAACTCACGTCGTCTAAGTCCGATACAAGTAGACAGAACTCCAGAGTCTCCCCTAGTTCCACCCTTTTCAAGAACAAACTCATCTCGACAACATTCTCCTCTGAGTCCGATTCCAATGTCACCAATTGACAAGCCTTTGCCAGACATCAAGCATTCTGGATCATCGCCAAACAGCGCAGTAGATGCTACTGACATTATCACTCGATCAATCCGTGCAGCGACTGAAAACCATAAAAACGCAGCTAAGAAGTTACTCCAATTACAAAGACTTCGAACAACGCCCCTCAAGACACAGGCCGGACAAATTCATGACTATTTTTTCACACCAGTGTCCAGTTTGTCATCCGCTTCAAACAGGGATGCAACGCCAGCATTGACATATTCTGCACTTTCTACGTCGACAGCAACACCCAGTAATCTACGCTCTGCTCTCATCACAACCCCAGACAATTACTCCTCAGTATTCGGCGAGTCCTCGGGACTATACACTCCACCTACATTGAATAACCCACGTGCTTCACCAGAATCCAAATCAAAAGATCGACCTCATCTTACCGTACGAGTAGCGGATCTCTCCCCGTTATCAAGCCAGCCAAACCGTCACAGTATCGTCTCACCTTTTGTATCATCTATAGACGATCGACAATTGTCTCCATATATAAAGACTTCAAAACAACCTAAAAAGTACTCTGCCTGGTCTCCCATCTCGCCATCTCCCATCTCATCAACATTCTACTCTGCTTCTCCAGCACGATCTGAACGAGCGACACAACAGAAACTATTCTACACGCCTCTGAAGGCCAAAACAAAAGTCTTTCTTGCAAGTGGTAAATCTGCCGAGATCATCAATAATCGTAATGCATCAGAATCGAAAGGAATAGTAAGCGACAAGGTGGAAATTGTAAGGAGTGTTAGTTTCCGACGGGCTGTGCTTAATGATGGAGGGATCAGTCCTCAACGAGAAGTTACCTTTACTACTCAAGTCTTGAAGCCAAAGGTTGTTGAATGGCAAGCGGGAAGGAGAAGTGAACTTGTTGTAATTGAGCAATGTTAGTATTCATGTTACATTGACGATTATCATCACGAGTAGTCAATAGAAGAGGAAGATAACTTGATGAAATGTATTATGAATGAGTTAGTTGCCGTAATGAAATCAATGCCAATAAATAGACACGTTGTTATACTATGCGAACCCGTCACATTACGTTGTCTTATATATTCGTTTTACATGAGGATGCAGCATGAGTTCTGCTTTTTAGCCTATTGAATGCAAATATAATCAGCCACGAAGGATAATTGAGATATACGATAAGACATACCTGAGTGTAAAACATTTTACTTGCAAAACTCAAATTAGTACTCTTTGCCACAAGATCCTCAATCTTCTCCCCTCGTTCCAATACCGCTTCTATAGTCTTGTGAAGAACAATCTTTGTCTCGTCCAGCTCCTGCTTTATCTTGGATATAGAGTCGGGCTTATCGGGCTGTCTGGCTTGAGTTAAAAGCACATCCAACCTGGGTTTAGATTGACTCTTATCGAGCCAAGTTATGTCCAATTTCGATTTTGCATTCAGAACTTGTTGTTGGGTGATGTTTGTGGAAAACTCGTCTATGATGCCTTGGAGTTGACTGTGGGCTACCATTCTGTTATACTCGAGATCGGTGATTAGAAGTATTACAAGTTCCGCTTGTGGATAAGAGCCTTGAGTTGCATACAGATGCATGCAGTAGCTTTGTTGTTCAATGTCCATTCTTTGCCCGGGTTTACAGCTTTTGACCGCCGGAGGAGCGGTTAGATTGATTACATCTGCGACACTGGGAGGATGACATTAGTGATCTTCCAAGATGGATGAGGTGCTTGCGATATATACTCACGTTCCTTCTGTGAATTTTGAAAACCCTTGGATTTTACTGGCGCATATTTCGACAATAGGTTCAGGGGATCGTCGATAGATCTACTCCAGTTGTCAGTAATTTCCCATAATGTACTGCCGTCATATGATGTCACTTACTCCGAGATAGTAAGCGTTGGTGTCTTTTGCTTTTGCCGCCATATTCTATGTATTGTGTATACTTTCTTAATGTGAGTGCCAAAAAAGATAATCAGGAATATATGACTTTTATTGATAGAGAATGATCAAATATGGCACATGTCAACTTGAGTCGTTCCAACATCACATGTTGCGCCACAAAGTGAAACAACATCTTGCCAAGACTATTATACCTACACCCTTTTTATCTCATAATAACCAATCGACGACCTGCCCCTGATTCTGACAACCCAACATGGCACCAATCACTGCCGCCAGTAATGATGAAACTCACGCGGCATTACTCGATCAACTAGACATGCACAAAATCCACAAATCGTTCCGAAACACACACTACAAAACTCCACAGAGACGGAATAAAAACCTAAAGCAGATTCTCTCCGAGGCTTCACGACGAGAGCAACAGCAGATCCAACAAGCTCAACAAGCTCAAGCAACAAGCACTCCAGGCGACAATCCCACCCCGGCTCCTCCGATCGTACAACCGTCGTCTATCAGTAATAATCAATTGTATTCATGGACGAGTATTGCAGCAGCGCCATCTTTCAAACCAAAACAGAAATACTGCGACATAACGGGATTACCTACGACATATGTTGAACCGAAGAGTGGATTGAGATATTGTAACAAAGAGATTTATGCAATTGTTAAGAGTTTGGGAACTAGCGCGATACAGGAATATTTGGCTGCAAGAGGTGCTCATACGGTTTTGAAATGAACAAATTATATATCAAAAATATCAATGAAAGGATCAAACGGCTTCATCTTGACAGTAGGCATGAGCTGTCACCAGGCGCGTCACAAGGTCATATGTAATGAGAAAATAATTACATGGTTCACCAAGACATAAAAGAATAGTAGTACCTCCGCAAGTTTAGTCGCGCCAAGGGGGAACAGTCATATACACAAGTATAGCGTAAGGCTAGAATCACTGCTAGAGGTTTGGAGGGAACGGCTGGACTGCTTGAGGTATTGACGAACAGCTTCTTGCTTGCATGCAAGACGACTATTAGTCTGCCAGTACACGCCATGGTAATCAGATGGAAGTCGTGTTGACTCTATTAGATGTCGAGGGAGGCAGAATTGACTAAATGGAAAATAATGGAGGAATACAGGGCTGTTAAACACTCCCCAAACATATTCTGGACTACTGTATAACAATTAATGAGCATGTAGTGGTAATATGGATTACCCCACAATTTGTTAGATTACATAGCGATCAAATCGTAAGATTATCTTATCAATCAGCTTATCCTGTTCTATTCTTCACCTTTCACTTTGACGTTTGTGCAAGCCATGAGTGAACAAGCTATTCTGAATCAACAGCCTTTGCAGACCGAGAGTACGGACGGCAGTAATTCTAAACAAACGACTAACCTCATTTCCTCACATCACGCAACAACAGTACTTGATCATGACTCTACCGTATATCAATTAGCTAAACATCTTGATGATTTATTATCAAAAGTTGGATATGGAGAGATATGGAATGTGGAACTAACGCCTTGGATAGAAGGGTATGTACATATATATAGCATTATTCATGACTTTTATTACCCATATCATTCAAATCGTTAAGAAAGAAACCATATATGCATCATTCCCTCTTCCATATCTCATCCAATCAATCTCTTTTCATATCATCATATCGAATATAACATCCCTCAGTACTACCGAGTTTATATATAAATATATAAATATATTCTCTACTAACCACATAAAACCAAACGAATAGCTCTCCAATCCCCGTCCCTCAACAAATCATCCTCCAAAAATTTCTCCGTGCAAATTCCAACGACGTCAATAAAGCTCTCGAACAACTGACCAAAACCCTACAATGGCGGAAAGAATACCAGCCTCTCAAGACCCTTTCGGAGACATTTCCAAGCACCAAATTCTCGGGATTAGGTTACGTGACGTGTCTCCACGACGTGCCTGACTTCACCACCCCGAACAATTCCATCGAGGGAAAGAAGATGACATGCGTGTTTAACATCTACGGCGCCGTGAAAGATACGAAACTAACATTCGGCAACCTCGACGAGTCCTCCCCCCCTCTCTTTCCATGTCTATTTATAAGACACTAACAATATGCTGATTCAGGTTCATTCGATGGCGCGTGGCGTTAATGGAACTCACACTCTCCCAACTCGACATATCTAGCGCCACGACTCCCCTACAAGACCTCGGCCGAGGGGGAGATCCTTACCAAGCCGTCCAGGTCCACGATTACCTCTCCGTGTCGTTCCTGCGTCAAGCGGCCGAAGTCAAAGCCGCGTCGCAAAAGACGATAGCGCTCTTTCAGGAATATTACCCCGAGACGATGGCGCGCAAGTTTTTTGCAAACGTGCCGATTGTAAGTCTTACGCCCCATTCCATCCAAACAGATATAAGTGATTGAATTAATGGAATGGTAGGTCATGCAGTGGATGTTTTCTGCAATGTCCATGTTCATGGCAAAAGAAACGATTGCGAAAATGAAGTGGATGAGTTACGGCACGGAATTGTATAGAGATCTGGGAAGTTCTGTTCCAAAGTCGTATGGTGGGAATGGACCAGAACTGAATCAAAATGGGCTGACTCCGAAATATGACTGACTGACGACAAGAAAAGTAAAGACGGAAGAGTGTTGATTGTAGTATTATATTCTTGTGAATTATTCATTATATAACATTCGTGAATAATAGTGATTATATGTATTTACTCTATATAAAAGACTTTGTAGAAATGGAATCACAAATTCGGTGATAATTGATCATATCTAACGCACTTTTCAACACTTTCGATGGAAACTTGTAAGAACTTCCTCGCTTCTAATCCAGCCCAGATTTTGATCATTGACAAATCACCTCCTCGTAACATTGACGATCCACTTTGTGCACCCAACTGTCTTAGAATCGGTAACGCTCTGTGACAAAAACCCATTAGTATACTCTTCATCAAGCTGCTCATATTCAGGATATGTGGAAAAGACTTACCCGGAGAACAAATCCAATTCAGGATCCAAACTTCTTCCTATCCCTTCTAATAACAAAATAGACAAGACGACATTAACAAAATCACCCTCTAATCTCACATGATGAGTCCGAACCATACTCAACACTTCATTCAAAATGTCTCCGATTTTTATATTCCCCAGCGCAAACGTCTTACTCTTCACACCCAAGACTAAATGTTGCATTCTCAAAGCAAACACTTCTTTATCAATGACTGCAGAAGGTTGTCTACATCTCTCGACCATCAAATGTCCGGCTTTATATCCATCGAATTCAGCTATGGACTTGAACAAATCCAAAAAGTTTTTGCGATTCAAAGAGTTTAGTTCGGTGACTAGACCGGTATCTATAAATATCAATTGTGGTCGGTAACCTTCTCTGTCGAGTTGAGAAAGTGCATCGAGCCATTTCTGGCGATCGTATTTGAACGGTCGAAGACGTTCGAGGACTTGTTCTGTAGCGTCACTTGCGATTTGAGGGTCGGTTTGTTCAGGGTGTTTGTTGTTGAGATGTAGTAGAGTAGAAGTCAAAGATTTGTCAGAAGACGGGGTAGAGGTATAGAATCGGACCATTATATTTCCTGGATGAAGATCGGCATGGATGAAATTATCAATCAATAACATGTGAAGAAAGGAATCTAATCCTTCGTCGGCAATTTCTTTTTGATAAACTCCACCTCCATTACGAAGAAAATCTTCGAGAGGAATGCCATGGGCAAACTCTTCTATCAGTACTTGCCGAGTAGTATATGCTGTATAAGGATATGGAAACCATGTTGTTGTTCTATTAGCAAAGTTTTTACGGAACCTTGACAGATTTGCAGATTCGATCCGAAGATCGAGTTGGAGATGCATCATTTCACCAAATTGCTTCACCTCATCTGGAAAGGAAAGCCATTCCATAGTGGGGATGGCATCAATAATTGAGGCAAAGAACCCCATGATCTTCAAATCTCGTCGGACTATCCTTTCAATTTTAGGATGTAATACCTTTATTGCAACATAAGATGATGGTGTACGTTGTGGTGTTGATTTGAGCGCAGAGTCAACGTTCCTCCGTATATTACCATAATTTGTCCTTTCCATAGCTACATCTGGATCATCTTGTACTGCCAGATTCGCCTTCAATTTCGCCTTGTATACTTGAGCAATAGCACCGACTCCTAAAGGTTTCTCTTGAAATTCTTCAAAAATGTCCTTGAAGGGCATTCCAAATGCTTTTTCTATAGTTTTCTTCGTCGTTGACAATGAATGTGCAGGAGCATTAGAGTGAAGTTCTGACATGATCGCGCACAATTGCGTAGGGAATATATCTGATCTAGAAGCGGCCCATTGACCCAACTATACTCCAGTCATTATTAATCATAACTGTTACGTGAAAATTGACTTCCTTACCTTGATGAAAGCAGCACCAGCCCTTTCCATAGATCGTACAAGAAATCCATACCACCATAAAGTTCCTGACCTTTCATCATCCTTGTCCTTGTGTCGAATTCCTATCCATATTGCAGGAATGGTTATAATAACCGGTACAAATATGATCACGAGATGCAGAAAACGAAACCCAGTGGCAATCGGTTCGATAATATAATGATCTAGGAATCGCCATATGGTCTTTCTGAAACCATGAGAGTTTTGCACATATCTAGGTAATGCCTCGGCCAATTCTTTTTGTGATGCTTCAAGCATGTGTTCTTCTCCAGTTTTGCCATCGTCTGATTCTTCTTCACTTAATTGTACAAATGCCAAAGGTGAAAGCGCGGCCAAACATACAGATCCTCCTTTTACTGGCGGTGGAGGCGCTCTAAATAATATCCTGACCGAGCCTAGGAATGTGTTTTGCGATCGAGCAGAGCTGAATAACCTTGACTTGCACGTTTGATTAAAGGAAATGGTATGTGGTCGGAATAGGCATTGTTTAGAATGCAGAAATATTCGATTACGCATTGCGACGCTATACTGTCTATCAAGCCATTATTACTAAAAGATATTGGTAGTAGATGTGTACGATGAATTGGGGCGAGTTGGGTCAAGTATATAGCGACGACTTGACATCTTCAAGACTGACGTCACTTTTGCAATCCTCAATAATTCTTGTACATTGATAGAAAATTGGTCGTCAAGTATATTGACAACAACATGTCTGTCACTCAACAAGGCTTTCACGCCGTTCGAGCGGTCTATACCGGCGGAATTGATTCTCGTCCGAAGTTCTTGATTGCCGCTAAAGATGATTGTTTACAAACCATCCGCATTGATCAACCAGAAACATGGAACGATAGTGCTTCATGTCCGACTTACAAATTCTCGGCCTCGGCAGATAATCAAGTCAGTCCTAGATCTACAACTTTCGTAAGGAAAGTCAATTGACCTTTCAAACAGATATCAGAAGCAGTGAGCGACGAGGAGGAAGATACTAAAGAACCAAAAGCGAAAAAACAAAAACTCAACAAAGCAGAACCGCAAAATCTCCGTGTAGTATTACTTCGTGTGACGAGAGATAGTGAACATGTAGTATGTGTCACGGATAGCGATAAATGTGTACGAGTACTTTCCATCAATCCTGATGACGGGACATTGACCGAATCAAGTCAACGGTACTTACCCTTCCTAATCCCATCTCATGCATGTTACAAGGTTATACTAACATTGTCTTTGTAAGGTGTATGCCTAAACGACCCTGCGCAATTGATATATCTCACGACAACACTCGTATTCTCTGCGGTGATAAATTCGGCGACGTCTACTCCCTTCCTCTTATCCCATCTACTACATCTACAATCCCTACTCCAAACCCTGCCGTTTCTAAGCGAGCAGAACCAGCGAGACTTGCCGCTACAGAACTGACAGTCCACACGCAACGTAATCGTCGAGCGTTGGAAGAACAAAAGCGTCAGCGAGAACGAGGAAATGCAGCTCCGCCCAAACAAGGTCTTGCTTTTGAACACAAGCTTATATTAGGTCATATTTCTATGCTTACGGACTTGTGCGTAACGACTTCCCCCAATTCCGGTCCTGATGAGACGGGGGCGAAGAAAAGAGAGTATATCATAACCTCGGATAGGGATGAGCATATCCGTGTATCGAGAGGTGAACCGCAGGCTCATATCATACATGGATTCTGTCTTGGTCATACAAAAGCTGTCACGAAAGTGTGTCCACTTGTATCTTTGTCCAAGGAAAGTAAAAATGAAAGAGAAAATATATTACTCAGTGGAGGAGGCGATGATTGGTTAGGTGTATGGGAATATACTACTGGTAAATTACTGGCCAAAAGAGATCTAAGCTTAATAAGACCTGAGGATGTAATGAATGAGAAGGAGAAAGATGAGGATAGAGTTGAAGACGCGTCAGTGACGGAGGGTCAGCAAGGAGATGAGAACAATGATTCGGAAAAGGCCAAGAATGGAGATGAGAAAAATAATGTAAAAATAACCAAGAATGGAAATGAAAAGAAAAGAGGCCAAAAAGGTAGGAACGAGTATAATAATTCTATAAAAGAAAAGTTTGGGGGGTCAGTAGATAAAGAGGATGGACCACTAGGTTCAATTGTTGTTCAGGGGATATGGTTATGTGACACCTCACAAAACCAAGTTGATTCTCAAACGATTGTCATGGTCAAGTTTGCAAAAGGCTCCAAGTTGGCCATATTCGAAGCATCAAACATCGAAGATGAAACGAATGATATGAGCGTCATTGATGATATGCAGGATCTTCTTGATGTGATTGATGACAGTAATGGAAGCGCAGTCATGTCATTTAGGGGGGATAGAGACCTGATTTTGGCTAGACCGAAGAAAATTGATGGTAAATGGACATTAGAGCTAGGAATATAAGCTGCTCATCAATTCTAAATTTGCATGCTTGTATATTTAATGTAAAAAATTGATAGATTGATCATAACTAACCCCAAAACTCCCAAAACGCTATGAAGTAAACATGTAAAAAACTAAACGAGTGTTTATCAGTGACGGTCAGTAACGAAAGTCTTCCAATGTGACTAAAAGGAATTAAGAATGTAGAGATTATGTCGGCTTGGGTAGATTTTCAATCTTACACCCCTTTTCAATCCATTCAGGTAAAACAAGCTTTTCTTTTTCGTTGTACAAATTCTTGTAAGCATTTCTAATAGTACTATCGCTAACCTTTGCTGCCTCACTAATCTGTTTTGGTGTACGTGGTTGACCAATAAGGTAACTTGCCATGTAAATACACGCAGCTGCACCTGACAAAGGTGATCGACCGGCAAGAGCTCCAACAAGTGACATTCGACCCGCTAGATCGATAGCAACATTCGTGCACTTTTGATCGAGTGCGAGAATACTGCAGAAACGTGCGCAAAGCTCGCTTGGATTCGTAGTCGCAGTCGCTGTGTAATTCTCGTTCAATGCCACGACACCTGATAAAAATATGGCTGTCAACAAAATGTCTAGCAATAAACTTACTGTATATAGCTTACCATTGGCAATCATTGTAGTTTTGCCCCTCATTCTATCTTGATTGATCAAAAACTTTTCCAATAATTTAAATAACCTGCCAATTTCTTTCTTCGGAACTTTTGTAAGCTCGTGGATTTCATGAAAGGTGCGTGGTACGTTATTACGTCGACACGCGATAAAAATGCAACCAGCGATGAGAGCGGCTAGACTTTTGCCTTTGAATACTTTTGATTCTTCTGCATCCTTGTAGATATGCTTCGCTCCATCCGAAACTATGGCTGAAAGGCTAAATGCATCACAAAGGGCACCAATCTGCTTGAAAGCCTGCAAAAGGCTTTTATTGTTTTTGTCAGCGGTGACTTTACCCTGTGCTCGGTGTAATTCTTTGCTTCTCAATGAACCGTCGCCAAACGCAATATTTGTTTGCAATTGATTGCCACCCAATAACAAATTTGGACCGTCACCGACACGTGAAGGATCATCATTGCCCTGATCATCATTGGCAAAAGTTCGCCATTCTGCACGCGTATCGATTCCTCGTTGGCCCAAAACTAGGCCACATGATGCACAAACCGTGTCACCACTATGTTGATCTTCATAGAGGTTCGGTGGATCTTCTAGACATTCGCGACATAACAGATGAATATTCAGATTCTCCTGCCACTCAACGGGACCCGTAGACTGAGGCTCAATCTCGGGCAGGGCTCCAGGTGAAAGTATTTGAGCCATGGTCTACAATTTGTGTACGATTATCTATCCCCAACAACGTAATCGAAAGTGGTTCTAGAGAGTCTTGTACGATGTTCCACTGACAAAATAACACTTGTATGATGTCGCGACAAGGCCCAGTGATTTATCGAATGTCGATGCACGACGCGATTCGTATTCCTCAACGACTTCCCATCTGAATAATTCAGTCCACTCCGTAAAACTTCGAAGCGAACAGTGGTTAATGAGTGAAATATATAAGTCTCACTCTTCTGCGATCGTGATAAGACCAACAAAGGTATCTGGAAGAGAGACTCGTCTGATTAACGACACTCTTCGAGAAGATATCACAAATCGCAGGGTGTTTTTATGATCGAGCAGTGATGGACTTCTGCTGATGCGGAAAGATGATGGAAAATGAACGGTCAGAGATCGCCGTTCATAGTTCGATCTGAAATGTCAGACATTTTCAGTAGGGTGGGCTGAATTTTGGATCGATGACGCTTGTCTTGGCAAACGTTCCTTCCCGCCATCTTTTGCTTCTTTTTATCGACAGCAACTTTTTTATACTGAACGTCTTGAAGATTACACGAGTAGCGATCATATACGCCTCGACTTCATTATGTTCTTTCAAGCTACGGTCAGGACTACAGTGAGTTTATTGATGATAATATTCGATCATTTTGATAATATTCTGACCAAATAACTAGCGCTGTGGCATATCGCGCCTAGCAAATAGACATAGCACAATAACTGCATCATTATGCAGGACATTCATCGCTCCTAGCGCAACGCGGCGAGGTCAGTACAATCATTTACATGAAAGATCAAGACCTCAAATACTAATATGTTTGTCAAAGCCGATCTAGTACAAGAAATGTATCTTCGAGAGCTTAAAAATTATAAACCCACACCAGTCCGTGCATCAGATGCAGAAGGACAAGTACACAAATTTCGCATGCCGTCGACACCTACATCACCAGAAGAGGCAGACATCGCAAATGAATTAAAAGCATATGAAGCTCAACAGGTTGAGCTCGAAGGTCAGAGCGACAGTGGTTCATCAGTCTCAAGTGAGAATTGGTTCGAGGAGGAAGAAGACGATGAGGCAGTCGCCCATGGTCATTGAAAGAAGCAGGAATTTCTTAGAAATGGAACACATTAAAATGATGATTCATGTATGAACAAGTTATTAAAGGTTACGATCTTAGAGCATTAAGAATTATTGCACAACGCAAGTTTTCTATTAATTGCAAACAAGGAAATAAATTGCGTGGTGAACTTATTTGGACTTCTTGTGAACTTATATCCTCTTACCACTATGGTTAACAGTTGTAAATTACCGAATTGGTAGCAGTATATATAGGACAAGTTGTTTGCTTTCTGTTAGGATCCTCTGTTTTGCTTCTAAAAAAGTATGTCATCGCGCTGTCCACGCCAGATTTCGCTATAGCCTGCAGCGACCTCAAGATAAGCGGTGAATATTAGTTGTCCCGGTCTCGAAAATATACATATGCAAGAATCCTACCGTGATCGAACTTGCTTGACACGACCAAGTCTGCAAATATGGTATCAAGCGCAGCCACACATTGTGTACCTTGAATCCATGAGATCAATCCCATATCGGCCATCAAGCTAGCTCAAATAGTTTGAACCTAATCAGCGTATGATTCTGATGAGCTGTTTTTAATGTAAGACTGTCGTAGCATTGACGTGGTTAATTACATAAGGTTTCCTTCAGCGCTTTATTGGAAATCGACAGCATGCAAGGAATAACGAAAGAATCTAGCGTAATAGTATGTATATATGTTTGAGCATAAATGTGAACGAATGGTAAGACTCACTTTACCTTTGTTCAAAGTCGTATATTAATTGGTCTCGGTAGATGGTGGTAATAAAATTACGCATGATAGAAAGCGACACTGATGTCTACTTGGCATCAGGTATTGAGCAGAAGTACGCTTGCTATAACATGAGTCCATCGCCCCATGAATCTGGACAATGTTGACTTTGTTATTTCAGTATACTGTACTGCATATTGTAGGACAAAATTATGAAATGTGCTTATAATCTTGGCTTTGTGTGACGTTATCAAAAGCCTATTCTTTAAGAGTGTTCTTGCAAACCCTGTTCTGAAGTCTGCATCGTAAATTTGGCCACAAATCTTGGGACCATGGTTCGACTTTTGTTTACATCCGACCTTGCGAGTTCGCGCCAACATGGCGTGTTGACTGCAATCAGTCCTTTCATAAGGGACAGACAACTTCATCTATTTGAATTTCGTTGTGATATCTTAACACTACGCATTTATTCAATCGGAGATACATATTCATAATGGAAGCATGCTGAGAGACAGGCGCGAGGCTTTTATGTGTCACGAGCACTAGATAAAGTGCATGCATGCAGCAACAACAAACTTTCTTGACAGTTGGGAGGCATATAATTGCAATTTCAACATTCTTTGCTACTGCTTGTTATATTTATTGATTCTCCAATACTGTCAACATTTCTCATAGTTATAAATTTGTTCTATATTGATCTTGGAAGCGTAGGAATACATATCGATGCCCGGATATATTAGCCGCACTCACATACTCCATCAATGCCTGCGGTGACCACTCTCTTATCGACCGCCACTTCTGGTCAAGGAGGCGGTCCGCATGCTCCGGTGATACAATCTGCAACATCATTGGAAGCGAAGGTCGTATTACTAGGATCACAAAATGTAGGAAAGACTTCATTGGTTAATAGATTCGTGAATTCATCATTCTTGCCGTCAGAAATGGTCCCAAGTACAGTCGGTGCTTCGTTCCTGACTACAAGAGTCCATGACCCTGAGACGGACACTACTATTCGATTACAAATTTGGGATACAGCGGGTCAAGAGAGGTTCAGATCCATCTCAAAATTATACTACCGTGGAGCGCATGCAGCAGTGTTATGTTATGACATTACTTCTCGCAAAACATTTGATGAAATGGGAGTATGGCTTCGCGAACTGAGAGACAAAGGAACTACATCTTCTGATGATCAAACCATCCTACATATTGTCGGTACGAAAAGTGATATTGTAGCACAAGATCCAACAAAGCGAGAAGTTCCTTTTGAGAAATGCATAGATTTTGTAACTCAAGAACTTTTTCCAACAGCTTCATCACCCCAACCTACTATGACCTCTTCATCAACATCCATACAGCCCTTGTACAACAATCCTTCAGCTTATCAGAGTAATCCCACTCGACCAGGCTCAGCTCATGCAACATCAAAATCTACATCTTCAACCACGACTTCGCCTCCTCCACAAACATTATCCAGTCCGAAATCGACGACATGGGATGCACCCGATCAAGTCTGGTCTTGTTGTCATGAAATAAGCGCCAAAGATAACGAAGGAATAGAAGAAGTATTCCGTGTCATTACGAGGAAGCTCATCGAACAACACAATATCAAGGTAGAGAAACAAAGAATGTTAGACCAAAGTCTCGGAAGGACACCATATACCCCGTATTACGACAACGGTTCTGGAAAAGGAGGGGGCGCATCTGGAGGCTATTTCGATTACAGAAGTGGAAGAGGGAGTGGTGTTGAAGGAGGGTTATTGACGCCTGGGGGACCAGGAGGTCTAAGTCATGGTGGAAGTTTTAAACTGGGATATGGTGATAAAAGGAGGAGTTGGCTTTATTCCGCGAATAGTAATGCTAGTGGAGTGATGATTGACGAGACGGAAGCTACAAGACAGAAAGAATTACAGAATAAAGGCGGAAGATGTTGTTAATTAACAACCCGTTAATACACTGGTTGTTTAATGTAATGTTGAGTTGTGGAGTAATATTAGTATGGTTGATTTTATTGATGAGCATGGCGATGGTTTGGTTTTGGGTTTGGTATTTGTATTATATTGTTGGACATTCTCTCCATCTTGTCTTGTATATGATAATACATGTTTTCGTAATTTGAATCGTCATATAGTCCAGACAAAATATATTGTTTTCATTCGATTGAATCAAGATATGTCATCCATTATCGTGGATTATACTTCAAACTAGACGCTAGCATTCGCAGAGAATACTTCAGTCTGTCCAACCTTGACATACTGCATCGATAGCTTTTCTCCTCGTTCTTTGCTCTTCACACATTTCCAAGAATACCCTATACTTTTCATCCAAGAGTTTTTTCTCCCGCTCATCAGTACCGGGCATGACTTTTGTTCCTGGTTTACTCATCTGTACCATAATATCCCACAAGGAACCCTTCCCGTCTTCAACATTGACATCTTCACGAGCAGCCAATGCACTCAACATAGCAGCGCCATGCACGACCGCTGAATCAACGTATTTCGGCACGACTACTGGCATCTTACACACCGTTGCGATCAAGTCCATCAAGATCTCATTTTTACACTGGGACCCTGACATGAAGATACTAGATAACTTATGGCCGGACTCATTCATCCGTTCGATGATTTGACGTGTTTGTAAAGCTATGAATTCCATTGTTGCATAGTACATTATAGCGAGATTATCGATCGACGTATCGGATGATAAACCGATGACACTCCCACGCATGGCACTGTCGCCTATTGGAGATCTGTTTCCGAAAACATCGCCGTAGAAGAATATATGGCGGCCTAGGTATGATATGGTAGGGGCTTTGTTGGAGGATTTCATGTCCTGTAGACGTTTGTTCAGGAAAGAATAGATGTTTGAATTTGTGGATTTGGGTGAGATTGAGGACATGGCTTCTTTATAAGCCGGATGTGTCTCGATGACGAATTTCAATAGTTGACCAGTTGCTGACTGACCTCCTTCTGCGAACCAATAATTCCGTATAGCTACATCTCTGTATGGTCCCCAAATACCTTCGACAAATATTGGTTTTTCAGACATTGCTATATGACATGTGGATGTTCCTGCAACTGCTGCAAGACGAGTCGTTGCTTGGCAAATGTTATTGTCTCCATGGACAGAACTCTTCTGATGATCGTCAAGGTCTATTTTAGCACCAATTGTGCCGATCCAACCAGCGTACGCATCTATAATGCTAGCGCCCACAGCAGTTCCAGGTTTCAAGCCCATATCTGCCGCTGCCTGATCCGTCAATCCACCAATCCTTTGACCTGGTGCTACATATTGACCGGTCTACTCACTATCAGTAAGAATGCGTGATGTCGAGTTCACGATGGCTCACCTTCTCATCGACACCACCAAGCTTTTCAAAGTCATTTTCTGTCAACTTTTCGAGCCCCACTTTGATCATAAAATCTTTTTGCCACCCTGTAGAACTTCCATCTACCCCAAGCGGTAAGTAGCCCTGCTTACATACAACCGAGCATGTACTTCTCGTCTCATTTCCAGTGGCCATATGCGTCAGCGCATCTCCTAAATCATAAAATTTGCATTTCTCAAAAATCTCCGTCGGCATATTATTTTTCAACCATAATATCTTTGGTATCTCCATTTCGATTGACATACTACCTCCTACGTATCGCAAGAGATTATGACCGGTAGCGTTGATAACTTTGATTTCCTTTTCTGCTCGATGATCAAGCCATAATATCACATTCCTATCTTCTCCATCTTCGTTATCAAAATCTGGCTTGGTGATACTAACTGGTTTATCGTCTTTGTCTGAAAAGACAGCCAGGGAGCATGTTGCATCCAAACCAATTCCTTTTATAGTGGCTACATCAATCTTACTTTCTCCTACGGCTTGCTTGACGGATTTACATATACTTTGCCAGATATCGGTGGTTGATTGCTCCTACAACAATTCAATCCACACGTAGCTTTGCTAGATGGTAGATGATAACCTTACGTGGTAATGCGGATGAGGTGACCATAATCGAATGTCGTGACTAGCCATACTAACAATGTCTCCAGAATCACTCATGACACAAGCCCGGGCACTGCCGGTACCCACGTCAATACCTACATAGTATGCTTTTTCTGCCATTTGATGCACTGGTGATCTCGGCGACGATTTTTGTAAAGGTTATCATTCGACAAGATCAGTCATACAGACCTCTAGCAGAACCTGCCCCACTTTTTATTACAAAGCCATGGATGGCTGATTTAAGTTTACGTCGATCCGGGGTGTTCCGGGGTAGGCTTTCGGCATTGTCAAACAAGAACTACGCGGAGAAAGGTTGTTGTTTTACAAGTACAGTCCTGTATCTATTTAATTTCATGGTCATCGGTATATCATCATTATTTATTTTGTTTTGTATTTTCCAGAGCGTTTGTCTTTTGCATAGTTTTCATCTTGTTATACGGTAGGGTCATTGGTTTTATATTGGGCTTGTATGGGATATGTAATGGATGATAATTCGACACCATTCATCAAACATATATTTCCAATTGTTAATGGTCTTGCCGATTCATGGTGTTAATATGCGGTCAACACTATGAGCTTGCAAATCATTAGCAGCAAGTTCTACAACTTCCCGGACATCGCTAATACACGTACTGAGTTTGGAAGATGAACGCCGAGCCGACTCAAGCAAGGTCACAGCATATTGGTATATCAAAGGTCGAGAGCTATTCTATACTTCCAAGTCCAGGCAATGCCACTACTTCGTTGTCAGAGTCACCCCATCCAACAGACAGTCTATTTAATTACCCCGAGAACCGAGATACTACCGGATCGAAGCACTCTATACCAAATACGCCGTTGGGAGACGGTGACGATACTGGAGATACAATTCGCAAGGTGAGAGCCAAATTAGAACTATTGACCCTAGCAGGAGGTCACGATACTTTACCAGACGGCGATAGTCATACAAAGCAGGATATCACCCCTACTCCATCAGCTTCAAGCTCTCCTGGCAAATTTGGTTCTCTGACTAGGAGATTTAGCCCGCGTGTATCACGGATGAGTTCGAGATCTCCATCACCCACTAAAACAACTACTAAACCTGAAGGTCATGATGATACAAAGCTACTGAGACGTCGAACACTGTTGGGTGGTCTGAAAAATCCATTCACGGAATCAAGCGCATCAGTTACGGATCTACCCAGGACCATCGAAACCGTGTCTGCAAAATCGAGCAAAACGAACATGAGACATGATCATAATGATCTGCGGACATTGACATCATTGGTAAAATCACTTTCTTCGGATAGGATATCAGCTTTGCATAACGATTCGACAGGCGATCAAAGCAGGTCCACCTCTCGGCGAGCATCGATTGGACTCAGGAGGAGTACTCTAATATCACCCGTAATTTCCAAGAGAAGGGATGAACTCTGGGCGATATATAGGACCCTTGATGCTGATTATAGCAAGTTCAGTGCAAAATCAAGTCACTTCAAAGCCGGTGTGGTTCGTCAATGTCTTCTACCCTTTCTAAATTCCAATGCGGACAAAAGCTCATGGGAGGGTATTCAATTGGAAGATCTGGAGCGTCGAATAAACATTCTAAGTAAATGGTGGTCTGGTCTCTTGGATCTCATCAGCGGTAAATATAATCAGTCTCTCTCTGGTACTGATCGACCGACTATATTGGATGCATTGACAGGTCTCATGGAACGACCAGAGTGGCGATTGTGTACTAAAAGAGCGATCTCCGAGGGAGGTACAGATACATTGTTGCCCCCTGATAAACTGTCCAGGTCTCTCGGTCCTACGAGATCAGACTGTATTGAAGGGTCGATTTTGCAAAATCTGTGCAATATGTATGCTCAGCATTTATCAGCTCAGATGGTATTTGCAGTGGAGAAGATGTCGTTCCGTAATGCATCGACCACTTTAATCACATTTTGCGGAAAAGCCATTGCGTTTGCAGTCTTACATTGCCCAGGTATCGGAGCAATATTGTTTAAACAGTGGAATATTGATCGCGATGTATTTCGACGGATATTAGCTGAAAACGGTGTTGAAAAGTTTGATAAGTTGGATTGCATATCGAACATGATCTCAAAAAACTTTCCAGCCCACTTGAGCTGTCTGGCGTTCACGTCCTTTCCTAGATTCAAGCAGTGCTTGAATAAGCAGTCGTATCCAGGGCCAGAAGCCTACAGGCTTGACTTTTATGGTCATTGGTCGGACCGATGGCATGGCCGAGAAAGCGATCTATTCTATATTTTTGTAAGACAATTCTTGATTCTAACGCATGACTATCTTCCGGAAAATCATTCAGACAAGCAGCGTATAGTGGCTCCGGGTATGCTATTTGTACAGGCTCAAGTTCTTGTAAATTTAGACGCTACTGTTTATCGAAACACGACAGCAACAAATGAACAACAATTCGGCGGCATGACAGCTTACGATGAATTTCTTGCAGGGCCCGATACTGTCGTGGCATCTCTGCCTTTACTTCCACTTAATTCATCACGAATTATGGCTCAGAACCGGCTAATCATGCTTTTCAAGGATACGCTTGCTCGGCACAGAGTCGCCCTGTCAGATCATTTACGCGCATTTTTTGCTTCGACATTTATGCATATTCTTCACGCATGTACTATTAGCACTTCCATGTACAACCAAACGGCATGCTTCACTTTGTGTGCATTTCTTGAAGAAGCTATTGTTATATTTCTAAGTTATGAGCTGGGTTCTCAACTGCCGATAAACATTGTCGATGGACCTTTCTGGACCAGTGTTTTCTCGAAAATGTTGCAAAGTCAAAATACTGTAACAATCATACGTGTCTATGCTCTTTTATTTTCAATTTGGCCCTCGTTCGCGGCAGATGCATCGCGGAAAGAAGAGCTAGCATTGAGATTGGTCCTATCAGAGCAAATTTTTAATCAAGGCTTTATGCATTGGTGTCCGTTAGTGCGAGCATATTACATGCGCTTGATTTGCTGGCGTTGTGGTCGATTCATTGTGAACAGGTCGAGCTTAGATGATCGTATCATTCGTACGCTATACGAGCGATTGCACGCTACGTGGACGGTCGAAGTGGCTAGTCCTAATATTTCTGGCTATGACGGACAACAGCCCGTTAATCTAGTATTTCCCTGTCTTCCTGTTCCAGGTCGAAGATACCTTATCGTGAAAACCGAAACACCACCAAATTCGACACTTTTGCTCTCAGCTTTTGATGATTCCTTACCAAGCAGTCCTGTGGGTGCAACAAGCAGAGAAAAGGCCCTTATCTGGACCTCACCTGGTACACTCGCTACGCAGGTCGAGGAAGCGGGTCAAGAATCAGGGTCGAGCCTTCGAGGCTTATTTCGTGGCATCATGGGTTCCACTCGTAAACACTTGGATCCTGGAACGACGACAAGAACCCAAGTCGAGTCTCCGGATTTGGATATTCCTATTGGGGATCAATCTTCGGCAGAGAAATGGACACAGCTGGATGATCCCTCGATAAAGTCACATCACCTAAACGAGATGCCGATACAGTGTTTTAAGTTTAGTCTCGAGCACATTGGTAAGGCTGGAAGTAACAAGCGCGGTTTCAATTTACGTTTCTTGGCCCCACGACTTCCTGTCGCAGCACAAAAGTGGCTGGATCTATCTCCACAGCCAATACAAACTGGCCAAATTAGACAGATACGAGGCGAAAGAGGTATATATCGTAAATACGCGTGCTGTGCATTGGCAGAGTGGATGCTAGTTGTCACGGAGTGCCAGAATTTCATTGACAGGCGGAAGCACGACGGTGTTTTGTATGATGAACAGGTCGAAACACCGTCATTACAGGTTGAGCCATTTAAGAAAAGTAATTCACATCAATTAAGTTAATGACCATGTTCAATTCAACAATATAATGTTGTAAATTAGATGACGTTTAGGATATGATTTTAGATTGATGTGTCCATGAAATATACTCGGTAATGCATGCTTAATGATGATGAATGTGCAGATTAATACATAGCAATTGAATAACGGTGTGAAAATGAATTTATGGAAAAACAATGCGTAAAAGTCCGACCAAATCTTAAAAATAAAGTCTAAAATAAGCAATAATCCACCTATAGTACTGCGCCCTAGCTGATCGACAAGCAAAACAATCATCACCAAACGACCGTCAAATATCTAATTACGATACACGGAGCTTCAGTTTTGTCAAGGTAATGACATGGGCATTACTCGTAATACGCACTGTCCCTGAGGGGATTATGAGATACTTCTAGCTGGCATCTACGACTTTATCCTACATTGATTGTCGAAGGAAATCACAAGTCATTACAACTTGAACGTTTAGTGCAGCTCTGAGTAATAGTCTTTCCATCAAACGATATCACGACACAACCTGCGAAATGCAACAGATGGACATCGATCGAGGCGACGATGATCACGTCATGGAAGATGCCGACCCACTTAATAAGCAAAAGTATTCCAGTTCAAGGCAAGGTTCGCGACGTAGTTCAGGATTATATGTACCGGAAGAACAATCTAATCTAAACACATTCACACCATCCAGCGCCGCTCGGAGGTATTCGCCGATGATGACCAGCCCGACAACTGCGCACATGGCGAGTCCTGGATTACAAGCAGCAAAACCATTAGTATATACATCTTCTAATTCCACGCAGCAACAGCAACAACTACACGATCAATCAGTAGACACCAGATCTACACGGCAGTCGCCTTCACGACAGGCTAGCTATAATGCAACTCCACAAGACCAATATGCTTCACCTCCATCAGCCAGACCACAACATTCACTTCCTCCATTACAATTTCCACTTTCGCCAGATCCAAGAATACCTGGCACTGCACAACTCAATGCAATTCTCAATAAAGAAGCTAGATCACCAAGGTCTCCTCAGATGCCAGTATTCAATCCAGCAAATAAAGGACCAGTTCCTCAATTTCAAAAAGTGAATTCAACACAAGATTTACGGCCCCGTATTACACCACAGCCTCCATTCAGACGAGCAAACCCTGAAGGAGGCTTCATATCACCGCTTCAAGCTCTAACGACGCAATTAGCCTCGACATATCGAATATGTAATCCGACTTTTCAGTATGAAACTTCGAGAAATCCGCGACGAGTTTTGACAAAACCATCCAAGGGGACTAAGAATGATGGATATGATAATGAAGATAGTGACTACATTCTATACGTCAATGATATACTAGGTAATGAAGAGACAAATCATAAGAATCGCTATCTTATACTGGATGTTTTGGGACAAGGAACGTTCGGTCAGGTTGTAAAGTGCCAAAACTTGAAAACACAAGAGGTAGTAGCGGTAAAGGTTGTGAAGAATAAAACCGCATATTTTAATCAAAGTATGATGGAAGTCAGCGTGCTTGATCTGGTAGATATATTCAAAAACTGACATGTATCAATTACGGTGAAGCTAATCCTTTCTGTAGTTGAATAGCCGTATGGACAAGAACGATGATCATCATATACTGAGACTGAAAGATACATTTATACATCGACAACATTTATGTCTAACTTTTGAACTTTTATCGGTCAATCTCTACGAATTGATAAAGCAAAATCAGTTCAGAGGACTGAGTACTACACTTGTAAGAGTATTTGCACAACAATTGCTTGTTGGATTGTGTCTGCTAAGTAAGGCTCGCTTAATACATTGTGATTTGAAACCAGAAAACATATTACTTAAAAAGTAAGTTATCTGACAACGAGTTTCTCGAATGTAATTTGCTGATATCATTGATAATCAGCTTGGAAAGTCCAATTATAAAGATAATAGATTTTGGATCAGCCTGTGATGAACGACAAACGGTTTATACATATATCCAATCTCGATTTTATCGCTCACCAGAAGTATTATTGGGTTTGCCGTACGTCATTCTTCTCTGAACAATAAATGTTAGATGATACTAATAAGCATAAAAGATATTCTGCAGCTATAGACATGTGGTCATTGGGATGCATCGTTGTTGAATTATTCTTGGGTCTACCATTATTCCCAGGTTCGTCAGAATATAATCAAGTATCACGTATAACGGAAATGCTCGGACTGCCACCGAATTGGATGTTGGAGGTCGGTAAACAATCTGGGGAGTTTTTCGAAAAGGCTCATGACGAATTTGGTCGGAGATCATATAGACTTCGATCCATGGAACAATATTCACGAGACCATGGTAATAAAGAACAGCCAAGCAAAAAGTATTTCTCAGCAACAACTCTTCCTGAAATAATAAAGAATTATCCAATGCCGAGAAAGGGAATGAAACAGACTGAAATTGATAGAGGTGAGTAGATTGATTGATATATTGCATGGCATGGACTGATCAAAGGACGTTAGAAATGCAAAATAGAGTGGCTTTTATTGACTTTGTACATGGACTCTTGAATATAAATCCTTTGGAGAGATGGACTCCACAACAAGCAAGAACACACCCTTTTATTACTCAACAGAAATTTACAGGGCCATTTCAACCACAGATGAATCTAAAGACGAATACAAGTCGACCGCCAGCTCCTGGATTACAACAACAACAACAGGCCGAAGCAATGTCTAAACAACGAGCGCAAGTTGCTAATCAACAACAGCAACAAGCAGTTCAAGCACAACAAATGGCTGTAGTCGCTGCTCAACAACAGCAACAACAACAATATTATGCTCAAGATTTGAGTTCATCTTATCCAATTTCCCCTCACCATGGTATGAGTCCTGGTGGAATGTATGCTCCTTTATATGGACAGTCAACACCTTCATCTACACAACCAACAATTCCTCAAATCAATGCTTTACCAAGTCTTTCAGGGACATCTGCTCATCAAACTCCTCATCAACAATCTCTTCACGCACAAGCCACTTTACGATCAGCAGCAAACACTAATGCCACATCGTCTAATCGACCTCGAGCATCAACCTTGGATTTAATGTCTGGAATACCAGCTTCTCTACAAAGAGTAGTTTCCCATCTCGATCCCAATGCTCCTATTCGTCTTCAACCAAGTCCTGCATACTATGCTCCACCACCTTTATCAGCCACCGACAGTCCGTCTTCGAATCCATCCGGCGGTTCATCATCCAATATATACGGCGACGTTCTCGTAGCAGGTCGAGCAGGTCGAGGTTCATTCGGTAATAGAGGCGGCTTAGGCATTGGCTGGGTTCAAGGAACAGGCAATACCTCGACGGGCTCATACGTTGGTGGTCCAAGTGGGATGGAAAGAGGTTCTGCAGGAATGTACCAAGCTAACCATATGCAAGGACAAGTCCCAACTCAAAACCAATACGGTGGTTATAACAACTATAACCAACAGAACCCTCAACAACAGAGGAATTTCGTGAGGGCTTTGGAAGATAGAACGCTCGAGGAAGGCTGGAATAATCCATATGGTAATACTAACACTAACGCTTCTGTGGGTGGTGTAGGTGGAAGTAGTAGTGGAGGAGGAGGAGGAGGTACTACTTCTTGGCCTGGTACGTGAATGTCGATAAATATATTCCTTTCTATGTGAAGGGTGTTGATCAGAAGAGTATGTATATCTATGTATGCAAGTATGTATGTATTCATGTACAGTAAAGTATATTCATCTTTATACATATTTATACAAGCTACATATATGGTAACATTACATATCACTGTGTATCATCTGCATTATTCATACTACTTATTTGTTATGTCCTCGAGCTACATGATCTGTCAAGTTTCCATGTCATCATTATAATATCCTACAGTACTCTGTATGTAATGGCGATTATTTCACAATCTAGATGAATCTTGAAGAAAGACAATTGTTCAGTACAGTCAATCAATTAGATGACGAATTATCTAATCTAACTATTACAAGTCAATTATTTCTAACACTTTACTTCTCATTGACGACTCGTCTAAATTCTCTCTTGTTTAGCAAGGATTTCATACTGCATTTTTCCATTTTCCCATTCCAAAATACTTGTATATAGATCAAGTGTTTACCCAAATTCGGAAAATATTATAATTGTAAACCAAAAAAAATCATCCATCCATGCACGTAATGTCGACAGAATAAAGAGTCGACAGAAAAGGAGAAAGCTTGATTGACTGCTTTGTCGGTTGTAAAAATTGATGATTATAGTCGACCGACCGAGTCGACGGAAAAAGAAAAGAGTAATAGCGAGGCAAAATGTTATGGATATGATGTCTCTTCATCTTCAAAAGTGGGATTTGATGTTAGCGTAAAATAGAAAGACCTTTCATAGCACGCGCCCCGCGCGCCCAATAATATGCTTGCTCCATGTCAAATATGCTTGGCCAAAAATAAATAAAAAATAAAAGTTCGCTGTAAAAACGCAAAAAATGTGTATAGTATAGTACAAACATCAACATCTTATGCGTTAGATCATGATGTTGATTGATATAAAAATTGGCAAAACTTCTATTGTATTAATATTAGTATCAAGAGTCGGCCGTTACGAAATTTGTCTTTGAAGCGAGTCCAGGCGGTAAAAAGGCAAAAGGACCTTGGGCTTGTTGTTGCTGCTGCTGCTGCTGCTGCTGCTGTTGCTGCTGTGGTTGTTGCAGTTGTTGTTGTTGCTGCTGCTGCTGTTGTTGTTGTTGTTGTTGTTGTTGTTGTTGTTGTTGTTGCTGCTGTGGGTTAAACATTTGTGATTGTGGAGCTTGTTGAGGTGGAGGTGGAGCATATGTCAATGCTTGAGAAAAAGCACCATTGCCATACAACTGACCTGCAGTCTGTACAAATTGTGCTTGACCATCTGATAAATTCGGAGAAGTAGTATATTGAGGATGAGTCGGTATCGGAGAAATATTTGAAGCATATCCCATGGGAGGCAGTTGAGGTAGTTGAGCACCAGCGGCAAGCGATGGACTTAACAAATGTGTCGGCGGATATGCTCCAATGGGAGAAATTGGAGTAGCAGAGTCACCAAAGTTACGAGATCGCTCTTCATCGTCCAATCTCGAATCCAACTCTTTCCGTTTTGCTTTCCACTCTTTTCGTATATCCTTAAATTCTAGTAAATCGTCGTCAGTCAAACATTATACATAACCTATAGATATACAAGACCCTTACCCTCTGGCGTTCTCTTGTTTCCATGCGATTGCATAGTAACGTGAGCGTTCAAGTGATTCAACGTTCCATAAGCCTTTTCACAGCCTTGCCAACCGCATTTATACATTCTCTCAATCTCTTCGTATCTCCGTCTAGGTCTCTTTTGTTGATGTGTTCCGGGTATCGGTACAAAGGAGTAGACTGTGGATAAAGGATGACCAGACTAGAATTTATTAGAATCAATCACTAACATTTCCTCTGTTGGTATATTAATTCAACTTACATGCGGTGATGTACCACTCGGGGGTGAAAATGGTGCACCCATTTGGCCATACATTGTGGCTCCATAATAATTCTGCGGGGCATACATTGGCGGGTACGATGTATTCAACTCTGGCGGAAATCCATAAAGATGTTGACCGAAACCCGGCGGACCTGCAGCGATGGCGGCATCTATAGATAATCCTAGGTCAGAACACTGCGGAGTTCTAGGAGCTTGTCCACCACTAATGCTACTCGATGCGCTTGAACGAGGGAGAGAAGAAGAGGAGGACGGACTAGTATGAACCATTGTCATTACAGAAGATGACGATGCTGGATGTTGTTGATGTGGTTGTTGTTGTTGTTGTTGTGGTGGTGGTGGTTGTTGTGACGTTTGTTGTTGTGATTGTGATTGTTGTTGCAAATCGGTTACAAGCGATTGTGGTGGAAGTTGAGTAAACCTCTGCGCGTGTGCTAGAAATTCTTCGTAAGCACCAGGTCTAGCCGACTAAGTGGGCCTTTATATCAGCATAATTCATTCGAGTCTATAACTATCAAGTCAACTTACATCCGGTTCGGTTTTGATCGAAGGAGTGAATCGACTCGGAGGTGAAGTGTCTGAAGCAATACGCTCCGACTCGGGTGGATTAGAAAATAGAATGATAGGTGAGCTTAGTGAAGGTCGAGATCGGCCGTCCATAGACTAAACAATAACCTCGATGCGACAGCCAAAAAAAAAATGAACAAAAGTGATAAACGGATTGTTGACCGTTTTATCGCATGCGCCTGTCTAGTCGTTTCGATCGGCTGCGGCGACAACAGCTAGAGCCGCTACGAGAACTCCTCCAAATGGCTTTACTTTATTGCGATTAGTCAAAAGACGGTAGAAACATGGTCGTGAACATGGTCAAGTACTGTACCTTTAATTCGTATATGTTACAAAGGAATGGATGACGCGCAGAGCCAAAAAACCGTGATAAGATGTGGAGAGATAAGTTGTGACTAGCGCTTCTAAACGGGAAAGATTCGCTGAGAAGAGAAACCAGCCAATAAGGCAAAACTGTACGTTTTCTGCTTCCTGACTTTCTAAAATCTGGCTAGCTCAAAAATTAACAATAGCCTTTGAGCCCGGGCAAAAAAAACAAAACGAAAGGAAGAAAGTGGTGGGGTCGAGAAATCCGACGAGTTAAAAAAAGGATTGGTTGAGGCCCAAGATTTGAATGCGAATGATCAACCGTGTTTCGAGAGTTCGTCAGACGGAGAAAGCGGGGTCTTGCTTTTTTTGAGAATCAGAATCTTCTGATCGCGAGCCCTTGTCTGTCTCTGCCTAGCTGCAGCCTTCTTCAAGCCACCAAAAAAGGGTAATCAGCTGTTTGTAAAACTTTGGTAATTTCACATGCATGCGAGGTTGTTGGTCAACAAATGTGTGAGGGATGATGATTAAGTTTTGTTGCAGCTCAAAGTGCTTATGACAGCGGGCTATTGGTTGGAAAAGAAAGAAGAGTTGTTGGTAAATCTTTAAATGTTGTTGTCAATTTTTATGCGAAAAAAACATATGTCATGGTAGTTATTATTGATTTGATTGTGGCGATGACGACTTGTAAAATATTGATGACGCTTATCGTCGCAACTGACAGTTCAAGCCTTTTGACTGACGAAGCAAATGGTCTCGCTTGAATGAAAACCGTTTTATGCCGTCTCAAGATCTGACAGGTTTTTCTATCACGGACAAACGTTACGAGTAACGGTACGGTAGAAAGAGAAACTCAACATGGGAAATCTTGGGTCACCCGTTGTTTTTTGTGTACAGGAACCGGGGCGGGTTGTTTGCTCCTGATCCAACAAAATTTTGACAGGCTGAAGCACAACATCAATAATGCGGGGACGGTGACGGACCGAGATTTTGTTGGATCGAGAAAGTCAATGGACCACTAGGCAATATAACCTCTTTGACCTCAACCATGGTTTATCTAACGACATGAACCAATACTAACCTCAATATGGAGTCAGATCTGCCATAGTATAAAATACGTTGTGTTCACCATTTGATACATTAATTGCTCCTCTGATAAGTCTTGACTGGAGTAGTTTGACGGGGTGTCATATATGAATTGGGTGGCAAAGTGACGAAAAGGTTGATGTAGACGGCCCCGTTGAAGTTCTCATTCTCATAGTGTGGCAATTCAACGGTCAACTTTCTCTAAATGATTGAGAAATAAGCGAGAGTTGTAGTAACCGTTTGCAGTTTGGCTGACCGTTTGTGAAAACCATTCGGTCTCTTCTCGGGACTGGGGTATCCTTACATGGACAAAATTTCACATAAAACTGGGTAGTCACTTGTCTGTTTCATGTCTTAAACTCTTACACTCGGAAAATGAAGTATCATTCCAAAGCTATATTGGCAGTAATAATTATGCATTGATCTTACTACCTTTAGTTGCGCGGAGAGATTGCATGTCATGTTATCGTTTTATTATTAGGAGACTTCCTTGGTCGGGCCGAAGATGTAAATGCTATGAATCTCTGTGCCTGATAATAAAGTTGTCGATTATTATGCCTTGATTTTAAGCAGACCCTTGAAAAAATCAAAACTGTTGCAATCACTCTGCAATTCCCATGTTTTCCCTGTTGTATGGTTTTCTTGTGAATTGGACCAACCTCTACTTTCATCCGAAATCTCGGCTACTGTAAGATTTCCCCATTCAGAGCTTATTCCTCGAACGATACCTCTATTACCCTCCGGACTACCATTGATGCCATTAACTTGTCCGCTAACTCCAGGGCCAAACTCAACAATTTGTCCACTATGTAGCCACGACTTTTCATACAACGCTTTAATTCTCCCGGTAAAACCTGTAACACAAAATTCCTCATAGAGAGCTTCGAATCGTACAAGTATACTTGCGAGCAATTTTTCATGAGCGAGAGCTTCTAGTCCGTATTTTGCGGCTATCTGATTTACAGACGTGGTAGGTGCAGAATTTGAAAGGTTTGTACCAACACCACATACGAGCATATAACAAGTCTCTGCAGGGTTGTATGACGTTGTGATTAAGACACCTCCGATCTTGCTATATAAGGATCGCGTAGCCTCTGACATGACTGTCGAATCTAATGAGCGGGATGGAAATGAAGATGGAGATGCTTTGCCTTTTGACGGGTCCAAAGCATATATATCATTTGGCCATTTGAGTCGGATCGGAAGCACATCATAACCTGTATCATACGCATGAATGCCTTGCACCACAGCCATACCTGCAAGATATTGAATGCATACGACAGGCGCTGTAGTCGATAATGATAATGGATGTCGTACTATGAAACTTTGCATAAGACAACCAGGAGGAGAAATCCATACATTACTCCCTCGACCCCGTCCTGCAAGTTGTGTTGTCGCTGTGAATACAAGACCTGTTGGTAATGTGCGTAGAATTGACGGATTTCTGCGAGATATTTAGCCTACATATCATGAGTTTACATTACGGTATGAAACACACTGTTCTAATAAAGTATTTGTACTAGTCACGACTTCGCCATATAGTAATGCTTTTCCAAAGCAACCATTCGGAGTTCTTGCTCGGTTGTTATATAATTTCAGATTTGCGAAGAATGCAGCGTGATTAAAGTAGGGCGTAGTCTTACTCTCAGGATGTGTCGTTTTATGCAGCACTACTCGCTTTGTCATTTGACTATGATCAACCATATCATCTTTACTATTGTCATCTGCCTGTTGAGCTTGGCCATTACCGACGTTATCATCTTCGGCGACCTTCTCAGTCTCGTCTGTGGGATCCGAGTCCTCCAGCACAGACGACTCGATACCCAAAGTCTCTAAACTTATGTCTGCATCTTGTTCTAGCATAAAAGTGTCAACCTCGGCTTTGATTAGTATTCTCTTATCTTTTCTGGTCGAAAGGTTTTGTAACATAGTAAATGTATCCGCAAGGTGCTTAGGGTCATGACTTGAAAGATGTATAGAGGAAAGTGACGGTACAACCTGCTCCGTTTGACTAACTCTTAATCCTAACTTGACCAGACATGCTTTCATGAATTCGACACGTTCTTTGTCATCAGCAGATAGTGCCGCAACTATTTCCGCGTACTCTAGATTCTCTTTACAGTTGGTCAGATTACATGCCGCAAATCTGATCAAAGTAAGCAAAACATTCAACCGTTGCTTCGTATATCTTACTCAGGATGTGGTCCACTAAGGATGACATTTCCATTGCCCACGCGACAATAAACAAGTGCAGCTTGACCTTCTCCGCCATCCACTTGGATCTTTTCCGTATACTCGGCAAGAACTTCAACGCCACGGTCGGTATACTTCTTAGCGTCCACAAACACTCCTCCACCATTGTAGTATGTGCAAAAGGTATCAGGTAAGGATCCACCGGCCTGAGCGAGGAAGGATTTGTTAACTTGAAGTCTTGCGGCCTTTGCCCCAGCTTCACTATGATATGCAAACCCAGGAAATGCCAAACCACGATACGTGCCAGGGAAAAAAGACAATTCTCGATCACCTACTACTTCCATTGAAGGTCTTCCAACTTCCCATTCGCATCTACCACTTCCGTAGCACCCCCCCGCACAGAAGCCAAGGTATGCTCCCCCATTATTGACATATTGTGATATCAGACGATTCCCACGACCGTCAAGGATCCTACAATAGGCTAGATCTGCACCTCCAGGCATGACAAATAACGCACACGACTGTTGCCATGGCTCTTTCAACACTGTATCTCCAGTAACAGGTATGACGGCATAATGTGGTGAAAGGAGACGCCGCAGTGACCATAAGCAGTGTTTGACTGACTCTACTGTCGCGCCCGGACCTTTGTTTTGATTCAGTAGAAAGATCTTCATTATTCAACGCTGCAATATACCTGTATAGACTAGCACGTCGATCTTCCCGTTTGTCATGTCTCCGAGCTTTAGTGCAACCAATTGCGTCAATTCTGCAAAGAATGGGTATAGATTATATCACGGCAACCGCAACCTGAATACAACTAGCTATTAGAAGACGTGATTCAAATATATTCACTCGCTATACAATCACTAAGTATTAGGGTATGGATGGAAATATTGAGAAAGAGCCTTTTTAGCAAGATTTACGTGGTGTTGATACGTGTAACGTGCTGTAAACTAGCTACATAGTGATATATTTTGATAGGCATAGGAAAGGCCAATCATACCGTGCACGACAACCTCATCTATATGCTAGTTATACGCTCGACATAGGCAATATTCTACCTTATATCGATATCTACGTCTTGACTTGTAGGACTCGACACTTGACTTGTAGGACTCGACACATGACTCGTGTGAACGCACACATACCAAATAATGATGTATGATACAACATTCGCTCAAAGAGGGAAATACAATAACAACTACTCGGTAATACCCCAGCACTTCGTGTGATATCATCTACTCCTATTCATAACCTACGGTTTATTGATTAGTAAAGTTGTTGAACAATGATTTACTCGAGATAAATGCGTGACACGTGACACGCTCTATCTTTCATATGCTAAAGCAAACCCACCTCTGGAGCTCCTCGGATAAGCTGTTGTTTCATTTGACGAGTTCAAAATTTGCCGCCCTGGCGGCTTAACAAAGTGGTCCGAGTGATGCTACATTTTCAATACCTTGTAGCAAGTATTGTCTCAAATTTTGGGATTGCTTATTTATTCATTTAATTTTGGCGTTTTGATTAGAAATTTTGTGTTTTTCGTGATAGGCGTTCGATGCAGAATATTTTAAGGTTTGCATCGTGAAAGCTTAAAATAGCTTGTCCTATTTTTATTTAGAACATGATACTACTATAAGGCAATCGAAATTTTATGAGTTTTTAGAATAAAAGCATTGTTCTATTATTTTTGTTTAACACGCTAATACACGCATTAGATAGCTACGTTATCACTAAATGAATAAGAATTTCATCTGTGTTAAATACAAACATACTAGAGTTTCAATATGCAGATAGCAATACATACATGAGCCCTATGTAGCAAACAAAGCAATTACACCAATAAATTCGAGTGACCGTATGTTATTCTACGAATTGTACCTTAGCTGCGGGACGTTGTTTTGAAAAAAATTGTACATTGATACCACTTATCATATCCTATTTGAAATGAATCAAAGAAATATGATAGGGCAGATTTGACGGAGTTTTCCCGCAGCTAAGGCACATTCTATATAGAGCATATTGATCAGAGAAATGAGAGCAGCTTATGCCTTTGCAACTGTCGTAACAATATTCATCCAAATTTCCATCCATAGCTTATTCATGTCCATATTCAAATCCACATCCAGAACCCTATCCATGTCCATATTCATCCATTTCTTATCCATATCCATATCCATAACCACATTTAAAACCATGTCTAGATCCAGGTCCGAGATCATGACTATTTCTATAGTACAACCCTGGTAATGAAACCTCAACTTGCTAAAACAATCACCACGAGATCCAGTGCGCATCTGGAAATCGCTGTATATAACCGCATAGTATAGTGCGCCTCTATACTATGCAATCATATTACGGGTCATCTTTTAACAAGCTCAAGTACATGACCATGTCGTTCTGTTCGAAGATGTGTAACCATATGACCTATTACAACCCGTCTCTTAATTGATTTCGATATAATTGGCCTGATCCGTCCAATACCATAGCAACTTTGCTTTGAGTTGTTGATATTCGTTGTAGTATATATGGCTTAGTGTCAACAAAAGCGGAATTTGCCCTGACATCCTTCTGAAATGAGATATAGGATGCCGATGATGGATGCTGTATAAAAGCTGAGATATTATGCTGTATAAAAGCTGAGATATTCATGCCGAGAAATGAGGACATGTGCCATGCTTTTTGTATTGCTATTTAATTTCTCCATCTTGAACTTCTGACTTGAAGTGAGCAGAAAGCAGGTCTTTAGAGACAATGAATGTCAATTTTAGAGAAGTCAAATTGGTTCTTGTTTGAGTATCTATCAGAGGAAGCGATTGGCCGGAAGATCGTCCCTTACAGAGAGAATAAATTCATGTTGACAGAACAGAATAGAATTCAAGACTCATGTATTCCAGGTATTTAGCTATAGAATAGAACCACTCCTAGAAACCCTGATGTTTTTGACGTGCGTTATGTGCAAGATAGTAGCCTAGACGCCTTCATGGGGAAGAGTGCTGACGGTGAGCTGAATATATTTGATGATTGAAGAGGATGATGACTGCCTTTATGGATAAAGTCGCATTTTGATCTATTAGAAGAGGCTGAAAAGGACGAACAATTGGGGTTGACATAATGACGATACAGTCAGGACTGTCTGCCTGTTTTATAGGGATGGTAGAGCAAATTGTAATTAACGGTTACACATCTCAAATAATGAAAGGAGGGGACACTTTTAGTTTAACAATTAGTACAAACTTGCAAAATTGGCTTTAGATAGAAATTGAATGAAGCAAATAATCACGCTAAAAACAAGCACCGTGTATGCCGCGCATTCTACGCGATGCTTTGGCAATGATTGTATAGAGGTACCATGTCGAAAGTCAAGAGTAGCTAGGATGGAGGATTCACGCATTGACGCACTCGCCTTGGGGGTGGTTCCTCTACGTCTTCATCCTCGGAGCCACCTAATGGGACTCCGAGAGCGATCCCATCCATGTAATTTTGTGACAACAATGATGGAAGGCCAGCACGAATCGCAGGATACTGCATGGTTGCGAAATCGAGATAGAAATGTCGCATTTTTACTAGATGCTCGTATAAAGCCAATGATGATGTCAAGACTGCAGAGTTATGAGTAATCTGTAATTCATCACAACTCTGTAGCCAAAGCTTGCGCATTCTGCTAATCTTCCCTATGATTTGCACTGTCGAATCGATATTCACCCGCTTCATCCCGAGCTGATGGACTAGTGCAGCGTCTGTCGTCGTAAATAAGCCTTCTGGTACGATTTGTAAAACCGTGCAACATCGGTCAGTCACATATAAAGGCTGAGTCGCGGTAGTAAGGACATGGATCGGATATAGGGGAACTATTGGTTGGTGGCCGACACATCAGTATATCAGCGCGTAGATATTGCTCTCGAATAGTCTTTTTGAAAAAGCGAGCTACCCCAGTGTCACTCCATACATAGTCGGTAAAGTATATTACAGGAAACCATTCGCTGCTTCTCTGTTAGAATATTGTGCCTCTGGTCAAACAGTGAATATTCGAAATTCGAATTGACGCTTACTACGGCATACCCCTCTGTCTGTCCGCAGGACACATTGGACTTTCTTTCCTCCCGCGCCAGCCTCGTCGATCTCGTATATGGTAGAAGAATCCTCTTTTTGCTCTAGCTGCTAACTGGTTCAAACTGAGGACCAATAATTCGTGAGCAAGCAAAGGTCTGTTACATCCATCTATCGTTTTATCGAGCAGACCAGTTGAAAGAAGACATGGAATTGGCAAGTCTGCAAGCAGATGAGCCGGGCCGGTGAGGCCCCTTAACAATTGTGTTGATGACATTACTGTCATACGCTGTCATACGCTTTCAGACGCCATGTCAGTGAATATGATAGCTCTATTGGCCACAAGATCTGGAATTAGCAAGATCAAATTCATTGGGCCTTGGCAAACGAACAGAAACGCATCGTACGAGTGCTCGAGTTGTCCTTCATTGCTAACGTACACCTGCTTAAATTATCTTTACAAATGACAGACTCCGCCCAAGCTTGGAAAAGTACATTTGATGCCCTCTATCCCCCTCAGGCGGGCTCCGTATGGAGTTCGAAAATGCAATATTTTGCTCAAGCGTTTTGGACTTACCTCAAAGATATCACGACTGATCCAAGTCCTTCGATCAATTCATTTGTCAGACTCGTTGATTCCGAGGACCGTTATATGCTCGTCGCTATGGTCATACCCGAGTTCAGGATACATGAAGTGGTGGAAAATCATAATATCAGTCATGCACAACAAAGCCTACTCGATGGAATAACGCATCTTCGTAATGATCTTATGCAGGGTGTTCAATCAAGTCAAATGGATATCGATCTCGGTCTTTTTGCACAGGAAAAGGCAACGTATAGACAGCAAGAACTATATAGAGCTAAGCTATTTGTCCTAGGGAGAGGAAATGCAACCGAAAATGAAGATGCTGCTATCCAAGAGTGGCTATCAAATGCACCCTTGGCAGCGACCGCTTCAGCAGGCCCAATGGCCGAAAACAATAAATAATGCAAGTCCTCCAACCCACGACTCTCCAAGATAAAGCATGCGAGCGACAAAACACCGACATCAGTCTAATTTATGTAGTATTGGTCTGTACGAATTTTCTTTTCTTACTTGGTGGCTCTCCATTCCGACCACGTGTGGGCATCTGAATATAGGCTGTAATTTTCTGGCGAGACATTTGCTGAGCATAAACATACGCGAGTTGTCCTGGGCAGCCCGTTAGTGTCAGCGTGCCATGATTCAGGTATGTCTGAGGATGATACGAACCGTCAAAAGCATTGATAGCAACAATGACATCGTTAACTTTTCTCTTTAGCCATATATTTTGCAGCTTAGCTTTGACAAGACTCAGGCCAATACTTGCCCGAGCAATGTCACGCCTTATCATAAAGACGTACATGGCATCCAAAGGCAGATAACCAGATGAGAAAGCGGACTGCGCAGAGGTGTCTACATTTTCTGCCTGCAACGAGATGGATGAGACACCCGTTTGCTTACAATCAAAATCTGAAGTAATGTAAGCTTTATAAAGGTGAATATCGAATGCTGGTCTTACTGTCTAATTTTGCACAAGCTCTTAATAAGCTCATACGATGAGTCATTAACTCCATTGGCAACATTCCGACTCTGTCAACGTATGACTTTAGAGCACGCTCATGGAACCCTACAAGCCTTCCGTTATGATAAGCGGTCATATCTTCGCGCTTTGCGTACTTTCCTAAACGGGATTTTGTCCAGAGTTCAGTACGGAGAAGAGCAATAGTCTTGTTTTCATGTTGTGTGGATCCATAATACTCCTCAATTCGAAGCGGTGGGCAACAATCCTGAATCTATTCAATAGCATAACTTAGTGAAAGAAAGCCTCGTTATGCGTGAAAGGACTTACAAATGGCCAGTACTCATCGCCCTGCTTGCTTGCCGCGATGATTGTTTTGGTGCTTTGTTGTAGCTCACTGATGAGCGTAGGAGTACAGGCTGGGCTTTTGAGAGTCTTGAGGACGCATCTGATGCTTCTGTAGATCCTCTCTCTTGACGACTCCTGATATTGGCGTGCTGGTTCCGCGGTTTCAGGCTGTCTAAACCTAAGAGTATCTTGATTTAGCAGCGGCATGTTAGGTCAACTTTATGAGCAGTTTAGCAGCAGGCAACAGATGAGATCAAGTATGAAGCTCCTTATAGACCGGGATTGGAGCTTACTGAAGGATGGCATTCCAAGAGTGGGAAAATCCGTTCTTTTCATGGTGTGGTCTTATCCGTTTGTATTCCCGTTTGCAAAGCTCATGAATGGTATCTTTTCGTCATCACGCATGCCGCAAGTCGGATTTAGAACTCCCAATATTTGATTAATGACGAATAGTCACGCTAATATATTATAATGATCTGCTGATATGACATAACTATCTACTTAGAATTCTGTCAAAGCAGATGCTTCCCACAGATATTTGTTTCTTGAATTGATAGGATTGTAAAGTATTCTTATATATATATATATATATATATACGACCAATGCATGATCTTAGTTATCCTTGATTTAGTGACCTGCTACTCCATTTTCACATAGTTATATTGTACCAATCAATCTCAGCGCTTTTCAGATGTATAAAACCCTACAAGTTTAGCTTGTTTTGCAAAAGCTCCGCCAATATTAGTTGATGATTCGAAATCATTGTCGTCATCGTGAGAGTCGTCGTCAGGCTGTGTAACATCGCCCTGGACTCTAGAGGCCGCTTGTCGGGTTACTTTTCTAATGTTAGTAATAGAAATAACAGCACTGAGGAGAACTTACGCCCAAAATCCCACCCAGCAGTGTGCACTTGTTGGACAGATACTAGGTACTGTGATGCATCGATGATAGCATCGATCTGTTCGTGATCAACTGGATGTCGAAAGAAACATTCCTTGTCGCCCTTCAACATGTCTCGTAAGTGCCAGTAGATATCTTCGCAACTCCTAGTAAGGTGAAGAGGATCCATGTCTTGATTACGCATGATTTCGCAGCCTTTGCGGATAGGCGTTGATCTAGTGAAGCTTGTGTCTTCTAAGTCTAGTATGTTATCAGAAAGAATGATTGTCCTAAAATAATGGTTGCCATTATGGCCCTTAGGAAAATCATTCCGTTTGATATTTGTAGGATCAAAAATTCTCGTTAGACAGGATGGGTAGAATAAGAATCGCGGCAGGATTTCGAGATTAGCGACTATGTTAGCAGGAATCGGAAGGCCAATAGTGACGTGAGGTTGATCGCAAGAACTTTTGCGGTAATGGAAAACGCGTATCTGAAATGGGTCAGGACATATACCGGGTGCCGCCATATCAGCAGTACGTATTGGGATACCTATTGCATCTCGCATCCTATGCTCGTATACTTGTGCTGGCAGTTCCCGGTAGTCGTCATATCTTTGCTTTTCTTCCTGCTCCCAGACGTGATCTAAGAATAGTAAATCTCCATATGCATGTCCTGGGGGAAGTATAACACAGAAGCCAGAGCCATAGCTACGTCCGATCCGGTTCAACGCATGTGCCACCACATCTATCTGGCGTTGATACTGACCTTGGGTGACAAGGACTTCTGTTTGAGAACGATCTAATGACGCCTCATCGTGGTCATCTTCTATAGTATCCAAGTAGGTGTCGTGATCGTCCTTGTTAGCCTTAGCGATCTCTGCGGTCGGTAGGGTAGAAAGGATGGCTGTAACGGCTTGTGTAGCTGAAGTGTATTTTTGTGACATGAATTCAAGCATCGCCAAGACCGACTCGGAATTAAGTTGCGGTCCTTTCAAAAAGCATGATTTGGGGAGTGCGTCTACTAAGTCTTGTAGACACAGCACAGAGGCGTGCTGCCATGCTGCAGGAACGAGGTCTCGACTAATAACGATTAGACAGTATAGGCTTCCTCGTGCTGTCGGTGGTGGTTGTATGATGAGGTGTGTCCAACAACGATTCGCTGCAAAAGGGCTTGCGCCAGGGCGGCCTTCTCGATATAGCTGCCATTCACCATTATTATTAGCTCCAAAAAAACTTACAACTTTGTGCTCGATCAGCATTTCCTCTCCATCTGGCGATATAATAATAAAGTCTCCCATCATAGGCGCTAATCTATTCTGTAAAACTTTGTATTGAGAACAACTGATAATTAATATGCATAGAGACCAAAGTATTTCGAAAGTCATTGCAGTTCCACTCGACTTCGATGGCACAAGTGCCGGTCTGATCGTAGTTTGTACCTCCCATCCTTTAGTCCTCAGGCCTGTCGTTGGATTTTGATAAGGCACTTCGAGGCTTCTAGCTCGAAATAGGCTACGGATTGCTAATTTGAGGTGTATATCAGCTACCATAAAAGCTGACAACTCAGGTGGAACATTTGCGATGATTGCTGTCGTTCCATTAGTAGAAGTGCTGTAGCCGGCTAGAACAGCAGGAGGAAGCAGAGCGATGTGTTTATACACGTTCTGAATGACAAAGATATACATCGAAGCATTATTTCGAGCTGCTGGGAACGTCCAATTGAATTCTAGACCTTTGCGAGCTGTGGACAAGATTCCTACCCACTTGACGTCAAATGAGATGAATGGTACATCTTTAGCGCCCGAGGCCCATTCGAGATGTTGTATAGATAATGGATCTGCCACAGGCATCTCTTGAGCACGTTCCAGATCTGGTATGACACCATCATGAGGAGCACTCTCAAAGCCTAACTAACCCTCAGTATGCAGTGGCATTTCAGCTTGATCACAGTATGTACTAACCGCGAATGAAGCTTACTTTAGCTTCAGTAAGCATCTGAAAGACAACATCTTCAGCATATGCTCCATTGGATTGGTTCGCTCGTGATCCAACCGTAGCTTTTCGAAATTGATTACGAATCACTAGGCCGTTAAGCTGTTTCGGAGATGCCTGGCCCGATATCGTTGTCATTCTGATATCAAGACCCAAGAATATGACTCTGCCTTCCAGTAGATTTAGGAAGCCTAAGGTATTTAGAAGTAGAATGGTATAGTTAGGAGGAGTAAAGAAGCTACGAGGAAAAGTGGCACGACAATTAAGCGCTTATCATATTAAGCGCTTATCATACCCCACAACACAGATGTAACATATAATAAGCAAGGGCACGGCATGAAGCACTGTCATCACGTGGGGGTGAACCAAGATAGATTGGAGTGAACAAAGAGGATTTCTCGGCAGAGGCTAGTCAATATCATAACATTTATTAGTCAAAACTTCTCAGATGCGAATATCTATAAAAACAAGATATCTCCCTCATTTTGCTTTCTTCGATTTACCTGCAACCTGAAGGCGCTCCCGTCCTTTTACTAGTATCGCATGATCATTTGATTTGGCATATTGCGTGTATACTTCTTTATATGGTCTTGCAAGCAGTTTCTCATGATTACGCATGAATTCTGCTGTGAAATATTCTAGAATCTGATCTGCCCAGTTATCACGATCTTTGAAACAATTTTCAGACCACCAAGGCTTCTCTTTGCTCTTGTGCTGACTTGTAGACATGTACCACGAGACAATATTTTCGACCTTATCACGGTTCGCATTAGTGAAGGTTTCTAATTTTATACTTGGAGCAATCTTCGCATTTGGTCGATCGCTCCTGCTTTCCTCGTAAAGCCTTTTGATCGACATCAACAGCGGCAAACGATTCTGGTATTTAGTGAAAATACAAATATGATCTTGCGAAAGATTTTTCAACTCGTCAAAGGTATCCTGCTGGACGTAAAATTCACACTGTACACGTTGCTCTGATGAACGATGTGTTGCGTCTGCTACAAGCATTGTCATTACCTGAGTGTTAGGACTGAATGTTGCTCGTTAGTTATAGGACCTGTCAAACTCCTCGTGTACCACATACCTCAGCTTAGCCGGATGCACTACCAAGTTTGTCATAGTAGTTCTATACCGTGGCGGCAATTTATCCCAATCTTCTTTTTCTGATTTGGTCCATGCTTTAAAGACGACAATGACTACTCTGTGCGCGTGGACGGATCCGTTTAGTGCCTCGGACCAGCAATGATAAAATTGATCTGCTTTAGTCTTAGCTTTAGGTCGCGAAAATATCAGCCTGGTTGTCAGAACTCACAGTCCTGATCCGTTGCACGAGCGCGATCATTGAGCGCCAGGGACACAAGCACAGCTAAGGGTACTCTCGCACCGTGGCCAGATGCTCGTGCCGCGCCCTCAAGATCCGTGCTATAATATGCCGCAACGACTTTGTTCAAATCCTGAAACGTGAGCCCGCAACTGGCAGTATTGAAAGAGGTATAGCCAGAATCCTCACTGAAAAACCTGAAAACAGCTGCTCCCAGCGGATCAACCGATGGAACGGCATCTGGGCTTTGAATAACATCATTTGATTGCTGCAGGCGACAATCCTGTGGACTGCTAGCGTGAGTAATTGCTAGTTCGAGAATGTATCAGCTTCATTCGTTCATTAACAACATGTAAATGTGCCATACGTGGACTAACTTCAGCTCGCCCACTTGTGAAACATTGTAAATCTTCGGATTCCTGAGCAGTGAGTACACCGTGGTCAAGGTATTCGTGAGTTTCGCTATCAGGAACCTCGGACCCGAGCCTGGGATCATTCCCACCCTGGAGTTCTGCTATACCAACATGCTTTTAGTATCAATCGCTTTGTCAAATTAGGGTGGCAAACTTACGCGGAATCTGTGAGAACTCCAAAGAGTTGGAAGTATCATATGAAGTCAATTTCGACCTAGCGCTTGGAATATTTGAATTGCTATCATTGCTCGCATCGACTGGTTTTTTAGCATCTGCTATGTTTGACTGCTATGATTTTTAAGCTGACCTTCGATGGTTGGTTCGATATTGCGTCGACGTGGCACAAGCGTCCCAATACTCTGACTATCCAGTACAACGACAGCGGTTTGATCATTGTCGACACTACTGTCAATCCCACTCAGCCACGCCTCCTCGTCAAACCGAACTTTACGACCATATATTGTAGTAGGTCCTGCAGATGGCCTTTCCGAGCGGGGGGTAACAATGTTCATTTCATTAGCCGGATTCGTGCGGCTTGAGCTTATTCTTAGTTCATGTATGGTGTACGTGACAACGCTGACGTCTACTAACCTTACAGTAGCATTTAAATCTTCCGAGACTGGTGTAGGATTCGAATGATCCAATGAATCGAGATTGCCCTGCGAGAATTCCATGTCTGCATAGAAAAGCTCGGCACTTATAATCACAAAACAGCGATTTTGTTATCGACACAATAGATACTTCAGACCACGAGATACTGACTAAAAAATCTGACGGCGGTGAAGAAGAAAAAGAGCAGTGAGAAGGATGAAAGGGAGCAGGAGAGCGATGGTGACGATGATGCGGGAGAGGTCATATGCATAAATTGAAAAACCTGTTTGTTTGCTCCGTGCCGCAATACTGCCGAAATTACGGTGTAGCTTAGACTTGAAAGATCGATCGAGTGACTCATTCCGCTAAGGGATGCTGACAATCAAATAGCCCTGATTTACTTATTCTATTGTTGTGATGTCACTAAAAGAAGACTTTGCCGAAGCTCTATGCACTCCAATATTGAACACGCGTGGTCCACTACACGAAGGCGATCTCTTTGCCGCACTCCGCCGAATATCATGGATTGTTCGATCTGCAGAATTTGGGCTTGCTGATGGAGCTATAAATTGCACGCGAACGTATTCTGCAAGCGACTCTTACATGGAGCGGTTGTGGAAATTGCATCAGGATCAAAGGTCGTCGCTCTCAGATAGAGACCGACTCTTGCTCTTCGATGTGAAAAGCACAAACTCGCGAAAGCCTGGTAGGCAAATACTCTTCGCAACTAAAGGACAGAGCCGGCAGGTAGCATTTTTCATAGTAATTTGTTTGGCAGACAGGACTTATGTTGAAATCCACCCCAATATGCAACAAACTAAAGAGAGATCTACGCTCGAGGAACCAAATACAGATGCGGAAAATATGGCCTCAGCTAGCGAAGATGCAATACCATTTTTCTTGACCATGATAGACAGTGGCAACGAGCATGAAATAGAGGATGCAACGTCCCGATCAAATCTCGTCCATAACTCGTGGTTCCCGCCACATTGCTATGGTAATTTAGACCCACGTAATGCTATTTATCGAATGCCTTTGCATTTGCTGCCCCAAGCTTTGGACAGTGTTCGGACAGCCGCACAAACTGGGGGTTTCTATCAAAATCCTTGGTCCAGAGTAGTCTTCAAGCGCTGGCGACCTCGGACAACTGATCTCGTTGACGCTTTACGTCCGACAGAGGATGCGCCTCAATTCTCGGCATTTCTCGCAGTCTTGGATATCTATCGCGCAATGATTACATCGCGTCGTCTAGGAAAGACATTTCTCGAGTTAGACTTTGTTGGTCTGCAACCCCGTTTAGCAGATTTCAAGCTTTTATACCGGCGAGCGGCTACCGAAGTCAAAAATGGGTGTCAGGTTTTGGTTCAACATAAATTGGACAGTCGTTATCGAGCCCATGCTGCACCACTCCACAGGGTATCTATAGCTCGATCTCGTGAAGACGGAACCATTTCATGGTATTTTAATCCTCTGGAAAGGTTAGCCTTAGCCTCCAAAATTGTTGTTGTTAAAACATAGACTAAGATTCCCCTGCAATAGATTCGACTATCTCTTTTACCAATTCACGATTAGTGGCCAAGGTGAACAGAGATCGCAGATAGAGGTATTTTTTCTACCTGAACGAATCCTACCCGACGAGTTCTACACTACAACGGATACAGAAGTCAATTTTGAAAGAGCAGAGTTCCAACCTTACCGTTTTGTGCAGGATGTTGCAGGTCAATGGGTCGAGAAAATCCAACAGATTATCCTCGCACATGTATCACCACGGCTCGATTGCGTGAGACCATGGCGAGCTGAATCACTTTCGGCTTTCAGCGGCCAGCATTTCACACCATGGGAGCAAGAGCAGACATATCAGAGTCGACCACGATTCACTGCTGCTCTCGGGGAGTGTCACCGTAGATTCTTTTATGTCGTCAACAATATCTGCGCATCACGGTAAGTCTCCAAATTCGTAACAAAGAGCAGACGGACTGACGCATATTTAGGCGAAGCGGTTTGATCATTATTACTGGGACAAGATACTCTATATGCGACTTCCTCTTCTGCTCCTTTGTATGGTCCGAGGAGCAATCTATTCTATGGCAGCAGCATAAAGTACCCCCCGCGACATTATCTAGTATTAGATCGGAGACACCGTTAGTAGCAATTTACGTATACACAAGTAGCTCAGAAAATACTTTTCAAAGTCCAGAAATCACCGCTTCACAATTCATGAGAATTAATACCATTCAACAACCTCGACTATTCATTTGGGATTCGTCAGGTCTTGATGCACCCGGTGGGCATCTGTCATGGGCTGTAGTGCCTACAACTGACATAAAACCTACCAGATCACAGCGTAGGGGTTTTGAAAACGCTACTGCGGCAAAACAACGATCTGATCGTGCACCGCGGACTGCATTATTGTCAGATATGCTTTGCTCAGGACTTCTCGTTCATGATTATTGCATTGATTTGTTAGGTCCCATGGCTCTGGACTGGGCATGTAGTCAACATATTGTGACCTTGTTACACAACTTTATGGGTCTGAGATCTTTCCAACATCCGCCTGGTATAACGCGAAACCCCCAGGACTTCCAAATGTCGCTAGGGGAATTGTATCAAACGCAATATAATCTTGGCTTTGTATAAAGTTCATCTCTAATGCTGCAGTCTAAATATGAAGGGGAGATGGAACAATTACCAGTCTCGTGATGTCGCATCCGATTGTTCGACGTGTTTATAATAATTTCATGTATATATCTAAACAGTCTCTTCCAACTCTTCTAACCACAATTCAATTCCCCCTTCATTCTTTATTTCAACAAGGTCATCCTCCAACTGCTCGGTATGCGCGGCTAGTTCGTCGGTGGCGGAGTTGATATGCGTTGATAACGATTTAAGCATATCTTCATGAAGTTCACTAGCCCTAGTAGGATCATTCTCCACATGTCTTCCCATACTCACGAGTTGCTTTCGTTGCATGATCAAGCGTTTGATCTGACGCTGAAAATGATGCACATCATCAACTAACTCCTCAATGTTGGAGATTAATGATTGGGTATCCTGCCAGATCGTGCAATTCTTTAGATAGGGTGATACTTTTAAGTCGAAGTCGGGGACGTCTGCATCATTGTCGACTAAGAAATTAGTTTATAGCGCAAGAGATGATTTCAAGTAATTGTAGACAAATCTCACCACGGAAGCGCCTCTTTCTAGCATTTACTGACTCATCAATCTGTGCTAGGGATTTGTGTTGTACACCGTCTTCAGTAGACGGAGCGTTGCCGTTTACGCCCATGATAGGAGAGGTATCATTCGTATTGACATTGCCACATGTATCTACATCGAGCGATCCTCTTACAACTTCTAAAGCAGAAGATGCTATACTCGTTGCTTTATCTGTCTCTTTTGTTCCCTTGCTCTCCAAGCTACTACAATCCTGCGTGCTATCCTTTAAGGCCATGATAACTTCTGGAACCTGTTGTTCCAATACTGCTTCCTTCTTATGAATCAGCAGAGTTGCTTAAGAAATATCAATAAGTACAGACCTTGTCTAGACCGCATTCTGCAACTTTGCTATCGGTGGGAAGTTTGCTAGCTATAGAAGTATTACAGGAGCCTGACATATCATGAGATCCTAAGTTGACCTGTTCCGATTGAGAAATGTCTCCTGCAACTACTGGATAGGCGATGTTCATAATGATAGCTACACGGCTTTATAGAGCTGCGACAATGCTACTTACGTACTATGGCTTTCAGAATGAGGGATGCAACATCTCCATGAAGATGCGCAAGTGTACATCTGCACTAGTAGGAAAGATAGCAGACCTATGAGCTCTGGCGTTTGTATCTTGTGTTACATGCAGCTTTCCTGAAGGGGACTCGTGCATATCCCGTTACCACGGACTGACTTAATACAACACAAGGCAACATACTGGAGGACGTCGTATATTTCAACAACAGAGGCCTCATAAGATCCTGAGGACATCCACCCTGGCATACAAGGATAAAAGCGACTGAAGTCGAGCATCGGGAGAACTGCTGTTGAAAGTTACTAGAAACTCTAAATTCCAGGGTCTATATGACGATTGTGCTGGCTATAACAGAATAACTACAGTAGAACGAATCAATCAACATCATACGATTGCATTATACAACTTACTTATATTCTGAAAATGTCGCATAGTACAGAAAGCCAAGCCTTCATCGAGCTTACAGATCTACGTGAACGAAATCGCTTTTTACAGCATGAGCTGTAAGTTTCAAATTTCTTTAGGCAACGAGGTTGCTAATATAGGACATTATAGTGCGAAGAAACTCGTCAGCAGATATGCATACGCTTTTGCTACCCTAGTCTATCCACTCTCTATACTTGCAGCCGGCTGTATCTACAAAATCCTAACTCTTTTGTCTCCACATCTGCTTCGAATTGAAGAATTAAACACAATTAACACCAGTACTATCAATAAGAAATCGTTACTATCTACCGCCGTCGCAGCTCTCTCAATCTTTTCTATCATTATTATTCTGATTGCGAACATACAAAAGGCCGCAATGCTTCCGTCGCCTCAACTTCAGCTTGCAGATGATTTCAGGCGAGATTTGTTGCGTGTCCTGTGGGATATAATTGCAAGAAGGAACAACAGGATCGAGCGAGTTTTGGAGCCAAGCAATGTCGAGATTATGGGCGTAAGAGGGGTCAATATGGATAATCAGGATCAAGGGGCACTGGCATTCTGGGCCAAGCCGAAGACCGTGCTCGCAGTTGTGCCACGACATCAGGCTCATTAGGATTTTCAGCATACGTATATACATCCTTACATACCATCGCAACAGTTGACCATAGACAGCCGCTATGACCGTGCAATTCTTTCATTGTTCGCAATAAGCTTTGTGCATCGCGAAGCCGCCCGATAGCGCTGTCTAGAGAAATTGCCGAAAGTGCTGGCAATGGACCATTAGCGGCCAAAACACGAGCAAAGCGTAGCATACGTGCTCGAGCCCTGCTTTGCTTTTCTTTCAGAAAGTAGTCGAGGCTGAACCCTATCGCTCCCACCAATTCCTGCTCGGGACTGCGAATTGTAAGATCGTAGGAATATCGAGCATCATCAGAATCATTAGTAAAGAGTGACAACTCCTCGACTAGACATGCTCTAGCTCTTCTTTGTAACACTTGTGCAGAAGCGTTAAGATGTAAACTTGCTTCCTGATTCCGCGCTCGCAAATGTGTTCTGGTCTGTGCTGTGATAGGCACATACAAATCCAGTTGAGCATAGATATCCTTGAACAAATCCGTGTATAGCATTTGAGTCTGTTCTCTTTCGTGAATCATTTTCAGGTATATATTAACATAACGGGCTCGAGCTTTGTGTAGGGAGTACATCGGAAATGGTGTGAGCAGATCTTCGAGTGCACTTAATCCATTACGATCATGGACAGAGGACCATTCCCACCACTCGCCCTGGTCGCACCATTTGATACGTGAATCAAGCGCCTGACAGACCTCGTGTCTGACGCCAGAAAGATGATATGCTGCGCATGTACCATTCGCCCACATACACATGTCTCCCATGACATTAGAGGGCTTCGTGAGGGTTGGAATCTCCAGCTGACGTGTTGAAAAAATGCCCAAGTATGCAGCTAGTAAGCATAGTAAAGAAGCAAGAGTTGAAGTCCCGTGTCGAAAGAGTACTCGTATGACAGGCAACATGAATTTTGCGACTAGATAAAATATGTATCTCGTACATTTCCAAGAGACCTGACAGCACAGTATCAGATATGGCCTCAAACGCGTCTGCATAAGCAATATACTACAGAATCGGATCGTCTGGTATATTGCTGCACCGAAGAGCATCACGTAGTGACCATAAAGGAGCAGCTGCACAAGGTTATACCAGATATCCATCTCTTCGCGATAAAGCTACTAAAGCTGAATATTACTTTGAATGAACTCGCTCAGTCAAAGATTGTAGAATATTATTGATAGTATTTAGCGCGTGAAAGAGGCCGGCATTATAACAAATGACCCGTTCTTTATCGCTAAGCTTTTTTTGTACCATAATTTACATGTTACATTCCAGCTGTGCCATCATTCTTCAGGTAAACAACAAAAATGGCTGCTACATTCCAGACACTAAATCGTTATTATAACGCAGAAACTGAAACAATAATAATTGGTCAATGTACCTGTGGCGAGGATGCACGAGCTGCTACTGGTGAACTCCCGGACCAGATGCTAATCCACTGCAAACATGGTAGTCATTTTTGGAAACACATAACGCTATGTCCGGCCCTCCAAGAAATCGATGGCAAAACAACTACTAAGAAGCTCCTACGCGCAACTATATCAACATGGAAGGAGATAGGAAGCATGCCTGCTGAGGAACACGTACCATCGCTTGCGCCAATTGTAATCGACCTGGGAAGCTCGAATTCTGATCCTGAAAGTCCAATTGCCCTTGTAACTGATCAAGGAGAAGAGGACGAGCTTCAGGATGATTCAGTAACAGGAAAGAGCAGCATACCCATAGTTCTTGCAGAACCAGAAGCTGAAGCATCGACATTGACGTCGTGGCGGAGACGCCTCGCAGTAACATCTATACTAAAGTTTGTGGGAACTATCTACCAGTATGCACATGCTGCGCTCCATGTTGGAGCCAGCATTACGCTCCTAATCCGCGCATGGACTCGTGGTGACGTCGGTGGACTCGTTCATGCGCTTATCCCAATCCTGAACCTCTTTCCAAAGCTTGCAGGCTTGTCTGCCGCCCTTCAAGACTTTGTGGTCATAGATATGTTAAGAGCAGCCTTACCGCGACCCTCGGAGAATATTCAACTGCATCGGAATGAGCACGAATTTGCCACAGTTACCCCACCAGTCGTTAACGCTGCAAGGGCGCTGGAACGCATAGCAGAGCGACGTTACGATACTAGACTGCAGCAACAACGGAGAGCAGGGGCGTGCGTCGATATCGACGTGAAAAGTACAAGATCTTGAATACCGTGGACGGATGGGGGCAATCCAGGATCGCACGATGCAGTGGGAAGAGACATTTTACAATTATAAAAAATACGACGGAGGAATTTCGCCGTTGGTGCTAAGCTTGTCATAACAACAGAAGTATCTGCTCTCTATCATTGGTAGACTAAAAACTCAAACGAATATTAACGAACTCAATCTCTTTATCTGTAGCTAGTCTATCGCAATGTATTTTTCATGTTGTCCGCAAGCTCTTTTAGTATGTCTCGCAAATAACCGATGATGTCGCTGATCCGTTCATCGTCAATTTCTTCATTGTTGAATTGTGTGGTCAGGCCATCATTACTCCTGCCACTTCTGCATCTACGGCGTGGATCTCCTTCTACAGTCTCGGTGCATCGCATCACTGTGGCCTAATTGCATTCAAGCAATCTCCAGATGTCATGCTTCTTTGTAGTGTCATCAATCAGCATCCTGTTATTCGACTCTTGAGATGTTCATTCTGCTCGAAGCTAACACGCCTTCACTGGACTCGGCTCTGTTTCGACAGAGATTTTTCGGCCGCATAATAAAAGGCTCAAAGTTCACATCTGTTCAATCTGATCAGTAAATGATGTCAAGCCTTTCGCTGAATATATCCTCGAACCATTTACTATTATCTCACCACTCTGGTCTTCGCCAGTGATGCCCTTGCCCTCGGCAACTCCTCGATAGTCTGCTGGAGACCAGCGACCTGCAGATCCTTGTTTATAATAAATAATTCTCTAAGGATCTTCGAGCTTCATTTTTACCAGAAGAACATTACCTAGTTTCCAAGACTAGTTGTGGACGTATCATCGAGACATGAATGCATAAAGCCAGGCAAAGATACATGAAAATTATTTTGTCACACGAGATATCACAACGAACAATTGTCAACTAGACCGAGTCTAGTGCCACATTCAAGAAGTAAATACGACACCGCACAATAAATAAACGAGTTACGACTAACAGCAATGTTGAGCCCTTTCAACTATATACGTAAACTCTGCTCCGACTGGTTCGAAGGATACGTAAACTCTGCTCCGACTGGTTCGAAGGATGAGACATTAGCCTCAACTCATGCTTATCTAAATTCAAGTAAACCATCCATTATCGCTTTTTTGCGAACTCATTTGCGATTCCAGCCTTGCGTTCAACATACGAGTCTCGTGAAGCTCTGCTAGTTCTTCCGCTGATGTGTCATGGTCGTTCACAGGTAAAATTCCAGTGCTTATATGGCGTTCTGGAGTGGCAGTGCCCGTATCCTCGGATTTTATGCGATTGCTACCTCTTCCGATGCCTGAAACTAGGTCAGATTCTTGAGATCCTCAAATCATCTCGATTGTAGTACGGCGTAGCTTACGGAATTGGGTCATATTCGCACTGGTCTCACAATTTTGCAGCCCAGTAAGCCGCTTACTAGGCGAGCCTATACCTAAACCTTGTGGAGCTTTATTGGCCATATAATCTGTGCATTTCTCAATCAATCTTTCTAACTTAGGAACTCTACCATGACTTAGTTGATCCAGATCGTACTTATTTTTACGCACTCCCGTTGTCAATTCCCGTACTTCAGAGGACAATCGAGATTGCTCCTGGTGCAATTCTGCGAACTTGGGCTGCCAATCGAATTTGTCGTAGCACAGTTGCGATGATCGATCGCTAGGGTTTTTGGAATGCTGATAGCGAGAGGTGAGCTGTCGGACAGTTGCAGTGTCGCTGGCAACAAAGCCTTGACTTGAATTTGGGTCCGCTGACAGTTGAGGAACCTCTAAATTTGATGTATTGCGCACGATTCGACATCGTCCATTCGGTTTACCAAAAATCTCGCAATCCAGGATCGCCATAATCTTCAATCTTAAGCACCCCGGACAGGTACTATCCATACCTGCAGCTGATGAGCGGCTATTGCGGTAACGAGATAAGGGTGAAAATATATACTTACTTGGTAAGCACTGCTCATACGAAATCCTACCTTTGCAGTATTTGAATTGGCGTATGTAAGTATTTGTTCGCTTTGCTTCTTGCGCGGAGCGAAGTATATTCAGGACGCTGCTCATCTCAGACATTTTGAGGCTCAATAGCGCCCGATACGTCTATTTGAGCTCGCGAAAGATGTTCAGAAGTAATATATAGTGGATTTCAAGGTAAGTTAGGCTATTTATTATATTTCGAACAAGTTAAATTACCCCGCAAAACGTGGTTAACTAGGGGTATATCACCAGTAAGTTAGAGTACTGCGTTTTTGGAAGCTATCTCTCTTCGTCTTCATTGCATCTCTCTTCGTCTTCATTGCATCTCTCTTCGTCTTCATTGCATCTCTCTTCGTCTTCATTGTATCTCTCTTCGTCTTCATCGACATTCAACGTATAAAGCCTTGGACTTCAACAAGAGATCGCAATTCTCAGTAGGAGAAACAGGCAATATGCCTGAGACACCTTCTAAGATTGAAGAATATGGTTTTGATCATAGTCGTCTAACTAAGGAGGCTCTACAAGATTTCTTGCGTAAAAAGGGCATTCAATTCGGAGCAAGCCTGAAAAAGCCAGCGCTCGTCCTTGCTGTGGAAAGGTTCTGCGTGCATGCATGTATGCGCAGAGGTGAAATGGATCAATCGTACCGCACACCAGGTTTTGATCCAAAAGACCTAACAATTGCAAAAATCAGACAAATTTTGAGCTTACATGGCCTACAATATACAAGCACTATGACTAAAGAGGAGGCAGTACAACTTTTCGACGACCACGCTCATCTCTTCACGGATGAGACCATTGACCAGGTTTGTGCTTCGAAGAATGGCGTATAGTCTTTCCATCAGCTAATTTTGATACCTATAGAATGATGTAGGGACTACTGTATTGCCGCACGCTATGGACAAGCAGTCAGAGCATGACATGGAGATGGAGCAAGAACCTATACAAGTCGGCAATCGTACTGTACGTGGCATGAGTCGCAATGTCGATACAGCACGTGCAGTATCGATATCACCTCCGACAAGTTATTTAGTGTCCGACCGTGGCAGAAGTTCTCAAAACAATCTAGGCCACGTGCTGGACCGTTCAAGGAGTTCTCCAGTCAACAGTAATACCACAGATACTAGCAATGCTAGAGCAAGCGATTTCTATTTCTCACCGGCTCCAACGGTACGACGCGTAGCACATAGCATTGTGCAGAGAGCTGCGCAAATTTCGGGTTTTCCTTCTTCTCCTCCTCCTCCTCCTCCTCCTCCTCCTCCTTCTGTACTGCGGCGTTCTGCGTCTATAGCACAGAGTCATCATGAACCCTTTATCGCAAGACTTTCAAATCCAAGAGACGCCCTGATTGCACGCGCCGTGGAATTCACTTTAATCAAGGCTGTGCCTCTAGCACAAGCGGGGAAGATCGAGGATGTTCTCGACCTACTAGAGAAAGAGATGGGACAGGTGCGCACCTGGATCGAAGCCATAAAGACAAATGATGACGTTGATGAAGAAGAGCTATAGTCCGCTAGACACATTTCGGGCTGCACAAGTACACACAATTTTCACAGTGCAGTCCTGTAGCGATACAATTTGTATTACAATAATCTTGATACCGTATTTGTTTAGGGCAAATTGTAGTTAATAGATCCTCAATAATTAAATTACTTTTGATATATGGATATGGAAATCAATTCGTATAAAACATAGAAGGTTCCAATAAGTACTAAGCACATCAATTCCCCTGGTATGCAGTGCTATATTCCATGGAGGCTAAGTGGTGTTGAGATTTCTAGCAAACGGATTACAAACGCACTAAGGGGTATGGTTACAATATGACTTAGATTTGAATGCCTTAACATCTTTTATTCTGGCTTTTCCCCTTCTCTTTATCGATCGAAATGCCTGCACCAATGTCATCGCAGAGTATTGTAAAGCTCCTGCCACTGAATCGCAGAACAGCGTCGTCAGTCTTACAATTTCGACCAGAACGGTCACTAGCTTCTCGTAGAGCATCAATACAACGACGTAGCGCAAGACTTGAAATGTCAATATTGGATCTCAGTCTTGCTTCTTTCCAAGGAAGGACATCAATAACATTCGGCAAATCCAGAGAGAATGACTATCATATCCTTGAAGATTCAGAAATATCTCGCTATCATTTCTGCCTAACACTGAATCTTGAAGATGGCTGCCTCCAAATGACAGACTTGTCTAGTAAAGGTACTTACCACCGTAGTATGGGAGAAGGTCTACAGAAGATACGAAGAACTACTATCAAACTTAGCGATGGAGATGAGATACGCTTTGGAAAAGACCAGATCTATCGATATAAAATTTTACTACCTTTGGGATCGCCATGTTTACAACTAAATTCTGCAAGCCGTCTAGTTCTACACCAGTATGGTCGTTCAGTCGGACGGGCTATGAGTATAAGAAGTGGTCGTGCTGCTCCAAATAATACTAACGATAGTATAATATCAGCGCTGGATTCGAGATCGCCTGAACAAAGACCAAGACGTATATCAAATTGTTTAACATCGATATTTTGTTTAGACAGATCTTTGAATTCAACTCATCTTACTCGTCGACATTCCTCCTACTATTACTGTGTGTATTCGCGTATTATGAGGATCCCTAGAAGAAGGAGGAGAGCGTCAGCGTAAATTCAAGCAAAAGTTCTGTAATTAGGAGCTATTTTGATAATTGAAGGAAGATAAAAGTTATAGAAGGAAGATATGTAGATAAAGAGCTTACTAGCTAAAATTCTTTTATGTTTAGATAGTCCTATTACCCTACATAATAAGTATAAGAAGCTATTTGTACCTTATATATCCCCTATAAGTAGGACCTGAAAAAAAACCTACCTTATTAGAACTATTAATAATACTGGAGATACGCTCGATATGTAACACGCTCCATCTTTATAAATCGAAAATAATTAGTGATACGCTTAATATGTGGCACACTCTATCTTTTCAAATTAGGAAATACTAGAGATACCCTCGACATGTGATACCCTCTATCTTTATAATTCGAAATCACTTGTGCCACGAGCTCCCGGCGCTAGTACTCGGGTGACTTTGTCAAGCAACCTGGGCCTCTTTAGCTCAGTGGTAGAGCGTCGCACTCGTAGTACTGCGATCTATGCGAAGGCCCACGATTCGATCTCGTGAAGAGGCACCAAGTTTTTGCCTATACCGATTTATCAATTTTTTACGACAGATTCTTTGCAGCAGAATGTGGATAACAAATGTCTGTGCACTATACGCCTAAAATATATGATGTTGTGGGCCTGAAGCAGGTGTAGCATGATATCACGTATCGACTGGAACGGATTATTTGGTCATCGAATTGAGTTCCGGAAATTAAAAACTTCAATGTTTCATGTATTTTTGATTGGACAATGGCGCATGACCTCTTCTTACCTCCACCTGGACGACGTTGTGCTACATGAGTTACCTTACCATGCTCTGATAATTATACCAGCCACCAACTCTCAGTTTCCTATTCAATGGACAAAAGTTTTGGGAGCGGACTCTTATGTGGCCATGTCATCAAAATCTCATACGTTGCAACCGTTTTTTATATACCCCTTAGAAAAGTCTAGTGAGCATCATATCGTGAACATCGCGTGGGACAAAAGATGTTTGGACATTTCGTTCCAAAGCCAATTGGACATAGTCCTCGCTAACAATGATTCTCGATACTAATAAGATAGATCAGCTTAGATCAAGACAATTACACACTGCACATTTTGCACGTTATGTTCTATTAGTAATAGTTTTTGTATCCGTGTTCTGGATATGGGTACCGACCTTTGCGTCCGACGAATCATCGTCGCCGAGTATGATCGGAACACACCTTCCAGATCAAAAGGGTCCATCCTCCGGGTCATATTTCACCTCATCATCTAGCAAATCTAGGCACAAGCCTATTGTTGAAGTCGAAGGATTACGGCTCGGGGAGAAATTCATAGTAGATGCCGATGCTGACGTGGGCGAAGATCTACTCGAAAAAATCAAAGATGAGTTGTTGGATCGCATAACGAAAGTCGAGGTCAATTCAGAACACGCAAAATGCACTTTTGATCCTGAACGTTATCAGTCCCATTTGACACCGCAGCAATCCAAGTTACGTTTTGGGTCTATTCCACCAAGTCCAATAAGCATTGCACTAAACCTTTTTAACTCCGAAGAGGTTCTTCCTAGCTTATCAATTGCCTTGCTCACTACAGTTGCTTTTCTAAAATCGCTGAATCATAAAGTCTATCTCTCCATCTACGAGAATGACTCCAAGGATAGAACTCTACTTTTGCTTGGAGAGCTCGGTTCAGCAATGCTAGCCCTCGATATTGATGGTCTGTTCATTCGTCATTCCAATCTGCATCGTCACGAAGATACCGAACGAATAATAGCTTTGGCTCAGATGCGAAATGAAGTCCTGTATCCCCTCATTCCGTACCTCGGTAATCCAGGTGACGGTGGTGTTCTCCTTTTTGTCAATGATGTTATCACATGTGCCTCTGATTTACTTGAATTACTAGCACAGCTCAAGTTCCAGAATGCAGATGCGGTCTTCAGCACGGATTGGTTTCCTGAACTTGGAGACGCGAAGCCGATTAGATTCAGAGATATCTGGGTTATGAGAGGTATAAATGGAGATCTGCCATACGCCATGCAAAACCGAGGAGGAATTCGAGTAAAAATTCCCGGAAACAGTTATGTAAAAGGCTTGTTCTGGAGTCAGGAAGAGAAAATATGGCAGAGATGGCTCGAGGGCCTACCAGTGCCAGTATACAGTGGATGGAATGGAGCTGTCGCTTTTGATGCTGACATATTCACACAACTCCATCTTAGGTTTAGAGGGTCGGGTGTTGCAAAGTGGAATGGCGGAGATTCGGCGGGGACATTGGGATCATGGGGTGAATTGATTGCTTCTGACGATTACCTGGCCAGCGATTGTCCAGCTAGTGAATGCAAACTTCTCGCGAGAGATCTATGGAATCTAAAGCTTGGACGAGTCAGGTTTTTGGTCGCACCTCAGTCAAGGACGGCATATTCCTTGCAAGATTGGCAACTAGTAGAGGCTCAATATCCCTTGATGCCGCGTCCGGGAACCATGTTGGATACGGAGTTGATTGATTGGAACAATGTCACCATGCCGGAGAAAGTCACATGTGTGCCATCTATCGTTGACGGGAAGCCACTTAGCAATCCATGGGAAGAGGAAAATCATAGACGATCATTGGGTAAGTCTTGTGCACGCTTATTGTATTCGAGCTGATAGACTAAATGCTGTCAATAGATCCAAGAAGTAAATGGATGAAGAAACAATTATCAAGTAAGAATGGTAACGACAGAAATAAAGGGCAAAATATGTAGTGAAGCATTACCCAGATTTGACGATGATTATCCCTGCCAGAAAATCCATGTGAAAACCCCACCTTCCGGTTGCGGACGAAAGTCTGGGGTAGAACTAGAACTCTGATTAGAGCGGTCTGAGGTCATGCCGAAGCGATCTCATGATTGTATAGAGAAACCAATATACTATAAACTATATCCTTGTAATAGTCATATTCCTTTATTCATCAAGTAGGTGTAGTTTGTACGTCACACTACTTATTAGCGGGAGCCTTGCGACAACTTCCCGCTTGTTACACTCCCTTTTAAGAGCGCTACAAGACGATAGACATATTGATCAAATCCGGTCATGTTTGGAATATTTGCAGACGGACTTACGTATGATTCTACGACTGTGAATTCATATCTTTGATTTACTGACATATTCAGGACCATCACGTCGGTTCTATTCCCTGTCTATGCGTCGTACAAAGCAATTCGAACATCGGATCCAGCTCAAATTACACCATGGTTGATGTATTGGACGACATTATCGTTATTTCTCGCCACAGAAAATCTATTCAGTCCTATCCTCGAATGGGTGCCATTCTATGCATGGGCGAGGTTGGGACTACATCTATACCTAGTACTACCTGGTCAACAAGGCTCGGTATTCTTATATCGACAATATCTCCATCCCTGGCTTGATAGACATGAAAGACAGATTGATCAAGTTATTAGTGATACACATCAAAAGGCCAAGAAGGCTGGGCTAGGTTATATCAATCAAGCATTCGAATACGTATGCACAAGAGTTTTAGGAATGACACCAAAGCCGCCGACTCCACCTCAAAGCAGAAATGTATCTTACAGTCAGTCATTGTTGAACAGATTCAGTATGCCGGCCGCGCGTGCTAGTTTGACGGCCGCAGGTGCCAACGATCTGATGTCCATGCTAGGTAACGTAGTTCAGACTGCAGCAGCAACTGGTACAAGTAGATCCGCAGATACTGCTGGTGCCGTAGATTTATCGACTGCTGGAACTCTAATTCCTACACATTTGATAGGGGAAGAAAGAGCATCTTATATTTCAACACAACGTTCACGATTACAAACACTTCTCAAAGCACTTGATGCAGTTGACAATGGTCATGATGCTCATAATGAAGGCCTAGACATTTTGAAAAAATCAAAGAGTGAAGCTGAATTTGACGACCTGTCTTATGAGGATTTACCAGTAGGTACAGCCAAGAAGACTGGTGGTATACAAAATGAGTCTGGCTGGGGCAAATGGATTTGGGGTGCTGCTGAGAAGGCTTCATCACCTTTAGCCAAGAAAGATCAGTAATTGTTTCTGGTGATGTATATATAAAATCACCATTACGCCTAGAATGACGAGTGTTTTTCAGTTTCATGGCGGATATTACTTATACTTGTGCATGAGACTTTTGTTTATACGTTATCAGACTTATCTGACCTCTTTGAAAGGATACTTGATCACATCATCTTTGCGCATAAAATGCCTTCTCCTTTTCTTGGTGATCGAGTGTTCCACAAACGTCTCCTTTCCATGTTCTAATAAAAATCTCTTGATGAATCTAGGATCCCATAATTCAGAAGCGATTCCCAAATCTTTACAACATCTCATCAGAGCATTTGATTTACAACCTTCTGTAGCGGTCGGTATACCATCCGGGTCAAAATATTGCATTTCACCTCTTGCCACACTTACTAATCTATCGTTCTAAATCAGCACTCCATTCTTTCAATCACAATAAACACACGAATGATGATAAACATAGAGATGTAGTACTGACCGTCCACCACACACCAGCGCATATTCTCTCGTGACCAGCTTTCCTGTCACTATAGTCTCTCCTCTAGGCACTAATCCCCATCCACCAGGTCCAAACGCTTTGTTTAATATTCTCCGATATTTAATCTCCGGTAAATATATTATTCCTTCCGGTTTAATCTCGACGTCATCGGGAGCTATTTCCGCTAGTAATATCGCGCTCGTCTCCGCACTGAACGGCTCGGAAGACAGACCGTGGAACGATCTCGCCCAGTCGACTTGTGTTTCTGACGGAGAAATCGTCGGTGCAGCGTCCGACAGACCGTCTGTTAGTGAGCGGAGAGGAGCGTCATTGGCGTTTGGAGTCACGCTTGCGGCGCGGGTTGGATTGGGTTTAGATGGGGGGGAATCGTTGGGAAAAGAAGGAGGTGAGAAAGTTGATGCTAGGCGGAGGGCCGTTTTTGGAAAGGTGGACAAACGACTGGGTCGCACGAATTGTAGTAAGGCGCGTAAGACCGCCATATTGACCGTGTCAAGTCTAGTGGTTGAGTTGAAGATGACGAATTGGTGGTCGGGTTGTTGTGTTCTTCACAGGCAACTATTATTTCTTAGGAATGGGGTATATTGCCAAGAGTTTGAAAGCATGTCATAGAATGGTTACATGAATATCTACTATGGACGAATCATCATTGGGGAAAATCAATGTCTATTTTCACTACTTATATTATACCAGAATCGCTGATTCGACCTAGCGTGTTGGGCTGCGTTCAGCATGAAATAATTAACGTCAATAATATCACGTTCATCACATTGACCCATGTTTGGCCGTCCTCAAATGATTGGAAGGCTGCGAGATTACCGTCAATCATTGGCATATGTTACTGAGACTTGTAGAAGACGACACGGTCTAATCAATATGCTCTTGGCAGTGTGAACGATTGAAGTTGATTAATCATGCCTAGAGATGGCTTTTTGCCCTCGGAAAGTTCTGTCCATATGCATTCAACACTGGCACTTGGAGAGGGTCGGAGCAAGACCCTACATCGTTTCCTAAGAAGTACGTGAACCTTTCCTCTGAGTAGTGGAGTATGAGTGCATGTTCTTGATAGACAAGCTTAAGTATTCCGATTGAAATATCGTCTTTTGGGCCATACTCTTAACAATTTATATGTTCAACTGTATAAGCGGTTGCATACAATCAATCATCCATGCCTCTAGCATTGATATCAAAGAGCATGGTATTCTGTTCGTTGTTCGCTGCGATATGGCATACAGCGATGTCGTCGTTACATGAATATCGGCAAATCTTTTCGCCGAAAAAAAGTGATGCCAAGACTTTGACCAGAGAAGCCTCAATAAAGTTCTTCAAACCAATCGCGTGAAAAGTGAATGTCACATCGCTTTTTAAGCGAAACAATAGCATACAGCCATGTCACGATTCTTCTACGCGAGCGACAGTTCCGGTTCAAGCTCCGATGAAGAAGAGAGCTTGTACGGATCCGGAGATGAAGACAGAAATAAGAATGTAGATGATCATTCAGACTCGGATTCGGATTCAGATTCCGACAACGATCAGTCGGATTCTGACTCTAGCAGTGATGATGGAAAGACTGGTGCCGCTCGTTTCTTACGAGATGAATCAGATGAGTCGGAAAGTGATGAAGAAGAGCGAGTTAAGATTGTGAAAAGTGCAAAGGATAAAAGGTTTGATGAATTGGAAGCAATTATCAAAAAGATTGATAATGCCGAAAATATCAGCGATTGGACTGTCATCTCGGAGTGTGAGTCTAGAAGAAAGAATAGTATCGATTGGGTCTGATGAATATGATAAATAGCATTCGATAAAATGAACCGATTGATTCCTGTTCTACAGCGAGATAATGATGGGAAGGCTCCAAAAATATACATCAAGACAATTGCAGCTCTGGACTTATCAACCACAGAGGCAGTTGAGAAACAAAAGGTCAATCCTAAAAAGGTCAACAAATCTACATCTCAAAGTTTAAACGCCATGAGACAAAAAATAAAAAAGAATAACAAGGATTTTACAACAGAAATCGATGCGTATCGGGCTGATCCTGAGGAGTATATGAAAGAGGCAGTGGTAGAGGAGCCAACAATTGCAACCAAGCGACCAAAACGGGCAGCAGGCGAAATTCCTCAGGTAATTACTAACGATGACGGAGGCTTTACAATGGTTGGAGCTGGTGGAAAGGCCATGAACTATACACCCGAGAGCATACTCAAACATCTAAGATCCATTGTCGAGTCTCGAGGACGAAAAAACACCGACAGAGCCGAGCAAATAAGAATAATGGAGAGATTGATGGAAGTTGCCATCACAGATTACCAGAAAATTAGAATTTTAATAGTCTCAATAACTACACGTTTCGATCTCTTTGGTGGATCTGGCAATCAAATGGCTCAAGAGCAATGGAAAAAAGCACAGCAAGAACTCTCAAAATTGCTGGAAGTGCTTGAAGCTAATCCCGATATCGTTGCGACTGAAGGCGCTGAAGAATGGGAAGATGATGAAAAAGCACCTGTAATAACCCCAGGTGAAACTTTCAAGATCCCTGGAAGTCCAGTATCGCTTGCTGAACGCCTCGATGATGAATTTATACGAGTTCTTCAAGCCATCGATCCCCACACCGCCGAATATGTTGATCGTCTGATTGACGAAGGCTCTCTGTACCAGGTTCTTGTTCGCACAATGATTTATTGCGAAAGGATCAGTTCAAACACAAGCTTGGCTATTGAAAAGGATATCAGCAATCGAGCAGTTCAAAGAAGGCTTGAACACCTCTATTTCAAACCCAATCAAGTCGTCGACATCTTGGAACAAGAGACTCTAGATGCTCTACCGACAAGTATCGACTCCAAGATCACTCCTCGGGCTTCATCGTCAGATGCATCTACTTTGGTCGAAACGCTTGCTGGCTTCCTCTTCAAGAACAGTGATGGCATCATTCGAGCACGTGCCATGCTCTGTCAAATTTACTTCCTTGCCCTACATGACGAATATTACCGAGCTCGTGACATGATGTTAATGTCACATCTGCAAGAGACGATTAGTACTTTCGACGTCGCAACTCAAATATTGTTCAACCGTACATTGACCCAAGTCGGCCTATGTGCATTCCGTGCCGGTCTCGTCTACGAGGCCCAAAACTCTCTGCAAGAAATATGTGGTAGTCAGAGACAAAAAGAATTACTTGCTCAAGGTCTACAACTTCAAAGATATTCACAGATTACACCAGAGCAGGAACGATTAGAAAAACAACGACAACTTCCTTTCCACATGCATATAAATCTCGAACTTCTCGAGTGTGTTTACTTGACATGCTCCATGCTTCTTGAGATCCCAACTCTTGCTCAAATCGGATCTGCCCCGGATGTCAAGAAGCGAATAATAAGCAAATCTTACCGCAGAATGCTCGAGTACCACGAGAGACAGATTTTTACTGGGCCACCAGAGAACACTCGTGATCATGTCATGCAAGCATCTAAAGCTCTAGCATCGGGAGAATGGAAAAAGGCAACTGAACTTATACTTGCTATTAAAATCTGGGATTTATTACCGCAAGCTGACAAGATCAAATCAATGCTTGAAAGTCAGATTCAAGAAGAAGGTCTCCGGACCTATCTTTTCACATATGCACCATTCTACGATACCCTTTCAGTCAAGGAACTGGGTTCCATGTTCGAATTGACTGATCGCAAAATAGTAGCACTAGTCAGTAGGATGATTAGTCATGATGAACTCGCAGCAGCTCTTGATCAAGTCGATAATGTCATCATATTTAGAAAGGGTGTCGAACTTAGCCGACTTCAAAGTCTTGCTCTAACGTTGAGTGATAAAGCTAGTGGATTAATCGAAAGCAATGAACGAACACTCGAACAACGAACGCAAGGTACAGCAAATGCCTTTGACAGGCAAGGTGCTCAAAGAGGTGGCAGAGGTGGTGCTCGCGGAGGTAGAGGTGGTGCTCGTGGAGGTGGTGTGAGAAGAGGAGGTGCAGGATTTACGGGTGGTGTACTCGGAAATGCTATAAGGGCATAAGATGTAGCATCATCGAAATTCTTCCTCTTTTTTCTTAATGATAGATATTATAGCATTGCAATGCCTTGATCTGACAAAATAGTTATTTTACGATGTATACTTCCGTCCTTTCAGATCAATCGTCTCTTTGTGGTTCGTTCCAATTCTCATCTGCGTCTGCAAATCGCGGTCACATACGCGGTCGTACATGTAAGCGGTCATATCTGGAATTTTAAGTTTGCGGGGTGCCGCGCTCAATCCAGGGTGCAGCGATAAATTAAAATCGTAAGTTTATGAATTTCTGGACCGAGATTGCTTTTATATTGTATGTAGTACAGTACCTGAACATCTTACGAGACATGTGTTTTGTTGACAATTGATCCTTATTCCTTACTCCTGACTATTTTGACCAAAAGTATACACGCATTTGTTCCACAAAGAACTTCACATAACAAAGAAACCAATATGGCGAGTCGACCAAATGGAATCGGCATCAAAGCCATTGAACTATATTTCCCTAGTCAAGTAAGTCTTGCAGTCATATTCTGTTTTTGATTGCTGGTCATGCAGACAAGAAACTAACATTGTTCATGTAGTGTGTCAGTCAAGCAGAACTCGAAAAATTCGATGGCGTCAGTGAGGGAAAATATACAATCGGACTCGGACAAACGAAGATGAGCTTCTGTGACGATCGTGAAGACATATATTCACTTGCACTTACCACTGTATCATCGTTGATGAAGAAATACAACATCGACCCAAACAGCATCGGTAGACTAGAAGTCGGCACGGAAACTCTGCTAGACAAGTCAAAGTCTGTAAAAACTGTACTAATGCAATTATTCGAAAAGTCCGGCAACACAAATATTGAAGGAGTCGATACCGTCAATGCTTGTTATGGTGGAACCAACGCTCTATTCAATACTATCAACTGGATGGAATCGTCTGCCTGGGATGGTCGTCAAGCGATTGTAGTCGCCGGAGATATCGCTTTGTATAAAAAAGGAAGTGCTAGACCTACCGGGGGTGCTGGATGCGTTGCTATGCTGATTGCTCCGGATGCGCCCCTCGTGTTTGAGCCAGGACTCAGGGGAAGTTATATCAAACATGCATACGATTTCTACAAACCAGACTTGACGAGCGAATATCCTATTGTTGATGGTCAATATTCAATTCAATGCTACACAGAAGCTGTTGATGCTTGTTATAAAGCTTACAATGCAAGAGAGGTAAAGACTAAACAACACTCGAATGGAACGAATGGTACACACAAGGAGATACAAACGCCTCTTGATAGATTCGATCACGTATGCTTTCACGCGCCAACTTGCAAACTCGTATCCAAATCATATGCACGACTTTTATATAATGACTATCTCAATGATCCCGAAAACCCATTATTCGCAGATGTTCCACAAGAAGTCAAAGGTTTATCTTACAAAGATTCCATTACAGATAAGACGGTGGAGAAGACTTTCATCGCCCTGGCTAAGAAGAGATTTGCAGCAAGAGTACAACCGTCTATTGAAGTACCGACCATGTGCGGTAACATGTACAGCGCTTCAGTATATGGATCAATCTGCTCGCTCATCTCAAACGTGTCATCGGAAGATCTTCAAGACAGACGAGTCGCTATCTTCAGCTACGGATCAGGTCTTGCCTCTTCCCTATTCTCCTTTCATTTTAAGGGCTCAGTGGAAGACATACAATCGAAATTGAATCTTCACAAGCGATTAGACGCTCGACGAACTGTCAAACCGGAAACATATGACGAAATGTGCAACTTGCGAGAAGGTGCTCACCTGCAAAAAAACTATACTCCAAAGGGTAGTATCGAGACTATTGTTTCGGGAACATATTATCTCACAGCAGTAGATGACATGTTTCGTAGATCGTATGCAGTCAAGGATTAGATCACTCTGGGCATCATCTGATTCTTTGATTGTGGCCAAGTAATCCTGCTACTGATGAATGTACGTGTAGATATTGAGCAAGCAATAATAGGTAATAGTGTTATAGACAACTTTTCGTAGATTAATACCGTTATACTAGCATGAACAGCGTTTGGTAAAAATAAGGGGTAATTTGTTCGCAAACTCTAAATCATACCCAATTTGGAACAGTGATCGAATGTGATTGGTCAAATCAAGCCCTGACGTTGAACTGGTCAAAACGGACTCGGCATGAACAAAGGTTTACCAACCCGAACTCTAACTCAGGACATTCCCGGCCGATCAGTTTTGTCGCTAGCCGTACTTTGACAACCTAGTGGATTGTCCGTTCCAACACGCATCAGATTGAATCGTAATATGATAAATCAAGATTGACACGAGCAGCTACACTTGGACATGTCAAGTGATGGTCTCTCACTGATACGTGCTGAGATTTACTAGTTATTCCTTCGTGAAAGATTCTTTTTAGGCTAGTGCAAAGAATCATCTCGAACAATGACGAGGCCAGAATCAACTTGTCGTTGCCATAGTCAGGCAGACCCAGTATCGAACGAATGCGACATTGCAGATATATTTGCTGATCGATTTGCGGTTGTTGACGATGATGAAGAAACACATTCGGACGACGAGAATGGCGAGACCGCAGGATTAGTAGACAGAACACCTAGCACGGCACACGAACGACAAGCACTCATCTCTTCTGATGCAAGTGAGCTGGTCGATAATGATTTACCTTCTTCGAGAACAATGCGAAATAGTATACGAAAGAGTAGGGGAATGTTTATGGAAAATCCATTCGCAGATCAACAGTCAATACCACAAAACAGACCGACATCCATCAACAATGACTATCGGGATGGCTTTGTCAACTCGCACATATCAGCATCATCACCCTCTTCCTCATCCTCTCCAGCACTTCTCTCTCGACAACTCACAGGACATAATTCGATCCATGGTCCTGCCCATCCTTACAACATGTATTCTCAAAACGTAGCAGATGATGAATCAGAGGTTGACGAAGACGAGACGTTGAGACGTGGAAACAATCATAACGTAACAATGGGATTCCCAATATCGCTTCGTAACACAACATACAGTCAAGCCGATACTGAGCAACTACCTCCATATTCAGAATATCCTGAAGATGGCGCACCAAAACACATAGTTGTACCAACAGTCACATCTATTCCATCGCCCCTTTCTAATATACGTCCAATCGCCGAAGAGCCACAATCCATGTCGGACTCACCTGCAACTGATAACACCAGTCTTATACATGAAGAGGCTTCTGTCAGTGGAGCAGAAAAGGAATGGAACGAGAAGACATGGAAGGAAAAACGAAGGACACGAGTTTGTGGCATACCATTTATTTGGCTCGTCAGTGTCGGCAGTGTTGGTGCATTTATTATAATAGTTTTGGCTGCAGCCACTGGTGGTTACTTTGGTGCACAATCCAAAGAAGTCAAAAAGGCATAGTAAGTTGATTGTACTGCCCCAAAAAGTAGATGAGTGTCGTGCTAATCATGACAAGTGCTGCTGTAAGTGACTATTTAGATGCAAAACCTACAACTTCAATGCCAAGTCCGATAGCGACCGGTTCGTTTCAATTACAAATTAGTAGTCCTCAAGAAGTACAAAGCGAATGTGTTACCGACTCAAATCTCGCGGCGAGTTGGGATTGTGGCCTTTCAGCACCCGATGACCTGGCTATCAGTATCGATACAACGCCAAATGGTGGCGTGCAAAGCGCTCTTGTATACAGCACAGAAAACCACACCTTTGTCGGTTATGGTTCCTATCTCCCCTATTTCGATACACCAACAGCTTTAATTCCAGTCACGGATTTAGATACGCCACACGATGGTGTTGCTCTTCACTTTCAGCTCGACTATAACAAAGTTGTTGTCGTTCCTGGAGATCTTTTTGATGCTGTTAAAAAAGGCAATCAGAAGAGATTATGGTCCCCAATGGCAAAAGCTGGAGATCGACCATGGTTTTGTTCTTGGAATAATACTCTATTGGAAGGCTTCATATATGTAGCTCAGCCTGCTACGTCATGGTATAATACTACAGGGGTTCATGAATTAACGCCGCCTGGCATTCCTACTTCATCGGCTTCAGCAACTTCGAAAGGTCCCGCGTGCACTTACACAGCAAACTCAGATGCAACTGATGTCCACAATGACTGTCCACCAGCACTAAATGACAATGCATGGTCAAAGCTCGAGCTCTTTCCATATGTAATAAAGCTTGAAGAAAGAAGACATCCTGGCGATACAAGCACAGTGACTTGTCAGAAGATGCAGATCCTTAACGACGGTTCATATAATCCTGTCGTTGACGATGATGGAAACTTTATCACCATGACTGTTGCGGAAACTAATCCGTCATTACAAGCTTATAACAACATATACAACAATACACAATCAAAGAACAATAATCGGAGGAGGAGACAATCTCCGACAAATAACGAATGGATTAGACCTTTTAACGAAAAGGCTGTAGTCTCAGGTTCATGCCATTGTCAATGGTTTAGTGGAAAATCATTTTGATATAACCCTCTTCTAGCATCTATTTTCCATTTTTTGTATGCATTTATTAATATCTATATATTATCGAAAATGTAGTGTGTAGTGAGCGTTAGTTTTCATAAATGTAGTGAGCGCTGTTTTTTATTGTCATGTTAAATTACCTGAAAATGTATTGTATATACAGTTTCAATGAAATAGATTCCCATGACTTTGGTGCTCTTTGTTACTGAATTCTTGCCCAACTAGTTCAGTTTACTTTTCTTCCCTTTCTACGTTGTCATGATGACCCCCTCTTCTTATTACTAATTTGTACTGCTGTTACTGTTGCTATCGCTATTGCTGTTGCTGTGTTGAGTCTTTGTTGTTGATTGATTTTTATATTTCTTGTAGCGATTTCCACCGCAATCATTACTCATTGCATATTCGATCATTCTCTACTCACTTATTGTATATTGATTGTTATCTCCAAGCTACATACGGACCTCGTGCTCTATAATTGAAGAGAAGACTGCTATTCCATCCTTAACTACAGTGGTCTGCAATATGACAGAACAAGAAAATATTTCAACGAGCCCATCGCTCCTCCCTGAAAATGACAGTCATGGCTATAAAGATCCAGTTTCTCAATCACACCTCGATCAAAATGGTCTCCAACCATTATCTTCTCCCCCCGAGAAGACGGGAGATTCTACAACTCAAGATACGGATACTGGGACAACTCTTGATCTTGGACAAGAAGAAGTCTCAACCACAGATATATTGCAAGATCCAGCCGCAGTTTCGTCGAAGAATTCAAAGAAGAAACTCAAGAAACCAAAACAATCTAAAGAGCTAATCAAGCAACGCAAGAAACTAACAAAAGCACGTATCCGAGCCGTTGTAGCTGGCTCGAATAATTCACAAAGGTGGAAGGAAGATTCACTGATTTTCTTTGACGACGAGGAACAAGGTGAAGATATGGATGGAAGTAGAAGCAGGTCTGACAAGATAGAAGTCATGAACAAGGTCATTGAAGATAGAGAGAGGCATGAATATTGGATGAGAAGAGCTATTGAAATGGTGAGTTGTTTCTCTTCACAGTAATAATGTAGTATGGACTAATGTTATGAATAGGCCGAATTAGCACTTTGTTCAGATGAGACGCCTGTCGGATGTGTCTTTGTTCATAACGATACGATTATTGGAAGGGGTATGAATGGTACTAATGCGAGCCTGAATGTAAGTCTATTCTCCCACTTTATATATTTGCTCCAATGTCTATGTATGCTATATATTATGGATGATTGACTTTAGAACCAACAGGGCACACGTCATGCTGAGTTTGTTGCAATCTCTCAGATTGTGGCTAAATATCCTTTGAGCATCCTTCATGAAACGGATCTTTATGTCACAGTTGAGCCTTGCATAATGTGTGCTTCTGCTCTCAGGCAGTATGGAATACGAGCTGTATATTTTGGCTGTCTTAATGAACGATTTGGTGGTTGTGGTGGTGTCATGCGACTGAATTCCGAGTGAGTAATCTAACAATTCAAAATTGTGACTTCTGAGAGGCATAAGAATTAAGACTAATTTATTATCTGTGAGTACAGTCCTAGTCCAGATCCACCATATGCGGTTTTTGGTGGACTCTTTCGTGAAGAAGCCATCATGTTACTCCGTAGATTTTATGTTCAAGAGAATGGCAAAGGTTTGTTTAACGTGTCATTATATACGTTCTACATTATTGACTCGGGATAATCTAGCTCCAGAACCAAAACCCAAGAAGAATCGGGAATTGAAAACGGAAATATTACCTATAGAGGTAGCACACTCGTTTCAACCACCAACGACACCAATATTAACAAACGTGTCTGCTTCGGTGTCTGAAGCAATGCCAGCAAGTACCGTAGGTATACCGAATTCCAAGATTGATCCACCTACTTCTCCAGCACGAAACGGTCAGGCCCAAGTTGATTCGACAAAATCACTACAAACGTCTACCTCGAGAAATTTACCTATACAATTTGGTTCGGCTCCTGTACAGAAACAAGAGGATGTAACTATCAATATGCTTGCAGGTCAAGTCAAGAATCTATCAATCATACCGGATTGGACCAGATAAGTTGCTGTGATTCGTCCACATTCTGTACGTGTGAATGGTGGCTTATGTTCTGGTCATGTATATAAGTTTCAATGGGTAAATTGTATTTATATTTGTATCATATAATATAGTGAGAGAGCATCAACTTGAATTGTGTGTGAATTATGTACAAGTATTTACATGTCATCGCTTGACCTATGTCTTGTTGATTTATTTATATAATGTCTTTGACATGTGAAAGTAATGTAGGCTACAAGGGCCACTTATTCTGTCCATCAACAACAAGTACGGAGAGTAATCGATCTCCAATCAATCTACTATAGAGGTATCTACATATAGTATTCACCTATAATGTCTTTACACATATATGGGTTCCGTAGTGCTTTTATTTACACGTGTACAAGGTGTCAACATAGTCCTCTTCATTCCTAACGGAACTATCACGAATGGTTCTTTGTAGAGTCATTTATTCTCCAGATCGAATTTCATCTTCTAGCTCCAATATATTTCATCTCGAATCGTGTATCGACACAAAAGTAACTTTATACACAAGTCTGATTATATAAATAGTCCTCTAATCTATACTTCAACACCTCTATCCTATCGTGATCTTTCATTTCTAATCCAATCCGCCAATTCCTGTTTCCAAACACTCATCTTTTCCCCATCTACTTTTGATAATTCATCTTCATCACGCCCTTTGTGACGTTTATTATCATTCTTCTTTTCACTCTTCGTAGAGGACTTGTCAGTCCATAACAGTAATTTATCCAAAATAGTATTTATTGTCGAGAACAGAGTTTTTGTTTCGGATTGTAAGAATGGATCAACGTCTCTGTTTTCTACAATCGTCGCATCTGGGTTTTGTTTTTTGAACAAGGAATCACGGAATTGTGGATCTGTGGTCAATTCGGATAATAATGATGGAGAGGAGAATGGTGAATCCTCGCTTGAAGATGGGAAAGAAGAAGATGAAAAAGGAGACGAATAGGAAGAAGAAGGTCTACGAGGATGTTTGAGTGTAGATAGTTGTGTTTGTAACCTTGTCGTCAAGGGATGAATGTTATCAAAGAGATTCGACCAGATTATCGAGACAGAGTCGCTGAATATAAGCGTTTCTACGTACTTTTGTAATAGTTTTGCCGAGAGGATATTTGAATTCGAGACGTGCAGATTCAATAGTTGAGTAGCATTTCGTATTGGAACAGGTATAGAATGGCTGTTATCATGAGATGGAGAAGCCGACGTTGAAATGATAGAGGAAGAGGTGTCTCGAATCTCTCGAGAACATGCTGCCATTGCCAAAAGAAATGTAGTTCTAGTTGGACGAGTCGTTGAATTATGCTTGACTAGATTCTTTACAACTTCTAGGGCTTTGCCAGATAGATTACCAAGTCGATATAATCGCAATAGTGCATCGTAGTTTTCTATATGTGGATAAACGCTGTGATCTTCAGTGATTATCCGCCAATATGACTGGAATGATCTGACTGTTTTGGACGGAGTCCTCAATACAGATTGATAAGCAGTTAAAATGATTGATAGTAAGGCGCTTCCTGGTCTAACAAAGACTCCCTTCATGGGACCTTCTTGAGAGTCCTCTTTCTTTGACAGATCTGATTCCCTAGATGTTATACCTGTAAAATTCTCTACCTCAGTCAAAACTTCAAAGGCTACTTTGCGAGATGTATCGCAAAGCAAAAGTCTCAGATAATTACATAACAATCCTTCATCAACCGTCAACGTACCATTCTTCCACCTTTTAGAAACATCTTGCCAGATCTTTCGTCCATCATGTATGGATTTGTCAATCTTTTTAGCGTGTTCTGGATCAGATCCTTTGAGGTTTTCAATTTCTCTCCGGAAAAAAGTAAGAATCGTATCAAATGTAGCATGATTTGCGGACATTAATCCTTTTTCTGGCAACTTTGAAACCAGGGTCCAAAGAGCATCAGAGTCTGCTGCATTAGCACATACTGCAATCGCAGCATTGGTGAAAATAATAGAAGGCTTTATTCTTGAATTTTCAGCATTGAACGAATCGTGAAGCTGTATTGCCAATTTCACTTGCTTCTGGCTTACAGGTCTTTGAGCCAGACCTCGCAGAAAAATAGAAGCCGTATAAGGATCTGGAAATTGACTCCTCTTTTTCATCTCGTTGTAAACCTTAAAAGCAGAATCATATTGCTGCTGAAGCACAAGCCAGTCTACAATGGCATTCCAACTGACAATACATTGGATCTGAGCACTGGCAAGTCGCACCAGATTTATCGCCTTGTGCAAATCATTTCTGGTCAAAAGACGTTTTACAGTCAATGCAAGTTTGGCAGGATCTTTAAAATAAAGTAATTCTTTTCGGATATTGGCTGTATCTGAATCACTCAATTTCATGGCAATAATCTCGGCGACTGGGAGCTTGGGTCTATCAGGTCGGGGCTGGACCAAAATAGGTTTGTCACCCCAGTGGAATGCTTGAGGACGTTCACCATGTTCTCCAATTCCCCGTCTTGCACTAATGTATCTGACCTTTACAGACCTCGGCTCAAAATCATGCTCAAGGAGACGGAGACTTATGCGGCGAGTTTGTCGGATTAAAGAGTTCCGACAACTCCAGCAGATGTTCATCGAAGTTTATACAATATCCCATCTTTTGAGAGGAAAATCCGAAAGTGAAGTTTGATCATGAAAAAGCATTGCACGTGCATATAATTTAGAGTTTTGGTCGCTTCCGCAACTACTTTGTTTATATACTGCAGTCATAATTTTTCATCTCGAAGCTGAGAAGAGGTGGACGAGTATTGAAGTATTTTGGCAAGAGAGAGATATGCGCGCATAAGAATTCAAAACCTTTCCACCTATCATGGAAATAATATTGTTGTAAAACAAACATCATGAACGAATTAGGCCCAAAGCATGATACTGCCTTGTTCGAGGTGTTTCTGCGTCTCCGCCCTTCAGAAACTCTCGTCGATCGATTTTTGGAAGTAGAAGAAGTCGAAAATGCTCATCCAAGTCATGTCATTATCCGACCGCCTGCCAATGATTCGAGGAGACGGTTTATTGACAAATATGAGTTTGCTAGAGTATTCACCGAAAATACATCCCAATTAGAAGTCTTCCAAGCCACTGGGCTACTATCAGTCATAGAAGGAGTGATAGATACAAAGAATAATCATGGAAAAGATGGTATGTTGGCCACCTTGGGTGTCACTGGATCTGGAAAGGTTGGTCTCAATATAACATACAATGCTCTATTTTACTGATTCCGTTGAAGAGTCATACCATACTTGGGACTAAGACACAACGAGGCTTGACACAAATGTCACTTGATGTGCTGTTTCGAGCGATTGCACCTCAACTTGTGGATGCAACTGATAACGAAGACATATTGCAAACTCTGAGCTTTTCTGATATTTGCGATTCAAAAATAATGCCGGCGAGTACATTTCTTGAGCTAGGTTATGGCGAAGGTTCGCTATCCGGCAGACTTTCAAAAGTGAACTCCAAGATGGTTCCCTCAACCAGAGTTTGTACAATGTCTTTAACTGGGAAGCGATTGACTGACCAAACACAGGATTCTTCATTTCTATGTATACCAGGCGCAAGTTCCAAGCGACACCTTTTACGAGCTTCAACATTACCACATTTGCCGAATTCATCAGATATATCCCTAGCCTGCGATCCCGATACAGAGTATGCCGTAATTCTGAGCATGTATGAGATATATAACGATCGTATATTTGATTTACTCGCAAGCAAGATCCAAACTGTGAGCTCCAACATGCAACAAAGACGAACAGGACTGCTAATAAAGACAACCGCTCAATCAGCAGATCAACGGGTTGTGATCGGTCTAAGAAAAGTCATCTGTTCAAGCCTTGATGAGGCTTTGCTAGTGCTTGAGGCTGGAATATCGGAAAGACAAGTAGGCGAAACTGGTAGTAACCTCACTTCATCGAGAAGTCACGCATTTCTATGTGTCGAGGTGCGACAGCGACGCGCAGGAACAAATGAACGTTGGCAAGGTGGAACAATGACTATAGCTGATCTCGCCGGTAAGTAATTTTCCGCGGGTGATGAAAGCCCAACTAATAGCTGTATAGGATCCGAACGAGCTCGTCAAGCAAATACTACAGGATCCGCTATAGTTGAGACTGGCAAAATCAATGGGTCTCTAATGTTCCTTGGACAATGTTTGGAATTGAAATCCTTTGATGGGATTACTACGAATGGCCTATTTAGACAGTGTAAATTGACTGACATTTTATTCTCCAATTATTATGCCTCAAACAAACGCGGCTCCACAAGAAGACCATTGTCAAAAGCAATCATGATCGTGACAGCCGATCCATCTGGAAACTTTAGTGCCACGAATCAGATTTTACATTATAGTGCTGTAGCAAGGGAAGTGACGGTCCCTCGACAGCCAAGCGTAAGCTATTCGGCTTTTTCATGCAGTACAAACGGCTTCAAATCTGGAATTACAGGTAGAGAAATACCTGTGCATGGAGAAATCGACAACCTGCTTGAGGAAATGGCAAAATTGCGAAATGAACTCGAAATCACACAGGTGCATCTGGCAAATGAGACGAGCAGACGTATGGCTGCTGAAGAGTCTTGGAGGGCAACTCTACAACGCTGTGATGAGATTGAAATGCAAGTCCGTGAAGAAGTATGCGCAGAATATGAAACTAGAATGGCTCAACAGAGTCGCAGATGGAGGACAGCAGAGGAGGATGCCAATGAAAGATATCAGGAAAGATTAGATGCCAAGGTTGACATCATTTCGAACGGTATAAAGATACACCAGGATAACGACATAAAGAATGACACGAAATATAATGAACTCGAAGAATCGCATATTCAACTTGAAAAAGAAAACCAATCACTAAAGGACAAATTAGAATCAATGGATCGTGACAGGAAGCCTCTGCCTAGTCCCACCAAAAAAGTTCGTACACTCGGGACAAGAAAATGGCAAGGCAGTGGGATTGGCTTCGAAACAAGTCCATAGAATTGTCAATCATGAGATATGAACATTTTTCTGTCATGTACTATAGCCTTGATATAAACGTATGCATTACTGGCATTAAGACGTGATATAATAAGGATGATGATTATAAATCATGATAATCCATATATATACATCAGTGTCGGTCTAGTGGTCTTGGACTCATGCCTCTTAGATCCAAATCACTTCTTTCGGCAGTATCCCCAAATGGATTGCCCCTGGTGTCCCTTCCCATTTCTTCATCATATCTTTGATCCAACTCCTTTTGCCTTGATATACTTCTTCCTCTTTCCCCAACCATTGTTCCACCTACACCGTTGAGACCGACCTGCTCTTCATGACGAACGTTATCATAATCATCATGCTCATTATATGGATCATCAGCCTCTTGCCCAACTCTACTATCCCAAGCCTCGTCCGGATCAAGTTGATTAAACCTTCCTCTAGAAGCACTATTGTTTGCGCCTAATATACCAGACGAGGGCTGAGCGCGATATCCATCCGCTCCTGGTAAATTTCCTTGTTTCCCACTACTGAATTGCGTGCCGATTTGTGTCTTTATACGACCTAGTAGAGTTGGAGGTCCATTTTGATTATGTACAGGAGCTCGTTGGAGAGATGAAGGGAAGAGACTTGGAGTGGGAAGTCCCAGAGATCGAGCTCGGTAATGTGGGTAACTGGATCAATTCACAAACACGTCAGCGACGCATGCCGGAAAGAGTTATACTTGTAGTTTTGATAGACTTACAAACACCATATCGCGGAGCCAACAAAGAGTATACAGATTATGACTATGAGGAATATCTCCCACCCATTCATGTTGTGAGGCTATGTAAAGATATGTGCTTTGTGAGGGGATTATCAAGTGATTGAGCGCATCATGGCACCTTCCTTCCGTGATCAACAAAATTTCGCAATAATGTTCCTGAATATGGTAACGTTACTGTGAGGAATTCGTAAACTCTAATTGTGCATGCATTTGCAGGCGTTCAACCAAAGTTGAAATCGTTCACCTCGCTTAGTCATCTTGGAGCTATCAATCAATCATGAGGGTTGGCTTCTCATCCTACCCGATCCCATAAATGATGGACCACGATGGATATAGATGAATCACCTGTCCAATTTGGATTCACAATAGATGATATTCAAGTCTGGCAGCATGACCTGTCGGGCGGTCAAGAAGGTGAGAATATAGTGCTCAAACATGGTAAGTTCAATCATTCTCAGCATTAGAGATGATCTCGAGACCTATACGTTATTCTTTCCATAAACATTGACGTGATATGCTGTATAATTAGCCCTTGAAACCTTGTTTATACATAATGATTCTCTGATTGGTATACTACCTTGTAATACAAAGAAATCGTTGAGCCTTTGGCAGCTATTCTTTGTGGAAGAAAAGAAGAATCCTGGCGGCAGTCATAATGAGATTTGCCAGGTCAGAAAACTTTACATTGATGACCTGTCAGCTAATAGGCTGAAGAAACTTGCGCCCAAGTCAACATCGGCACTTGCTAGCAGGGGTACTATACATAGCACCCATATAACAATCATAATATCAGGAGGTTCTGGCAAAGGTCAAGCACGTCACTTTTTCGATGCAGCACTCGCCTGTATCATAGATGCTGTCAATCTCAAGTCCGTGACCAAAGTATATGAAACCAGTTCTGCTCAATCAATTACCGAAATTACTCGAAACAATGTTCTGCCTGTTGCAAACGAGGGGCATGATCAGGTCATTATCTTACTGAGTGGCGACGGTGGCGTAAACGATGTGGTGGACACTTTGTATAGATCACGGCGAACGGAAGCTTATTGCTGTCCAGTCATTGTACCGATACCGTTAGGGACTGGCAATGCATTAGCTACATCGTATGGCTACCTCAAAGGCCAAACGATGGGCTTGTCAGCGCTACTACAAGGAAAGAGAATGCCATTACCAGTCTTTAAGATTTCAATTAGTCCACAGGCATCCTATCTTATCAACGAAGGTCAGGAACGTGTCCCAATCCCCGCACAAAATGCTGTAATAGAGATATGGGGAGCTGTAGTTTGCAGTTGGGGTCTACATGCGTCACTAGTGGCAAATAGTGACTCTAAACATTACCGTCAATTTGGAGCGGAACGATTTAGAATGGCCGCTACTGAACTTCTATATCCTTCCAATGGATCTAATCCACATCAATATAAAGGTAGAGTTCAATACAAGACCAATTCACTGGGAGAATGGATCTCGGCGGATCGCTCCTTGCATTCATATATCTTGGTAACTTTAGTCTCACAATTAGAGAAAGGCTTTCTTATTAGTCCAGCTAGTACAGAACCTGACAACATGCTCAGATTGGTCGAGATACCGGACATGTCAGGTGATGAGATAATGTCGATAATGGATGCTGCGTATGCGCATGGTCAGCATACAAAGATGAATGGCGTTGGTTATCACGAGATTACTGCGCTTAAAATACATTTTCAAGAGGAGGATGAGGAATGGCGGCGAATATGTGTCGATGGCAAAATTATAGAAGTTGGCTTGGATGGGACAATGACGCTGGAAATGGAAAAGCAAGGTCTTGTTGATATAATAGTGAACCAATAGTTACACGATAAACAGATGATAACAGAGTTGCTGTTTATTTACGCTGCGGTAAAGTTTGAAGCACGATGAGTGACAACGACGTCATAGCCTGATTTTCCATCATGGGGCTTGTGAATAAAAATTACCATAGAAACGGTTTCTGCCAAAGACGCAGATTGAAACCCGGGCGACGACATAAAAGCGCGCATAACAATGATACAGCATATAGTCTTCAAGTCATGAGGGAGCTCGAAATGTTCGGAGCAAAATACAACCTTTGCAATCATATTTCACTGTCGACACATTCTAGCATAAGATAATAACTGTTTACCAATTTGTCATAAACATCAAAGCACGACTTGGATCAAAATGCTTCTTTTACACCAGACTGGCAGTGTACATGTTGGTGAAACTGTCCGGTAGGTTATCCGTCGTCGTCAACTGGAAAATCGACTAATACAATGGTAATAGATATACTTTAACGTATACGCCCTCTGCTGATCGCATTCTACCCTCGCCTACACATCTCCATCTCAAGATCAAGAATACTTCACCAATACCTTTACGTGCAGCATATTTACATGGTCCATACTCACTCTACGTATCCGCTTATTCGTCGACATTCAATCCAAATCACAAAGTAGAAGACGTAGAACGGCATGGTGTGCCAGAGTTCGAGCCATATCTCAAGGCAGGGGCACACTGGACGTGCAAGCTGATTGTGCCAGAAGATATACGAGAACTCGGCACCAATACAAGTCCTATAAAATCACCAAAATCACCAAACAGTCCTGCCGTTTCAGATTCAGGTCAAAGTGTGACATGGATAATTGAAGTAGCTAGTCAAGTCATTTTCTCACATTCAGCGATGGTGGGCTTTGAGATACTAGTCGGAAGAGACGAGAGGAGCTTGGATTTAGGACTTGTGTCAGCAGCAGTACATGGTCATGGAAGTCCGGGTCAGATTCAAGATCATCAAAAGAGCAAGGCAACGAACGGGCATAACTCCGAGCATGCTGTAAAGGGTGTGTATAGTCGAGCAGTCAAGCTTGTTGTGGAGGATACAGCGCAGCTCTGGAATAAACCTAAACTACCGGAAAAGTTGAAAAAGAGTGCGGATAATGAGTCTGGCGGTGATGTGAAATATGTCAAGCACAAAGTCCACCTTGTGATTCTTACGCATGGTTTACATAGTAACTTGAATGCGGATATGTTATACCTGAAAGAAAGTATCGACGCGACGGCGGCACAGGCAAGAAAAGACGCAAAGATAAGCAAGTCCAAGTTGCAAAAGTCCTCCGAGAACCATTCGGATGCAGATGGAAAGAAGGGCGGAAATGATGGTGGTGACAAGCCTGGGATAGCACCTACTACTGGTGGTCAGGAAGATCTCCACCACGGCGATACTGTGGAGGAAGATGAAGACGATGATAGTGAGCAAGTTATTGTGCGAGGCTTCTCAGGAAATGCTATCAGAACAGAAAGAGGAATACAATATCTTGGTAAAAGACTTGCAAAATATGTGTTGGATCTGACATATCCTTCACAGCCATATCTACCTGTACGTCGATCCATGTCGAAAACCCTAACCGAAAAGTTCTCGAAAGCAAGCGATAAGAAGAGTGCAGCATCAGGTCCGCCAAGTCATCGTGGAAGTACAGTTCATCGGGATATGGCGGATTTGGAAAGTGATCAAAAGCCATATCAAATTACGAGTATCAGTTTTATTGGACATTCCTTGGGCGGATTAATCCAACTTTATGCTATTGCATACATCAAAAAACATGCGCCAACTTTTTTTACCCTCATCAAGCCTATCAACTTTGTATGTATGGCCTCGCCGTTGCTTGGACTGAGCAATGAAAATCCTCTGTACATAAAATTCGCATTGGATTTTGGGCTGGTCGGTCGAACGGGGCAGGATCTTGGTCTGACGTGGCGTGCTCCCTTTATAGCAAAAAGTGGATGGTCGGCAATGGGTGGAATGTTTGGATCCAGTAGCAAAAATCAACATCACAAGAACAACGATCCAGGAGCCAAGCCGTTGTTACGAGTACTCCCTACTGGTCCTGCTCATCAAGTTTTGCATTTGTTCAGAAATCGGACGCTGTATTCTAACGTCGTAAATGATGGTATAGTACCTTTGAGAACAAGTTGTCTACTGTTTCTGGATTGGAAAGGTCTCGGAAAGGTACAAAAGGCACGACGAGAGGTTGGATTGATTGGTACGGTGGCCGAATGGGGATGGGCGGAGATAACGGGAGCTAATGCCGACAGAGGTAATAATGGTCTCACCGACAAGACCGGACATCAGATTGACAACGCTTCAAGTAAGGAGGAAGATACACATCGGGTCCCTAATACATCCGAGGCCGTTGCAGAGGATCATCATAGTCCAAGAATAGCTTCTGGTAATTCTCCAATCATTAGAAGAGCATCCAAGGATATTACCAAAGACGAGGACGGAACACCAATGTCAAACACTACAAATAGTTCCTTTCTGAGTGATATAATGCATATGTTACGGCCTTCCTCGTATTATAATCATGAGAAAAAGTCTTTCAAAGCACAACCATCTGCAAAGACAATGAAGGCTTTGCAACGAGGACAAACATTGCCAAATGAAGAGGTTGACAAATTCAAAACACCTCGTAGCTCAGTTGAGAATTCAAACATGCCAGAGAATATCAACAACATGAACAGTCCTCCACCAAAAACAAGCATGCTTGAATCTGCATCTGATTTACTGCATGCACCATTGCCTCCAACTGATTGGATAATAAATCCCAGCAATCGACCAAGAACAATCTTTCACGATCGAGTGTATCATCCTTCGGACATTCCGCCTCCTCCAACAACAAAACCATCACGCTCGACTAGAAATGTCAGTACAGATTCAGATATCAACGGACGAGCACCATCTCTACACTCAAAAGATAGTATAAGTAGTCTGAACAGTGAACAGGGTGGTATCAAGGTAGAAGAGAAGATAGCTCGAGCTTATCATCGTGATTTAAGCTGGCGAAAAGTTCTCGTCCGACTCGAACCCGACGCACATAATAACATGATTGTCAGACGCATGTTTGCCAACGCATACGGATGGCCTGTCATTAAACATTTATGCGATACACATTTCGCAGATACTCACGCCGCAAGGACAGGCGACGATGAAGAACCGAACATAGACCGTGCCGCAGACGACGATTCTTCTACTAAACGCTCCGATTCTAACCCTGACGCTCATCGTATAAAAACAGAAGACGGAGAAGAAGTCATTGACCAGACAGCCACGGACTCTCCGGCAGAAGAGACCGCTATACTCCGCGCCGTCGAGGCCGCCGAGCGTAACGACGAACTAGGTTCCTTGAAGCAATCAACCGCAGAGATCTCCATGCTCGATCGACGACACCACCACGACCACCACCACGATCCAGCATTCGACTCTACAAACGAACACGATTTCTTCACCGGCACGTCGTCCTCCTCCGACGACGACATTCAATACGCACCCGTCCATCCTGCCGCCGCCGACCACGAGCTCTCTCCACGTAAAAAGTCTCGGAGGAAGAACCGTCCGACGCCATCGGTTTTGTCGGCGACTTTGAGATCTTCGAAGATATTCCTTCGTTCGAATGCTTCAAAAGACTTGCAAGACGAACAAGACGATGGAGATGTTGATCTTTCAAACAGCGATGATAATGTAAATGAAAGTGAGGATAGTAATGCGCTTGTCAAAGATGGGGATCGAAGGGTTTCATTATGGGATAGGTTACGTGGATTCACGGGCCTTTCTCCTGCAGTATAGATGAGTCCATGGCGATGTTGAAGATGGGGATCGAAGGGTTTCATTATGGGAT
>Ga0160429_1000051_pt1 | contig 159377 bp, 85 predicted proteins | sample SolpanmetagenomR_FD_108199 | JGI IMG/M metagenome (GOLD analysis project Ga0160429, IMG submission 108199) | Solar panel surface microbial communities from Lawrence Berkeley National Laboratory, California, USA - R | ecosystem: Engineered > Built environment > Solar panel > Unclassified ... | reverse complement strand
TAGTATCTCGCTAATAATTCTATTTCTCACCAGCCACATGAATAGACCATGGATAAAGCCACACCGATCACGAAAATGTAGATCTGTGGTGGAAATCCGATATTTCTTACTGTAGTAAAGTATCGATCGAGTTCTTTTATCGTCAAGACTTTAAGCCTTGTATTTGGTTATTCAGTCAGCTAATTATTATCAATGTTGTGTCATCTTGACGTTGTCACGAAGAATCAATGCAATTCAGATGGTCACTCTGCATTTCCTTGAAGATACGACACTGTCGCATGTAGTTTTGTAATTGATACAGAGCCATGACCTGAGATGTTCACCAATCAGTCATGTCATTATCATAAAAATGAAGAACAACTCCTTTCCATATCATGAAATGCGATATACATACGTACTCTTTTCTGTCCGTCTTAGATCCGACCAAAAGTATAATCTTATTGAAACGTGCGATCGTCATGAGTAGTCGTCGACTTTTGCCATAAATATCACCACAAGCTTTTAGGCTTGACACGAACCACGAATCGGCCCCTCCATAGATCTATGAACAAGCTAGATCGATCAGTGATCCGTTTACAGATGATTTGAAGTTGTGAACAAGTCTGATCAAGGAGCTACTTCCACTGCGATTTTTTGAATTTGAGCACATCGAGAACGACTGTCTGTCAGTTTTTTAAGCACAAAGCAATGGCGGAACAAGTAACCTCGAGTGATATACCTGCTGATGGACCAATCTCTTCCGATACATCGATTCCGTCGACCGATGGCAGACCCGCACTTCAAATGTCGGCATCCGTTCCTGTTATTCCACAAATCAGCGATGTTGGTGTCCGAAACCCGACTGGATCATCTTCTCCCTTGAATGCTGTCAACGCTGCTCGAAGACCACCACAGGCGAGTATGACCAGGACTGGTAGTGTTTTTTCAAATCCCGATCTTGCTGCTAAAATGAAAGCCTTTCATCTTGGGAGAGCATCAGCACCACCTACGGCTAAATCAGTCACCACTCCTTCTCTTCCCAGCGCTCAAACCGGCTCGAACCCGATACTACCTGCCGCAGGAGATCCTCCAACGACTACTGTTGGGGGAATCCCTTCAAACATCCGCCTTCCTCCAAATTTACAACGACCGAATCCCGCGAGCTTCGCTTCTGCCCCTAATGTATTGGCAGCCAAGGGAAGGGGTCCTACTGGTTCTCTCGCAGCCAAAAGAGGTATAAACTTGCCAGGCGGTCTACCTGGAGCGCCCTCAGGAAGGCCGAAACCAACAATGTCACTAGCAAACGTTCACGGTGCTGCGACAGACAATCAACCCTCGACGATTGAAACAGAATCAAAAAAGGCATCGTCGGCCATGGACAAATATTCGGAATTTATCGACAAAGAGACTGGTAGTTTGAAATTCAAAGGCAAGGCGGTCTTGACCAGCAAAGGGGTCGAGTTTGCATCCGGCCAAACATTCAGCATATCGTTAGATGAAGTTGATACTTTGGATGAGCTTGGAAAGGGTAATTATGGTACGGTATACAAGGTCAGACATTCAAGACCGCAATTGAGAAGACCAGGACAAGGTCTGGCAGGTAACAAGGCATTACCACAACAAAATCGAAATGATCATGCAATGCCAGGCTCACCAAAACCTGGAGACGAAAGTCAAACCCCCGCTCGAGGAGCCGGCACTGGAGTTATCATGGCTATGAAAGAGATTCGTCTCGAGTTGGACGATGCCAAATTTGCTGCAATTATAATGGAATTGGACATTCTACACCGATGTATTTCGCCTTTTATTGTTGACTTTTACGGTGCATTCTTCCAAGAGGGAGCTGTATATATTTGTATGGAATTCATGGATGGTGGATCAATTGACAAAATCTACGGTGATGGTATTCCAGAGAATGTTCTTCGAAAGATTACATTTGCCACGACAAAGGGGTTGAAGAGTCTGAAGGATGAACATAACATTATACACCGAGACGTCAAACCGACAAACATACTAGTAAACTCTGCCGGTGCCGTCAAAATTTGTGATTTTGGAGTCAGTGGGAATTTAGTGGCGAGTATAGCAAAGACAAACATTGGTTGTCAATCATACATGGCTCCTGAAAGAATATCTAGCGGTGGTGTAGCACAAGCGGGAGCAAACCCGGGTGGCGGTACATATAGCGTTCAGAGTGATATTTGGAGTTTAGGCTTGACGATAATCGAATGTGCATTGGGAAGATATCCATATCCTCCCGAGACATATGATAATATATTTTCACAATTATCTGTAAGTTCTTGACCAATATCATATCTTTAAATCATAGAAACTGATCGACTGTTCTTAAACAGGCAATAGTAGACGGCACACCACCGGATTTACCAGCAGATGCATTCTCAGAAGCCGCTCGTAATTTCGTAGCTGGATGTTTGAACAAAATACCGAAATTACGTCCAACCTACGCAATGTTACTACAACATGCATGGCTAGCCCCGTTGGAAGGAATGAACATGATTACAGAAGAGGACGAAGAAGAGGAAGAAAATGGAACTACAATTCCTCCATCTTCGACTCGACGAGAAAGTGAATCTTTTCAGCTCGATCCAGAGGGTAATCCCTGGATCGACCAGGAAGTAGGATCGTGGGTCCGCGAGCAGATACGAAAGAGAAAAGAAGGACTATTGGGTAAACATAGAAAACCTGCTTTGCACGCCGCGCCGTTGGATGCTATGCCTACTAGTCCTGTAAAAGGTAGCGCGACTGCCGGTGCTGTAGCTGTATGATGAATTTATAAAATCTATTATTAAATACAATATAATCATTCATGTGGCGTTTTGTATTCTTCAATAGTAGGTGATAATAATGGTTAATGATATGATAATGACGATATAATACATTCTATTCCTAGTAATACAACAAGAATCACAACAACGATAGAAAAATATGATATAGAAGATACATCTCTATATTCTTGAACAGTCTTTCTTTTCTCCCACTCTTTCTTCTTCTTCTCTTCCAACATACAATGTGTTTATATACCAACCAAGTGAGAAGCACTAACCGGCCTCTGTCTTGCCAAATTACTCCTCGGTAACCTCCGATAATTCATATTCAACCCCGCAGTATTATACACTTTACCATCCACCATTCCAGATGTATTTTCGATTGTGGAGAACCCATTACTTATTTCGGCAATACTGCTGGTTATAACTTTTGCAGATGTCGGAATGGGAGGTAAAGCAGCCGTAGGAGCAGCGGTTGGTGGTTGGAATCGTAGATTCATACCCTGCGACACTTGTGGACGATAGCGACTTGCTGGGAAAGAAGATGTGATTGGAGATTGCAATTGAGAGCGGGTAAGCATGGCGCTTAACTGCCCTTCTTCTTCATTAGTAGATGTTTGAGCGTTATTTGTAATAATGTTGGTAGTAGGACTGAAGGTTGTGTTTGGGTAACCGGGAGATGTAGATGACATTGGAGATATTGGTAGATCGGTATCCCCATCCATTTCAGTGACGGTCAGATTGGCGACTTTGCTATTGGTCGATACAGTCAATAATCTGTGATTGAGACTCGCTCTTGTCCGTAAAGAGGGTTTCAGAGGTGAAGGTTGGAAAGACGGCTGGTCGGATGATGTAAGATAAACGAGCTGTCACACGAGTTAGTGAAATGATGCTATAACGTGAGAAGAAGAATGTATATACCTGAGCAGACTTTGGCGGAACCATAAATGCTACAGTACTCGTCAAACCACCATTATTATCCGGCCCTTCAGCAACTGTATTTCCAAACGTCTTTGAGTTTGTGTATGACTGCATCTGTGATTGTATCTCTGCTGCTTCGGCAATGAGTTGAGTCTTTCTCAAACTGTGACGATATCTACTTTTATCTTGTTGTCCTGTAATGCTGTTACTTCTTGAAGTAGATCCTCCTTTGATTGATCCGTTCCGTGAGGCTGCTCCTAGTCTAGAGCCTCTTCTTGACGGGAATCGTGAACTTGTAGGGCTATGTATCGATGTATGACTCTTCCGTCTCCATGATGACGCAAAATTGAATGATTCTAGTTTTTCTTTATGTTCTTTCTTCACTGGTGCTCGATATTTCAGACGAGGCATTGGTTCGCCAGGCTTATAGACGTTGGAAGGCCATCTTCCAGTAGTTGGCTCTGATATTACTGGAGATCCGGTTTTGGATGAAGTAGGAGAATGGTTTGTGATGAGTGCTTTTAACTTTTCTTTGAGAGCCATCTTTTATCTACTCGATAGATTGACGATTGATATCAATGGATAGACTGCGGAATGCAAATGGAATGAAATGGATGACGAAGAATGAAAAGATCTGATAGCAAAGAAAGAACACACGGAGATCAAATGTCTTAGCTGAAGAAATGGCTGGCATGGGAGAGCACTTATCAATAATACGATCAAGCCTTAACTGATACAGTAAACGCTCGACATAATCGTTGAAGCCGTTGCCGTTCACCCGTCGGCCGCACTTTCGTTCATCAAAACATGGTACAGTATGTATGCAGTATGTAGAACACTTTATCAAAACAACATGATCAAGGCTAGATTAAGTCAGTTTCTGAATGGGCTATCCGTATAGCAAATTATAGCCTAGACACACCACACGGAACCGAGGTATAATGTACAACCTCAAAGGAAACTTCACTACTTACCGTACACATATATGCAGATCCAATTTATTTCATGAAACATTATTCGGACGTTGTATGACGTGTACGTTTATTAGACAAGTCTCTTGTTCACCCTTGTCAATGCATAACAATCACCATATAAGTGTTGATATAGCAGACCCTCTAATCGCTCAATACTAAGAGGGAAAACGATGAGGACTTAACGTTCAATGACAGTCTGATACAACCGTTGACGTTGAACGATCGGCAAAGAACTATTAAACGCCTGTAATGAGCCAAAAATACCGATCTTGGCAAGTTGATGGTAAATAAGCCGGCAAGAATGCTTCTCATGGTATATCTCGACTGAATATCGGGGCATACCTTTGCATTATAGGCTAATCTATGAATTATGGCTTAATTTGACCATTATTATTCATCTTCTAGTCTCACTGGTCAACACTAAGAATAATAGAGCGACAGAAAGATCACCATATACTATACTATCCCTGCGAATTCTTAAGCTAGGAATGAAGTACTGGTGCATCTCATTTCCAACCACCTGGTCCGTGCTTGTTTCAGATAGTTATCCAAATTCTTTTGCTGCCAATGTATCTCGACAGAAAGGTGTTATTCAATGATGACATGGGTCTTTGAGATAGATGTGGTAGCTATCACGCACATTTACTCGAATGGCGTAATATATGATCTTGCTTTGATGCCGGATACTGTAGTGAATTGCTGTCGCATGCTGTCGCAAAAGACTGTAAAAAAACTGCATACCGCAGGATAAAAAATATATTCGTATCTTTTGACTGAACATGCTTGTTATGACGTCTTTTGGTGAAACCCCTAACTCCTGTTTCTCCTTTGCATTATTCGTTGGCGCATGTGATTGATGACCACATTATTCTCATACAGACTTCCACATTAAAAATGTGTATGCCTATAGATTATCACAACCTTGTACATTTCAGATCCAAGGGTAATTAAAATAGAATTTTTCACTAATGTGGTTTAGTGCGGGCATGGACCTTTGTTGATCGATAGGGGAATTCTGGATCGCTATCAAACCATAGTCCTGTTGGCTTGTTAATCCCGTATTTAAATTTGCTATATAGATTCTTTCTATTCATTGTTCAACATATTTAGTTACTAATAACTATTGTGCGCATTCGCCCTTGTCAAACCAGGTGGATTGCCAATATTTCCTGTTTCATTCATCCAATAATATCAAGGCAAGAACATATCAAGGATGCAGAAACTTAAAAATCTATTGTGGGTAGATGATAATTTCTTGTGTATCTACTACAACGCTAACATATTGTGTCCAGAAAACCTGGTCACGAGTCACATGAACAACCAATGCATCGAGGAAGAGAAGACAACAGTGAAAATGCCGGAAAGATTGCTGGAGAGGGTTCGCATTTCGAGAACAATAAGCCCGGTAAATCGTCGAAATCGAGAAATCTTTCGAGGCAATCTACGACCGAGACTACCATCCCAAAAGTAGAGGGTCCAAGCAATCCAGCAGCAACAGTAGCGGCTCATCATGCTTTTTTAGAGGGTAACACAAGGACTACCCCAGCACCTACTTCGACAACAACAACCACAGAAGTTGCAAAGATTATAGATACGACCAAGACAAACAAACAGTCGTCACCTACATCAAACACTGTGAACCCACTGCGCGATAACCCAATAACAAGCTCAGTTGCTTCTTCTGCCGTACCCCCTCAACCAACTCATGCATACGCCGCTGCAACCGACAGCGTGGATGATCCAAACATTTCCAGCGAACAAAAAGAAATTAAAGATGCAACATTTACCTATCGAAGTTATCCTTTGGCATCTGGCGCATCATCTCCTAGTATGCATACTTCGTTCAACGCTGCAGATACTGCAACGTTTGACTCTCGTACCGCAGGAACCGAGACTTTCCATGATGCTGTCTCTGAACCATCTCGATCGACGGAGAGTCAAGGATCACGGGTTGATAACTCCGATGCCACTGCTGTCCAAACAACTAGTGATACGCTAGCAAATTATCAACCACATCCTTTAGGACCAATCAGTGAAGGTACAGCTGTTTCAACAAAGTTATATCAGTCATATGATCATCTCAAGTCATCTCTTACGCATGGTGAGCCAATCGGCTCGCAAGCATCCACAGCAGAACCCCAATCACTGACTTCCTCGACGGCCAACACATCGGATTTGAACAATGCTACCCCTCATAATACCGGTCGTGACGCTGCACTCGTTGGAGCAGGTGTATTGGCAGCAGGAACAGGCGCAGGTGCGCTTGCTGAGAAAGAGCGAGATACGAGTGCAGCAGGAGGTGCAGCCACAGTATCGCACCCAGCAGTTATAGTCGGCGCGCCCACAGCACATCCGGATCAAGGGGTCTCAGGTGTTGCGCAGACTCCATCCGAAATCCAAAGCAACAACAAACCCGTTGCCCAAAGTCATGACGTTATTCCACAGACCACTGCCAGTCACGAGTTGAGCAACAAAGAGCAAGTCAAGCACGAGAAGATAAAGGCAAAAGAAGACAAGAAACGAGCAAAAGCTATAGCAAAGGAAGAGGAGCATCGAGAAAAGGAGAGAGTAAAGGCAGAAAAGGCAGCCCAGAAGCATGCGGATAAAGAAGCCAAGAGACGCGAAAAGGAGATTGTCAAGGAGAACAAGAAACACGACAAGCAGATTGCAGAACAGGAGAAAGCAGCTGCCAAAGAAGGCAAACACAAGCGCAAGAGTGGCATCATAGCCGGAGCCGGTGCCGGCGCCGGTGCTGCAGCTGTTCTAGCAGCCAACACGAATGAATCCACAAGCCACCCTACAGAGCCTACTGTGTCTGAGCATAACGCACCATCGACACAAGCAGATTTGTCAAGTCAGAAGGAGGCACTTAGATCTGACCATCATGAGCAAAAGAAGGAGATCAAGGAGGAGAAATATCATGCTGGCGAAAACCATCATGACCATAAACACCATGATAAAGAGGCTGCTGCAGCTGCTGCTGTCGCTGAAGCTGAACGGAAGCATCAGAAGGAGGAAGACAACGAGGCCGTAGCCGAGCAAGCTCAAACAAGAGGCAGTCATGTCGCCGATAACGATGAGGCTCAACATGGACATCATCACCATGGAGAGCATTCAAAGGATAAGCATCATGGTGTTCTTGGCTTGGTCCATCATCATGAAGACAAGGAAAAGGTTGTCAGTTCTACAACACAGCCAAACGAGCCTGCTGTATTGGCAACAGACGAGCATGTCAAGCATAACCACAATCACCACCATGGCGATACTTCAACTGTTGTTGGTGGGACAGCTCTGGCAACTGGTGCGGTTGCAGCCGCAACAGTGGAAGCCCATCACCATGAGAATGCAGCTCCGTTGACAGTAGTTTCTCCTACCGCAGCTGGTACCGCTAATCAGCCACTGTCACATCCTACAATGGATCCTGCATCTCCCTATGTTATTTCTCCAACCGACAGAGAACTTGCTTCGGTTGGAGGAGCGCCATCATCTCGTCCTCTTACAGCCAACAATGACACGACACACCAACATGGACATGAGATTGCATCTGGCGTTCCTCCGGCAGCTGCCGCAATTTTAGGCGTCACCACCACTTCTGTTGGTGCAAATGCCGTGCCTGGAAACACTGCTGCCCCTACAACAATTGGTCAAGCTTCTACAGAGATGCCAACAAATGCTGCCAACGCAGCTACATCTACTTCGCCAACCTCTCCCTACGTGCTTTCGCCAACTGACCGCGAGATTGCTGCCGTTGGTGGTGGCCCAACTGCTCAATCATTGGAGAGCCATATGAAAGATGACTCCGCTGTCAAAGAGACCCACCACGTTGCGCCAGTCGCCGCTGTTGCAGGTGCAGGTGGTGCTGCTGCAGCTCTTGCCGGAGGCCATCATGTCCTTCACAAGGATCCAGTAAGCTCTCACCCTGAACAGGTTCCAGTCATACATGAACGTGCAAAATCAATATCAAACAAGACCGAGGAGAAATCTCACAAGCGACGATCCATTTTCGGTTTTCTTCACCGTGACAAATCAAAGCGTCATTCAATGGCCGAGCCTGTATCGAAAAGACCAGATGCTACTCCCGTTGCAACTACGGATGAGGTTCCAAGACCTTTGTCGCAAGCTCAGGTTGTCGAGCCTGAACATTCCTCAACAGCACCACGTACAGAAGCCCAAGAATATGCTGAGGCACATGGAACAACTGGTGACTTGTCTTCTCCCACTGGTAACATGGACGGTTTAGGTCGACACCATACCAAATTACACAAAGACCCCCCACGAAAAGTAAGAGCGGAACTCGAGCAAAAGGCCGAAGAATTAAGAATGCAAAGCCCCGTTCACAGCCCAGTTGCACAAAACCCTACTTACTAGATCCTGATCGCCGCGAACGCATTCCAGGATGACGAGCATTCATAGAATGCAATTGTATGTTTATTGTTTGTTTTTGAGATATACCACTATGTTTTTAGTATCTGTTCAGAGTAGCTTTATTAATATCTACACTTAGATAATTTAATGTTTTAATTTTCATCACTTGCAAAGAACAATGACTTGACTTGCCGTTCAATTATATAGCATCAACTCGAATGTGATTATTCTCGTTATTAGTCTATTAGTCTACTCGAAACATCATAATCTTTTTTTGCGGGGAAATATTTTTAGCGAAATCGGTTGATAATACGGTGCCGAAGTGAACAAAGCATTTCACCACTCACTAATTTACCGTGATCTCGAAAATTGATCTTTTCTTTCATTCGTCTTCTCTCTCTTTCATATTCGTCTCGTATACAATCATCTAGATAATTGATATCCATTACGAAATCAATTACTCAAGCACATCGATTTTATCACTGCCGACAAGAAACATATTATTTTTTTTCGGTTCATGAGTCAGAATTGAAACGTCGGCGACCATGCCTATGTATGACATAAAAAATCCACACTATATTAATTTAACATTACTAAAAATGGCGTTAGGCTCAAGGAACCCTGGACTAAATACCGCAAGTTTACACCTCTGCCATTGAATGACCGTCAATGGCCTTCAAAGACTCTTGTTAAGCCTCCAAGATGGCTGTCTACCGACCTCCGTGATGGGAATCAATCTTTGGTTGACCCTATGGTAAGCTCTACAATAAATGAACTCTATTAGCCATACATTGATTAATGGTCATCTAGGATGGTGACCAAAAATGGGCGTATTTTGAGATGCTGGTGAAACTCGGCTACAAAGAAATCGAAGTTTCATTCCCGTCGGCATCGGATACGGATTTTGGCTTTACTCGCCGTCTGATTGAAACTCCTGGTACAGTACCTGACGATGTCTGGCTTCAAGTCCTCTCACCATGTCGTAAAGAACTCATTCGCCGTACTGTTGACTCGTTGAAGGGAGCAAAAAAGGCAATTCTTCACTTGTACCTTGCGACATCACCTTGTTTCCAACAAATTGTGTTTGACATGACTAACGAGCAAAGTATTGCTCTGGCAGTAGAGTGCACAAAATACGCTCGTAGCATAACAAAGGATGATCCTTCTACTTCATCAACTGAATGGGCATTCGAATTCTCCCCAGAGACATTCTCCGATTCGGATGGCGATTTTGTCTTGGAAATTTGTACCGCAGTCATGGAAGCATGGGGTCCATCTACTGAAAAGCCCATCATTCTCAACTTACCAGCTACTGTGGAAATGTCAACGCCCAATGTCTACGCCGATCAAATTGAGTATTTCTGTAGAAATATTCCCAATAGAGACATGGTTTGTGTATCTTTACACCCTCACAATGATCGAGGATGTGCCGTCGCTGCTGCAGAATTAGCTCAAATGGCAGGTGCTGATCGTGTCGAAGGTACTCTTTTCGGTAATGGAGAACGTACTGGGAATGTAGATCTTGTCACTCTTGCACTCAATCTTTATACTCAGGGCATACATCCTGGTATCGACTTTAGCGACATCAACAGTGTTATTGATGTTGTGGAGAAGAGTAACAAGATACCTGTGCATCCACGTGCTCCTTACGGAGGTCAATTAGTCGTATGTGCTTTCTCTGGTAGTCATCAGGATGCAATCAAGAAAGGTTTCCGTGCTAGAGAAGTATCCAATGCCACTAATGAAAGTCAATGGCGTATGCCATACTTACCTCTTGACCCTCGAGATATAGGAAGAACTTATGAAGCAATCATCAGAGTCAACAGTCAATCTGGCAAAGGCGGTGTTGCATGGATTATTCAACGTACACTTGAACTTGACTTGCCTCGTGGTTTACAGGTTGCTTTCAGTAAAGTTGTACAGAAGAGAACTGATTCTTTGGGTCGGGAATTACAACCTACAGAAATCAAAGACTTGTTTATTGGAGCATATCATTTACAGAAGAATCCTAAATATAGTCTGGTCGATTACGATGTGAGCACTGACCGGTCCACTTCCCCTGCCCCGAACGTTGACGGTAGGACTGCATCTAACAGTGATTTGAGACGACAATTCACAGGGATTGTGGACGTTGATGGCGTCGAACATAAGATTGCAGCAAGCGGAACGGGTGTTTTGTCAGCTTTTGCAAATGCTCTTCACAATATTGGTGTAGATTTGGACGTGGCAGATTATAAAGAACATGCTATCGGCAGAGGTCGAGATGTTAAAGCTGCCACTTTTATAGAATGTACAAAATCCGGGTCAGATAAAAAGATTTGGGGAGTTGGTATCCATCAAGATGTTGTTCAAGCATCATTTATTGCTGTATTATCGGCAGCAGCGTCTGTAAGTCTATAAATCCATCAATCATGATATGTGATGAGTATGCTAATGCTTTCTCTCAGTTCTCTGAAGATAAACCTTCCATTTCAACAGTGACAAATGGAAAGACTGCAGCAATTGCGGCATAAAAGATTAAAGGTTTGGAACGATGTGAAATTCAACATGGAGCATAGACGATATAAGTATATTTGGAAGGACATACAGACAATATAAATATTACATTCGCGAGAATATAGATATCTTAGACAATATACATATAGATTACATTAATGATTAGTACAGTCTTTGATGTAACTTACTAGTCATTTCAGTGAAGTGAACAAAACTCTTGCACGTGACCGATATGCGCCATTTTCCCAACCAGATCCATTTTTGAGCGTTAATTTTTGTCTTACGTTCTCTCCATCCTGTATCTCTTTCATTTATTCAGTATATCAGAATTACAAAGCATAATGATTTCGGCAGACGATGTAGAAGCTTTGCTAGAGCAGGGTCAACAGGATGCAGCACAACGCGACCGTCACAAACCTGCGACATCACCGAAAGAACCGACCCGAACGGAGTCCGAAGTCGAATATCAAAAATTGCGCGAAGAGAATGACCGAAAACGAGCAGAAGCCAGTAGACATACACGTAACGGTAGCGGATCCTACTCACGACGCGATGAGCATGTCCCTGATGACCACGACAGAGCGAGCGCACATGGAAGTGATCGATCCAGTCGAAGACACGAAAATAGAAGAGACGAGTCATCCCGTCATCATCACCACGGCCGGCTCGATCGCCCTGCCTCACCATCTACAATAGAAAGTCCCAAAGAACGACGAAATGAAGGTTCTTCCTCCTCTTATCGTCGTCGATCAAGATCTCCTCGTGATTCTCACCGTTCATCAGGTTACCGAGATGATCATTATGATGGTCGCGAATCGGGTAGAGGTGATCGCTACCGAGCGAGAAGTCCAAATCGTGATCGAAGACATGATAGTCGAAGAGATGATAGAGATCGTGAACGAGATCGGGAAAGAGATCGAGATCGAGAAGAACGAGGCGGGGGAGCTAGAGCTCAACGTAAGGCAGCAACTCCGGAGCCTACTGACGATGAACGTGATAGGCGTACTGTTTTTGTTCAACAAATTGCCAACCGATTACGAACGAGAGAGCTTGAGGCCTTTTTCGCAGAAGTCGGCCCTGTTATTGAAGCGCAAATTGTCAAGGACAGAGTCACGGGAAGATCGAAAGGTGTAGGATATGTTGAGTTCAAAGAAGAAGAATCTGTACAAAAGGCTATAGATTTGACTGGTCGCAAATTACTTGGTATACCCATTATTGTTCAATTGACTGAAGCTGAGAAGAATCGTCAGGCACGTACTACTGAGTCCCAACCGAGCGTTAGTAATGGTATTCCATTTCATAGATTATATGTCGGCAACATTCATTTTAACATTAGTGAGGATGATTTGAATGGTGTTTTTTCACAATATGGTGAGGTTGAATTTGTACAGTTACAAAGAGATGAAACTGCTAGAAGCCGTGGTTACGGGTTTGTTCAGTAAGTTTTGAGATGAATATGCGATGTACAAGCATGATTACTAACTACATGAGTAGATTCTCTAATCCAGACGATGCTAAACAAGCTTTGGCAGAACTTAACGGATTTGAACTCGCGGGTCGTCCAATTAGAGTTGGATTAGGAAACGACAAAATGAATCAAGAATCAAACGCTTCAATGATGCAAAGAATGTCGCAGAATAAAGATCAAGGCTCATCATTTTCAGGTACTGGTGGACGAGGAGTTCATGCAGGAGGCACTGCAAACTTTGATCGTGCTAATGCTCGTGAAGAAAAGTCGGCCGGGAATGCAAGTGCTTTGGATGATTCTGATGTCGGAGGTGTAAACTTTAATAATTTCAGCCGAGATTCACTGATGCGAAAACTTGCCAGGACTGAAGATGCGACAACGAATAATCCAAACAAACCCGGTACTGGTCAAACGACAGCAGGCAAGAAGCAGACAGTCTCTACGAGTATCGCACCTAGTCGTTGTGTTATTGTCAAGAACGCTTATAAGGAGGAAGAGTATGTTTCGATTAATCTTTTTAATATAAGTATGAACGCTAATGATCTTTGTAGTGAAACTGAACCTAACTGGGAAGGCGATCTCGAAGAAGACTTTAAATTAGAATGTTCTGACAAGTATGGTCCAGTTGTCCACTGCGGTATCCCTGCCGAGAAAGGAGAAGGTTCGATATTTGTTAAATTCAAGGATCTTGCTGGCGGAGATGCCGCGTTAAAGGGTCTCAATGGTCGATTCTTTGGTGGACGAGTTCTGAGTGCACAGCCTGTCGTTGATGCCATTTATCACACTAACTTTCCACGTGCGGCCACATTATAATCAGGGTCCTGGTCACCCTAATGACAGCAAAATGCAGATATTGACCAGCAAGACTAAGCTACTATTATTATTTGACATTTATGATCATTTTCCTCACACGGTCACAGATTCTTCTAATTCGGTCTCTTACAAACGAACAAATGACACGACGAATTGTAAGATTTGTGAAAGATTACGATTTTAGATGTGGACTAGTGAGTCACGATGAATATGGTTTATTTATGACGTTTTACAGGTCTATCTGTCTCTAGTCCTGAAACTATTCACGTTCGAAGAAAAACTCACAATTCTAGACATATATTCCTTGTAGAGGGCGATAGTAAATGACGAATTACTTTCACTTTTTCATATACATATTGTTACCTAAACTTACATTGTTTTTACAGATTTATATTCTCTAAAGCTTTGATATTGTAGTATCGTTCAATGCAAATAGAACATAGATGTTAAAATCAGACACTCTTTTCGTCTACTTGAACTCCTACTTCATATCGCATTCATATTTTGAGTCAAAATTATTATCCTTGTATTTTAGACGTCATCGATTTTTTCGACACAAATGTGTATGGATAACGTCATAGTTTCAAATTTCCTGTTCCAATCTATATTGCTGATCAACACATGTAATAACAATATTAATTCATTCATTACACTTCTTTACCTGATCATCACGATGCCTTTATAACCTCATACTTATCTTTCAATAAACATTGTAGGACTCCGGAGAGAAAGTAGGAAGATATGCGTTCGATTATACTCGAGTCCATCCTCCTCACCCTCCTATCTATAAATCCCATATCAGCATTGACCTTTGACTGCGCCAATATCATCGTCTCTGATAAAAAGTTCGATCTTTCACCTCTAGCTCCGGCATCACATGAGCGCATAGCGGTCGATTGGATCAGGGATCAGCCACCGAGCGTAGTAAATACATCATTTGTATTAGGTCTTTGTAAGAATTTGGATACAAAAGCAGTAGCGGCGGAGTATGGATTACTAGATGGGGAGACGTGTGCAGCTGGGTCGAGAGGTGAGATATTATTCGTCCTTTCCTATCTCTTCTTGCTTTGTTGCTTTTCTTGCGCTTTTCAATATTTGCTCAATCGAGTGGGAGACAAAGAGAAGGCACAAGGCAGAGACGATAGAAGAATAGTGACATGCATGGATTCTACAACGAGATTCTAGACTAATTCAGTTTTCTGCAGTATGCGCTATTGAACGAGATCGAAATGTTGTTGAAGGGGGAAAAACGACGGATAATAACACAGACTGGGCGGTGAGAAGAGTTATGCCCATTGCCGGGGAATTCACAACTAGTCATGGACGAGGGTTGGAACCCAATCTGACAAGATTAAAAGATGAGAATGATGAGACAAATAAGAAAGAAGGTGTAAGAGTAGAGTTGAACGGAGGTCGATATCCTGACACTACAGACGGTGTTTTACAGAAAGCTATAATTGAATTTATATGTGATAGAAATAAAACAGGTCTTGAGCGTAGAAACAATGATGAGTCTGGCAAAGAAATACAGCACGCTGGCGAGAAAAGTTTGAAATTCATAAGTTACAAGTCTGAGCACGAGGTTGATGTGTTGAGACTCGAATGGAAAACAAAATATGCGTGTGAAGATATCTCAGAGGACGATAGAGGGGAAGATGAAGATCATAGAGTGAAAGTCAAGACAGGATATGGCTTTTTTGGTTGGTTTTTCATCGTGTAAGTTTCCTTCTTCCTAAATTCTTGCAGTCCGGTCAAGGCTTATTCGATGATAGACTGTTTGTGGTTGTGGCATCATACATTATTTTCAATTCGTGGATAAATTACACTCGCCTTGGATATCGAGGTATAGAAGTCTTACCGCATAGCGATTTCTTTCACGATTTACCGTATATACTAAAGGATTGGGCGAGATCGGTGATTGATACAATACAAGGTAAAGGACATAGAGGAGGTTATAGCGCAGTATAATTTATTACTATATATATATATATATAATATTTCCCTGATATTCTCTGCCCTGTTGACGATAATTAGAAGAACGATGCCAACGAACGTCATAAATTTAGCTTCTATCTTCTGTGTACTAATGTGGTGCGAATGTACCTCAGTAAGAGTCGTCACTGGTCATGAGCACTTTTGATCATCAGTTGGCGAGCTTATTTATAACCGACGCCGGTTGCGCAAGCTATATGTCTTGGCAGTAACCACAGATGAAAACATCTTACAACAACCAGCAGGCCAGTGCAGATTAACGTTCACAATCAGACCATGAAACATAATTCTATCTACAGTACGTTGATGACGACTCCAAAGTCAGTTCATCCTGCATCAAGCAACATGCGTTTCCACTTCTTTTCTTCACAAACCCTCTTTGTTCTCTGATCCGACATTTCGACACTTTGGAAAGAAAAATAATGGCGGCCAGTATTGCGTCAGCTGCCGCCTCGAAAATAACTTCGGCTGCCGAAAATGCGATCGAACATCCATATTATCCCCTGGGCGTAGAACTAGCTGGTTACATCGCAAATGACCTGTCTGTTCCTGGCATGGTGGTTGGGTTTGGACTAGGATGCGGTCTGTTGGCGATGACGGCGAGATATCTTGCAAAATCATACAGACCTTATATATCAACAGTCGATGTTTCGGCCTTGATGTGGTTTATCGTCACGGGATCGATACATTTATTTTTCGAAGGTTAGATCAATGCTTCACATGGTACACACATCGAGTTTGATGGGCTAATGATGATATGTTGTAGGATACTTTGCTTATCATGGTGCACATATTCAAGGAATGTCGACTCTCTTTGGTCAAATGTGGAAGGAATACGCTTTGAGTGATTCACGATATCTCACTAGAGATGCTTTTGTTTTATGTATGGAGAGCTCGACTGCTATATTATGGGGCCCTTTGAGTTTTGTGATTGTGTGGATGATTTTAAGAGATCATCCGTTGCGTCATCCTCTTCAGATAATCGTGTGTATGGGTCAGATGTATGGCTTGTTGTTGTACTATGCTACTTCTGTCTTTGATCATTATATACTGGAGAGAACATATTTTCGACCGGAAGGCTATTATTTCTGGTTTTATTTTATTGGGTTGAATTTCATTTGGGTCGTTATTCCAGGAGGTTTGTTTGATCATCTCGCTGAGACTCTGAATACTAAGCTGATATATATTCTAGTCATTCTTTTTGATAGTGTTACCAAGACGGGACAAGCATTTGCTGCTAATAAAAAGATGAATCATAACAAAAAGAGTCGATGATGAATTGTGATAATGTTTGGGAGTTACTTGGGCTATACCACTATCATAATATCCTTGATAAAATCCTTGGTAGATAGAAATGAAATACTGTACCCTGTTTATTTGACACCGTTTCCTGTCATAAACGTGGAGGATTATCTTGGCAAATTTCCACCATCACAAGACACTGAGTAGAAGTATCATGCATTGCATTGATGATTCTTGACCATAGAACTCGAGAATGATTGTGATTAGTACTATACGTATTGATGCATGCACAGAACTTTTAGGCTAGAGTGTTGCTCAGTCGACAAGAGTTTTTGTAAACAATCATATTTAAACTTTCATGCCCCACATTTACCGGGAATACCAAATCCATAGGGCGAATCACATTCAAAGAACGACATGTTCAGCCTTGCGTCGCAAACCAAAATGGCAACACTGGTTGAGACATTCGACGCATCCGACATAACTTTTCAAATCGTTTATGATCCCATAGATTATCCACGATCAGTTCATAAACACTCATTTGGACTTTCGAAGATATATTATATTCTGTCTATTTTTAAGCCTCCTACTGATTAACATTTGGCTTCTCAAATCTAGTGTAATTCAGGTTCACTTGTATTTGAATGGCCACGATATCGAAAAGAAGTGTTGCAGGTTTGTTTTTCATTCTTAGACCATACTCGACGCAAACCTACTGAACTTTTGATATAGATGAAAACCGAGACTTACTGGGTTAAAACGACTGTCCATTCGCTGTCTTACACCTGCCTTGTATCAGCCTTTTCCTCCCCCTGCTCCAAGGCGTGATTTAGAGCGTTATATGGGCTGGGATCCACCAAGGAAACGATCTATACTCAAACTCGCCGGTTCGAAAGTAAGCAAAAAAGCCAACGAGGCATATAAGACGGGAAGAGCAGAATTTGTGACGGAATACTGACAAGTTTATACAGCCACTTTGGACTTTAGCAGCACTCAACGCATTAAATAAAAATGTCAACGATCCGGAGAAGAGAGAAAAGTGGGTGAAACAGTGGCAGACGTTATCGGGCGATACAATGGCGCCACAATTTGATTTGGAAAATATGCAGAGGGAGCTTGACAAGCAGAGAAAGAAAATTAAGAAAGATGTCAAGGAGGGTCGAGGCGGTGGTGCAGCGTATTCAGAGTCAGGTCAAGGAGGGACTTCTAGCGACTGGGCGATAAAGGATGATAAAGGAAGGGAATGGCGCAAAGGTGATGGAAAGAGTGTTTCTTTCACGGATGCAATGCTACGAAGCTTCGGTGACAATAGGGGTTATTCCAGAGATGATGATCGGGAGCGCAGACGAAACGACGATGAACGTAGAAGAGCTGACGATCGGGATAGAGAAAGGTATGAAAAAGAGAAGAAAAAGGAGAGAGAGAACAAAGATAAGGAAAAGAAAGAAAAGGAGAAAAAGGAAAAGGAACGTGAGAAAAGCAAGGATAAGAAGGGCAAGGAGGTTGATAGCAAGGGTAAGAAAGACAAGTCAAAAGGTGATGGTGACGGCTATGATACCGACTCATCTTGGGCCAAAAGATCCCTTGACAAATTCAAGAAGAGCATACATCGAAAACCCAAAGATGAAAAGAAAGAAAAGGAGAAGAACAAAGAGAAGGAGAGGGAGAAGGAGAAAGAGAAGAAGAAAAAGGAAAAGGAAAAAGAAGAGAAAAAGAAGAAAGAAAACGACAAAAAGGGAGACAAGAACAAGAAAACAAACGACGGCTATGACTCTGATTCATCTTGGGCAAAACGAAACGTCGGAAGATCTATTGATAATATTAAAAAAAGCATCTACCGCGGTGCACCAAAATCTATACTGAAAAACAAGAACAAATCACAATCAGAAGAGACAATAAAGGGTATGACGGTCGATCAATTTCTCGAGGCTCAACAATATATGATACGGAAAGGTATCCTTGCCCCACAACTTGCGTTAGGCTTCAAGGAGAAGAATGACCATAAACCAAAGCCAAAAAAAAAGTCAGACTCATCAAGTGATTCAGAGTCGGAAGATAAGCACAAGTCGAAACCCAAGCCAAAACCAAAATCAAAGCCAAAACCGAGTTCAAGACACAATCATTCTGGCAAGCAGACTCGATATGATTTACAACGAATTACTGGTGTCAGAACGCCAGCTAGGGCTGTGATCAAAGTCACAATGCCTGCAAAGCATAAAAAGTCCGGTGTAAAGATTTTCGATCCTCAATCAAATGCATGGAAGCGACCGCAATCTGACGTCGACGAGAATGATTGGGAAGCAGAAAGACGAGCACGCGAAATGTTTGACAGAGGTTATGGACCAAACTTTCCAAAGGAGGGGCTTAATAGTGAATCACTTGATGAACTGAAAATCTTGATGAGACAAAGACAAGGCCCTGGTAGATCTTCGTTTCGTGTTCGACCAGCATCTTTACGACACAGAACGAATTTCGCAATCCGACAACCACGACGTGAAAGATCGACTTGGACTAGACTCGATGATGATTATAGGTATGATCGGCGAGGATTTCCTTTTGACGATGGTCAATATGGTCGACCACCAATGTATCCTCCTTATCCAGGCGGTATGCCTCCACCATTCATGCCACCATTTGATCCAAGATACGGACCTCCGCTTGGACCACCTCCGGGTATGCCTCCTCCTCCCGGTATGAGCGGTGGCCCTCCAGGAATGCCACCTCCGCCGGGAATGCCTTTTATACCTGGACAACCTCCTCTGCCTTCAAAGACAGCGGCACCGTCCCAACAACAGCCGACTGTGGTCACTGTGAATTCGGAAGACGACAAGGACAGTCCCGGTCCAGATGATAGTGTAAGCAACCGTGGCGGGTCAAAGTCACGTCCAAATGCCCAAGATGGAGCAAGACGCCATGCTTCACGGCCATCCGACCATAGACTGCCGTATCCACTCGATACCAGAGACCGTCACAAGTCAGTCGATCCAAAAACACCAAAAACCCGGGTGGAAGCTTGGATAGTCGGTACACCAGATATTTTCTCGGAAGTATCCTCTGAAACTCCCACAGAACCACATAGGCCGAAGCTAATAGCTCTTGGTGAATCTCTACGACAGAAGAGTTCGCGATCAAGACTTTCAGCAACTCCCAAGGATGATTTCATCATTGATTCTCGTGATGGTGCTGCAAGTACTGGAGGTGGTGCATATCTGATGTCAGGAGCATTGAGAAAGTCGCCAGAGAGAAAGAGTGAGGATGCTACCCGCGGACGTTATAAATCTGACATTCCAGTTGATCGTCTGGATGATGATCGTCAATTTCCAAGTACAGGTAAACCACTTTCGACCATCGCATCCGTCTTATCGGATCGTACAAAAATCACGAATAGAGATGACGAGCGACGTTCTGATGAAAGATCCAGTTCGCGTAAGTCAGTCGCTACAATGGCTGCCGCTGGTGTTGCAGGAGCACTTCTAGGAGTTGCTGCAGCTGAATTCCGAAATCGATCAAGGTCTCGTTCGGAAGAGAAAGATGCTCAATCAGACCAAGGCAGTAAGGACCGTCGTAGACGAGATGAGGATCGTAGAAGTCAAACCGTTCCTGAAGGAAAGCTCACACGGCATGAAGATTTGATTTCTGTTTTATCTCAACCAAATAATGAGCAATCTAGTCGTTTAGGCAGTCGAGTTGGTAGTCGAGCCGGTAGTCGAGCGTCAGGAAGAGGTCCTTCATACAGTACTGCCAGCCCCCAATTCGATGATAGGTTGACCATGGACCAAATCTTGTCTGATCTTGCGGCCGATGAACAAAGATATGCACAAGACTTGCTAACACTTGTAGACGGTATAATTCCAGTCCTTCTGTCTGGAGTCATGTCAAAATCACAAACTGATAATGGCGGAGTTTTCAGTCGAGCAGCGAATATTACACAACCAGTCGTTGACATGGGTGTTGCTCTCGAAAGAATCAGAAGTCAGCATAGGCGGATACCTCAAAACGACGCTGCATCTCTCTTGTCTTGGTCTCAGAATGCAGCACGAGTTTATGAGGATTATATTAATGCTTGGAGAATGGGTTTTGATGATGTTGTAATAAATGTCCCGAACGGCAACAAAACATTCAACCACGACAATCTTGCAGTCAGTTCGAATGGTGATCTAGTTAATGACAGAGGAGAACGTGTAGATGTAGCATTTCTGCTTAAACGTCCTCTTGTTCGGATCAAAACCCTTTGCAGAACTTTCAAGGCAATTGATTTTGTGCGACCAACTCCTGAAGCAGAAGCTTCCGTTAATCGTTATCAAGGTCTTGTTGATACAGCTAAGAGGAAACTTAACGATGAACTGGCCAGGATCGAGGATGAAGCAGCAGCTGCGATTGATCCAAGCAGAACACGAGATCTTCCTAGTCTAGCACCTATATCTGGCGTCAGAATAGACCCAAAGCGTGGAGTGAGGGCGAGAGATTACTTTGAAATGACTCTCAAACATTCTTCCGGCCAAAGAATCGATTGTGCGACCGAGATATTCATAAGAGACAATGATGCTGATCCCGAAATGGGCGGCGATATTCTTATTTGTGAGGTATCTGATGCTGGACGTTGGTTGCTCTTCCCGCCAATCATTCAGGAAATGGTTTCTGTCCGACGTGGTCAAAGCACCATGGAAATAGTAATGATGATTCGAGGTATAAGTAATGATGGACGTGATTGGGCCGAGACAATGACATTGTATGCCTCTGAAGAACACGTCATTCAAGATTGGGTAAAAATGTTGGATAATGGTCCTACGCCACCGTCACCTTCACGTACAGCCTTTTCTACGCACTCTCAGACTCGAAGCATGACGGGTCGTCCATTACCACCATATCCAATGTCAGCTCCGGCATCACCACATCTAGCAGCAACATCTCAGATGCCATACTCGGAAATTCAGTCTGTTATCAGTATGGATGATGTTCCAATGGGTGAACAACCTCGTGAACATTCAAGGCACAGATCAAACAATTTGGCAGCAGCCTCAGGTGCAGCGATTGGAGCCGCTACTGCAGGCATGTGGTCTCAGATGACTACCAAAGGATCCAACAGAGATGATTCAAGACCGTTGCCTTACCCTGATAATGGCCATCGATCTACATCAACCATTGTTGATCACATGCCTAGATCACATACTCCAGTATCGCGTCATTCACGGGCAGGATCTGCTATATCAGATGCATGGACAGATGTCAGTGAACATACAATCAGAGATGCCAGTCGTGAATCTGCAAGACCTCGATCGGCCATGTCGGAGCGCTCAGCAAGCGGATCAAGGAGGTTCTCGTACGAGGACGAACTCATGGACGGTAGAGGTAATGTAAAAAAGGTGACTATCTCGGAAGGACGAGAATCAATTCATCCGCGGGATGGTATGAGTAGTCGACCTGCATCTAAAGTACCCACAACGCCTTATCCTGGCACACCTGCCTCGGCAAGTGTTATGTCTCTAACCGAGTCTTCATCTTCACCAGATGGGCGTAGATTTGGTCCTCCTTCTGTTTCTGGTAAAAATTTACAGTATAATAGACCCCCTCGAATCGTCATACCGTCAGATCGAGACGATAGAAAACAGAAAAGTAGTCTCCTAAATCCCTCAAATACTGGTCTGAATCGTGATCGTCAGCAACCATCACCACTTCGGCGTGAGTACGACCCTAGACGACCTACAGTGGTGACGGATGATGAAGATGAGCAATCTGCCTTGTCCAGAAACAATGACCAGACAAGAAGAGCTGATCGATCTCCATATGCTTCATATTCTGACTATCCTAAAGTGACGCCTCCTGCTTCTTTGGCCTCAATTGATGATATCAGCTTGTGTCCTTCAAATTCTGCATCTCAAGGTCCTTACAGACCTGTCATATCACGAAGAACTACGGTCGAATCTGAGGCGAAGGCTTCTCGAACAATAGCTAATATATTCTCATGGTCAGACAAAGGATCATGGGATGCTTTGGACGTGAGTGAGGTAGCAGTATTCGTCACCCCTGGTTTGATAGAAGCCTTTGCAATGGTTGACTTGTACAATGTGCCTCTCGTTTCCCAGGACGGGGTTGATATCAGCCCTTCTCAACACGGGATACGTCCACTAGTAGCTTTTGAACTAACTCCACTGGTCCCTCTTCGTCGTGGTACGGCCTTGGATATCACTATTCGATCTCCACCTACAGCAACCTCAAAAATAAGATCAAGTAATAATGTCATGTTTCGATCACGTTCGCCTGAAGAGTGTGAGATACTTTATAATCTCATCAACCAGGCTCGTATCAATAATGCGACATATATCGCTCTACAGAATTCTAGACCTTATAGTGGTAATCGTCGAGATACATGGGCAACTCAGGCCGATCCTAGAAACATGACACGTAATCCTTCAAATGCGGGTGGTATCTTTGGTCTTGGCGCCCGTCGTGGTTCGACATACCGTAGCAACTCGGCACGAAATGTCAATAAACGTAGTTCAGTAGCAGGTTCGGATTCTTCAATAGGTACAATGAATTCTGCTTTTTCTGCCATTCGTCGACTATCCGGTAGTGGAGTCCAACGTATATTCTCTCGAGGTCTGAACGACAGTCCATTTTCGCCAAATACACCACAAACGGCTGGTGCCACTGTCGGTGATAGTAGTAGTGGCGATTTACCACCAGAATTTGCTCGACCGGATCTATCTTTGGGTATAAATCAAGTCAAGATTAGATTATACAAGAGAGAAAGTGCAAGCAGATGGCGAGACATGGGATCATCACGAATGACTATCCTGCTTCCTGATAATAACGCTCCAGCTGTCATTGCTGGACCTGGTCCACGAGCAACTCCGGGTTCAGAGAGAAGGATTGTCATTACTGGAAAGACCAAAGGTGAAATCTTATTAGATGCAACGCTTGGAGAGGGAAGTTTCGAACGTGTAGCTAGGACAGGTATTGCTATTAGTGTCTGGAGAAATCACGCGGGAGGTACGGATTCAGAAGGAAGAGCTAGAGAAAAAGGAGGCGGTGTTGGTGCAAGTTGGATGGATGTTTTTATGGTTCAAATGAAATCCGTAAGTCCTTTTTCTTTCCAGTTTTACATGCCGAAACTCTACTAACATGTTTTATGTGTTAGGAGAGAGATGCTGCATATACTTTTGCATTGGTGGGTAAACAACGATATTAATGACTTGTATTTGCATTTTGAAACGGAAAAAGTAGACTAATGACTATATGATTGAGGTTGTAATAAAATAAGACGGATGACGAGTATATAATTGTAGGTTGTAATATAGATTATCTCATAGACTGTTCATGATTGATATGATTTATGAATGTGAAGAAGCAGTGTATGATCTGCCAGTCGTATATGTCATGTGATTGCATACCATACTTGATTTATAAACATGAGGCTTTTGAATGGAAAAGAGCTTTGACAAAAGTCATCACAAACATGCCGGACTTTTCAGGAGTCATGAAAGATGGTTGGCATCAATTAATAGACAAGACTAATTATAAGAATCCTGTGAGTTTATTCTCTACCTCTGATGCACTAGGTTTTATTCATTTGTGCACCTTGATGTCATGTTGATTGTTGATTGTTGTTTGTACCTTTTCTCGATGACTATTGTTTGTTCATCTCTTTCGTCGATCATAGTGCATACATTTCCTTATATAACGCATTGTTTATATGTTGTTTTTTGGTCGATCATTGTTCAACACTTTCTTACGATAATCAACTTTCTTACGATAATCAACGCTTGGACGTTTCATCGCGTATCATTGTTCTTACCTTCTACCCTCGTTGATTATAGGCTGCACATTTCCTTTAGTTGGACATTGGCTATACTTTCATTCGTTAATCATCGCTTGTACGGACTTTATTGTTTGATTATTCGAACATCTCCGCTCGTTGATCGATGTTATACGCTGCTTCTCATTGATTAATCTTTTGATCTTCACGATGATTATATATGTACTTGTTTACATTCATGTCTTTCACGTATTTCTGATTCCATACGTATACTGATTTCAAAGTCATGATCTTCACGGGATGTCACTTCGCTCTATTCTTATGATTGAGTCAGTCTTGATACGTCTGAACTTTCTGCATTTCCAAGATTTGAACCATACTTCCATATGAATGAAGCTGTTTTGAAACCTATATAGTGATTGTTAATATCTACTGACTTGATCTCATAGTCACAATGGGGTCGCAAGAAGGATAATTTCGCGTCATCATCTTCGAGAGCACAATCTCATCAATCTACAGCTCTTTCTGATCTTGTTGATCCTGATACATTACCTCCACCTCCCAAACGTATACCAGGGACTGAACTTAGCATACCTGATGATGCGCCGGGGAGTAATCCTGCGAATGCCTCCAATCTGATGAATGGAAACACGAACCAAAGTATTTCTGCCGAAAATGTAGGTTCCTCTGCTGTAGATCCTGCAAAGCGATATCAAATGGATACGACCGGTCTTAGTACTGCAAACTTGCCGAAACCGCCCGTACGTCGGATGATGAACGACACGGATCAATCGACCATAAGATCTAGTATAAGCAGTGTTGGTCTAAAAGCTATAACTACGACGAAACCACTAAATGTTGCTAAAAACACATCTACACCGTCTTTACCACCTCGGCTTTCAACTCGTAAGACAGAAATCTCATCAATAACTTCTCCCTCATTATCTGTACCTCCAACACTACCCATCCGCACCACGCCGAGCATTTCTAGTCCGATCCCATCTATCAGAAACGACACTGACGACGTCTCATCGTCTCTTACGACCAACATAGCACTTGTCTCAAGAATACCCGACCAACCTACAGAATCAGGGAGTAGTCCGACGATCCAGTCTCGCATCGATTCACTACGCATCGCAACTGAGAAACCAGCTACTCTCAGATTTCGACCGACAGCCACCATCCAAGCCGAAGAACCTGTGATAGCTAAAAAGCCAGATCTCCCGCCACGAAACAGTCCTTCTTCTATCAGAGAGCCGAACGTCATGATTTCAAAACCACTGATATCAAATCCGGAAATATCTGTTGGTAGTACTGTGACGGACGATATTTCAACCACTATTCTTAACAAGAACGAGAATCGATCCCCGCCACCACCACCGATACCGCAAAGAACCGAACCGCGGTTTTAGTAACAATTATCCGATAGATAGACTAGGTTAGGGATGGAATGTCTTGTCACGTACTCCATCGACGGTATTCTAGCCGAATGAGTCCCCACTTTCTTCTGTTTTGTGTGATAAAATACATCCCATACGACTTTTTTGCGTCCATGACTACGCACCACAGGAGTGATAACACCGTTAAAGAGCGATTTCTTCAACGATTCAAGTCGTTTTCGACAACCATTCGAATCACTACTTGCAATACGTAACGCGAAACCACTACAGTTTCAAAACACTGATACAGCATATCATATCTATTATACCGACTATGTATCTCGTCTGTTACTATACTGCCTTGATAACGAGACCGTACCATATTCAAAAATGGTATTCGTCTGATATTTCAGAAAGATATGGATGTCGCAAAGGGAGATGAAAGACTAGATCTCATAGAAACCCTAAGACTCTGTAGAAGATGATAAAATACTCTGTAGACTAGCTTGTCTCAATAGAAATATGATGATTCAAGGATACAGAGATTATACAAGCGTTTTTAGAAACATTGTCTTGACATAAAGAGTCGGTATGAGCTTAATCAACACGATATAAATAAAAGACAAGATTGTATAATCAACACGACGATATTTCTCAACAAGCGTCACGACGAAACAAGTACAGTGATAAGTATATTCATAGTATCGTGATTTGTATTTACAATATATATACTACTACAAAAGTCGACCATGATGTTATGCGCAGACTACAACATTCCCAATATCATTACTGTCGTTAACAAAAAAAGAGTCATTATGTTTCCATGAGTGATGAGATGAGAATCATCGTTTCACCTCGTCATGGACGTGATACATTCCCCCGGCTAGACTGCTTATATCAACGACCTCTTCTAATCCGTCGTGATAAACGTCATGGTCGTGCGTCGTTTCAGTAGACAGAGGTCGAGCATGCGTGACAGAAACATTACTTTGAGGCTTTCCATGACCGTCGTCGATGAAAGAATGTGTTTGCTCTTCAGCATTCGGAGTAGTAGACGTGTATAAATCCAACAACTGCTCTGTAGCGTTAATTTTACTACTGTTGCTCATACTATATGCGTGTGATGGTGATGTAGGTAAAGGTATGAGTCTAGATGTTTGATCGTGATTGGTGGGAGATTGTAAAGTTGTAAAAGTAGGTGAATCGAGATGACTGACTTGACTATAACGATTGTCTATATCAGAAGCATGACTAAGTGCACTGATTTGACTGGATCGATCTGTTTGATGAGAGCCGAGCTGGTTGATGAATGATGGATGGGTTTCTGTTCCATCTTCATTAATTAAAAAATTGTTGTTGGGATTTGAATCGCGATACAATGGTTGATGAGGTAAATGAGTTGTACGAGATGTTGATGTCGATACTGATAATGATGGGGGATTTGTAAAATCAAATCCATCTTTTGGAGGAGGAGTTGGAGCATTTACTGATGTATGAGTTTGAAGTTGGGGCCGAGTAGGTATACGAAATGCTGATTCATTACTTTGAGCGTAAAAAGTTCTGTCTTGAGTTGGAGTTGGAATTGCAGCGGCTTCAATATGATCATGTTCATTTACCGAAAGACCGAGAGCATCCATATATTCTTCCGGTTGCGATACAAGAACACCGTTCGTAATGTTACCGTTTTGTGACTCTGAGTTACGATCAGACTCCTTTACATAAAACGGTCTTGTGCTTGATTGAAATTGTTGTATAGAATGTCTCTGTCGTATGCTTCCATCTTCATTGTCATGCACATGCTGATCAAAGTCTTGAAAATGATGGGCTGATGAGATGGAAGAAATGGACGGTCGGGCAGAAACCATATCCCTCCCATCAACGTGATGACGATCCATACTTTCCCTTTGACGTAATGAAGATCGAGCTGTTATTGACGTATGTGTCAACGAGCCAGGAGAGTTTCTCGTAAGAGTACCTCTTTTATTACTACTAGACAAACGTCTTAGACTGCCATCATGGTTCATAATCGCTGTAGACGATTCCGCATCGGGATCTCGTATTGAGAATTGTGCAATAGTATGCATTCTCCTCGAAACCCATGATGCCAAAATCTTTCCACGTTGCTTTTCACCTAATCGTGAACGTGGAAAGTCACCTTTAATGACAAAAGCTACTATATCGAGTACAAGCTGATGTTCATTCAGCACGGTATTTACGATGACAGGTACGATTGACGCGAGATATGCACGAGTACGAGTTTCTGCAATCAATACCAACAAAGATCCAGCTTGGAAAATGGCACTGTTATTTCAGATTAGTATAACGACAACAACATTATTACTGAAACGTGAAACTTACCATCCACCGGGTAGAAGCGCTCGATGACATCTCTCGACACTCGCTTCAATATCAACTGGGAAATGTTGTAATCCATTAACCTCGAACGTTTCACCAATACTACCAAGTACAAACAGAACTTGCATCTCTACCATATTACCTCCAGGACCGATTGGTCGATTTACATTATGCAGAAAGCCCAGGTCTCCGGTCCTGACGTATCGTACGTTTGGATCTCCATCAGCTGTATGACCATTAAACCTTTCCAAATCAAATTGATCTCGGGAGCCATAAAATGAATGAGCACAAGCTTCCGATTGAACCCAAATTTCTCCAAATTCACCCACCAGACATAATCTATTTGTTTCAGGATTCACTATACTAATCTGTGTCGACACTGGTACCATTCCAGAATCTTGTACTCGCAAGGCAAATTGTTCGACGTCTGGATCCACAGGAACGACAAGTCCTCTTCGAAGAGCAACAGGATCAAGATATAGGTCGATCGGTTCGATACACATGTAACTTCTAGAAGCTAGCATGGGATTCAAAACGTGCGAATAAATAGTGTTTATAGCGGTTCTATCAAGACCGCACGGTTGAAAAGCCAACTTTACCTTTGAATAGACACCAGTTCTAGGTCTTTGGTCGGTAGAAATCATGAGATTCTTCAACTCTTGTAGTGCAGAAGTCTTTCCTGCACCATGAGCAATGGCATGATCGAGCATCTGCACAGTAGCATATGTATCTTTGACTTTATATCGAGACATTGTTTGAAATAACAGACTAGGATTTGCGGCAAAGTCGACAGGAGAAACCAGAAAGGTTTGAGCTGCTAAAAAGATACCCATCAAACAAGTATGTAGAAAGCCAAGACCAACAGTAGATCTAACACATGCCAGTAAAGGTCTTGTAGAATTCATCTGACAAGTCTCCTTCTGTACCTTGCATAAAGCCATTAACGAGTCATGTCCAAGCTGAACAGCCACACGGCGCTGATCGGGTGTCCAATATGTCCAGATAACGACGGGATAGTTCGGTTGGACCCATGCGGGTTTGATAGAAAAGTTTACTTCTCTACATCCATGTGATTGTTTTGGAGTTTTAGTAGTGCTATACAACGGAGGTAATGTCACTTTGAGCACTGCGGCAGACTGGTTAAGATGCTGTGCTACTCCCTTTTGTTTGATCACCTCATTCACATCCACATTTACTAACATGACCTTGACTTTAAAATCAGAAATGACATGGAGTAGTGCCGGTGCGTCTTCACCCAATCGACTCGAATCCAAAGGCGCCATAGGAATTGATATCAACCCGAGTACGATACATGCATGTAAAGAATATATAAAGTCTTCAGAATGAGTGTACATTAGTATGACGTGGTCACCAGCTTGCAACTTTAGTTTATTCTTCAGATACATTGCGACTGTTGCCACTTTGATGTCGAACTTTTTCCATGTAACAGCTTTACCCTCCTTTCCCCGCGCGTCAACAGTACACAATGCTATTTCGTCAGTTTGCCTGGTTACCCGCCATTGTAGTAGATCATGTATATTCGAGAATTTAGATAGTGGTGTCGCTGTCTTGTCATCGATAACATTATCTCGATAATCAACACCAGAATATTGCTTTTCATTGGTATAAATTATCTCTTGTCTGATTTGAGCTGCCAATGGTGACCATAACCCGCCAGCAGGATCATCACCAAGTGGTAGATTTTGTACTGCCCGTTCTACGCCAAATTTGACATGAACGCATGGTAATGCACCACTGTCAAAATCTCTCCGACATAGCATATTACCTATCATCCTCCTACCATTCTTGACCACTCGAGGCAAGGTATTTGGAGCTGTCATCATTATACAATATGCGCGTAGATGATGTTCTTTATAGAGTACATCCTCAACAAGTTCTGCTAATGAATCTAAAAATGGCACGTCAAGCTGTCTAGGGGGACCGCCAGCTGTTGTTGGCGCTGTCGATGCAGCTTGTGATTCTAACAGTAGAAATGGTAGATACTCGCCATTAACATATGCATCAAAAGCACTACAATCGTATATCTTGGGAACGGTCTTCATGATGCTCGTGACCAGATGCTGTACAAAGAAGTATCGATGTTCCGTTTCTTGAACGCCATTCTCCACCCATTCCACTCTCTGTCGTATTCGATCTTCATAAAGTCCAAGAATATATATCTTACCTTCTATTATACAGCCAAGAAGTCCCGTCCGCAAGAACTCCATCTCAACAAGTACTGGCGTTGGATTACCTGGGACAAATTTATACGGTCGTGCATGGAAGATGCTTTCAGTATGCTTTGGCAATGCCCAGAACCCTCCAGACAAAGACGGCGAATCAACCCAAATCTCGCCAACAGTGGATGGTGCACACAATAAACCGGTTTCTGGATTTACAAGTGCAAGAGTGGCATCAGGTATTGGATAACCAAAAGCCCCAACTCTAATCGTCGACGGGTCTGGACTACGTTTACGTACGTCCTCACCGACGGCAACAATCACAACCTCGTTTGTCTTGAGCGCTTCCTTGTCCAAGAGCACTTCGCTAAGATCATATTTGTTTGTATTGTGTTCTTTTTTATTATTATATGGTTCTAGCACGTTCCCGCCGATCAGACTAGTATATCCGGTAGTACCCGTTGTGCTATCTCCTACTGCCGACTTATCATTATCTTCATCTACCATGTTATTTAACGTCAAAATACATCCCATACGATCTTCTCCACCAAGCCAATCTCGAACGGAAATCACCATCCCACCATGTTCTGGCAGACATAACATTGGCGCGACCAACTCCCTTGCTCGTGGATTGCGCATTGGCTTGAACCATCTGTCTGCAAGAATTTCATGAAACTCCGGATCGACAGTAATGGTATCGATTAAACATATTCTCACGCTTGAAAAGTTAGGCTCCATATTCTTCTTAAAGTTGCGTGTAGCCATAGGGTCTTGTTGATAGTTATACGCTGTTCTCTTTAGACCCGGATAGTCTGCCACCATGACCGTTGCATGATATTTAGAGATCAAATGTGCATACGTGCCAGGTATATCAACAGTGTTTGATTCAAGCCAGACGACAGTGTGACCACCGTAGACTGCATATAATACGCCAAATATTAGCCCTGCGCCTTCTCGAGGATCCAAGTATGATAAAATTACTTCGGTTCTACTTTTCGGGGGCATAGCATATGTGCCACCGACTGGACGTGGTGTATAATTATCGGTTCCGTCATCTTTTGGCACCGTTGATATCATTGCACTAATACATGCCATCTGATGCATGATTGTGCGATGGCTAAGAACAACACCCCGTAAATCACCTGTCGGTGCTCGCGAGAATTCAATATAGGCCAAGTCTGGTGGTGCTTGATTCATCGACTCATCTTTCCGTTTGGCATGAAATGTCCCAAACTCATTCGTCTTCCACCACTCGACCCCAGTAGGCCATTTCAATTTATGTGTACTTATATCTCTGTGAAAAGCTTTGAGATTGTGGTCCGTAGTGAGAGCAAGATGAGCTTGAGTAGTTGTTAACAAGAGACTTAATTTCTGATAGTCTTCGACGTTATTGATAGGTACAGCCACAACACCTGCTAGAAAGCATCCCATTAAAGCGACCGCAAATTCTATTATCTCTACATCACGATAGACTAGCGCCACTCTGTCTCCCTGATATAAATTACTTTTATCCCGAATGACATGAGCGACTTTTTCTGCCCGACTGGCAAATTTCTCCCACGTAATAGAAGCAGCTTCCTTTCCTCGATTGTCTATTACCCAAAAAGCGGCCTGCCCAGCATTTTGAGTTCCGCGATGCCTGAGAACTGCTCCGATATGTTCAAACGTAGACATGAGTGTGGTCTTATTGTGAGGATCATAAACATCAAACGGAATCTCGCGGGGCTCAAGCGGTGATTGATGGTTCATTGTCCCTGCAGAAATAGGATCTTGTCCCTCCATACCCGGTGTTCCCAAGCCGGGCGAGTGACCGTCATTACTTGGATATCTCGAAGGTCCTCTTCCATATTCTTCGACTCTTTGTGTGCCTGTGAAGCCTTCGAATGCTTCGTGATATGCACCTGATATAGTTGCTTCATTGCCAGCTCCTCCCGAACTTGACCACTCTGATGTATTTCTTGAATGTGTCAGCTGTGGCGCAGTAATCGTATGTGTTCTCGAGTTACCACCGGCATGCGCCGCGAGGAACGAATGCGGGGGCGCATAATGTTGATCGGTATTCGGTGGGTACGTATGGGAATCTTGAAAATTGTCTATGGACGGTGATTGTCGAAAATGTCCCGGAGGAGGACTAGTTTCAATACCAAGGTATTGCTGGTGATTATATGCATTTACATTACTAGAGTTTACATTGCTAGATGGATGAAGATACGCTGCGTCGGTTCGATTGTCCGAAAAAGATAGTATGTTTTGTCCATTATTACCATGCTATGAAGTTGACTTGTCAGTAATCATCGGCGCATGATCATATTCATAGATATACCTCGAGCATTCTTTCATTCATGTTGGCATCTTAGAATAGGTATAGCCATTCCTGACATTTCGTCATGTCTTCTGACGTGATGATAACAAAAACTGCCCCATAATTTAGGTAAGCCCCACGTGACAAGGGTGACACAATAATGTTGGTTCTCGACTGAATGACTAGAGCGATGTGATTACTGATAGAATGGACGCTGGAGAGAATATCAGACTTGCAAGACTAGCTAAGACAGACCCCTCATCACCTATACAAGGTCTCGGTAGCAACCACAATCAACGCAAGCCGGCATTGAGCACGGCGATCGAATCAATCAGTCCCAATGATTACATCTCTGGTACGTTTGCCCGGGCCTCGTATGCCCACGAAGACGAAAACGATGCAGAAAACATGCGCTCTCCGAATTATGGATCTGAGGCGGACCCGTATAAATTAGCAAGCAAAGTCAAAACTTCAGATCAGATTGCCGCGATTCGGGCAAACACTTCTCGAAAGCGTATATCACCACTCGCATTTCTACAAAAAAGTACGGAGATCGCACGAACGAAAAAAGTACAAGAGTTTTATGAATCACAAAACGAGAATATACATCGTCTTTTAAAGCCAGTAGAGGAACATCGGAGACAAGCACGAGAAGAAATTGGTGCGGATCGCCTCAAAATGAAGATTGCAGTCAATGGTTCATTCGCAGCCAATCTCCTCCTTGCTGCACTTCAGATCTATGGTGCCGTGTCTTCTGGGTCTCTTTCTCTATTCACGACAATGGCGGATGCTATTTTCGACCCACTTTCTAATATTACTCTGATATTATGCAATAGAGCTGTAGATCGTGTCGACGCAAGAAGATTCCCTTCTGGCAAGGCGCGGATTGAAACAGCGGGAAATATTGTATTTTGCTTCCTCATGACGGCTGTTAGTTTCATACTTATCGTCATGTCGATCAAAGAACTCGTAGCGGGCTCAAACTCGGAGATGTCGACGTTTCACCTTCCATCTGTCATTGCCGTGGCTGTCGCGTTCACCGTGAAGCTTGCCTTGTTCTGTTATTGTTGGGCATTACGTAACAAGTATAGTCAAATCAGAATATTATGGGAAGATCATAGGAATGATTTATTCATTAATGGATTTGGTATATTGACATCAATCGGTGGTAGTAAGCTTAAATGGTGGATCGATCCAATGGGAGCTATAATTCTTTCTTGTTTGATCAGTTTCTTGTGGCTAAGAACGGCATATTCTGAATTTCAACTACTGATTGGCGTGACTGCAGACACTAATATGTTGCAATTAATAACATACATCTCCATGACACACAGTCCTGATATCAGTGCTATAGATACAGTCAGAGCTTGGCACAGTGGTCCTCGTTTGATAGTCGAAGTTGATGTAGTGATGGACGAGAGGAAAACGTTGAAAGAGACTCATGATATTGCCGAAGCTTTACAGATTAAATTGGAGAGTCTACCTAATGTCGAGCGAAGTTATGTGCATGTTGATTACGAAACGTCACATGCACCTGAGCACTTTACGAAAAAGCAAATATAGAGTGTCTTGGTATAACCACAATAATACATTGTAAAAAGCCTCATTCGTTATAATCTGCTATGAATATCAACTCGGTAAGTCTTTCCAGCGACGCGGCGAGTCTTGTCAAGCAATATATTCTTGGCATTGCCTCGAAAGACGTGATGTTATTTCAAAATAAAACGTTTCGTTAAGTTAAATCTTCAACGGTCGCCACTGTATTTTCGGTGGTTTCTGAATTGTTTTATGCACATCACACGCGAAGCAATGCAGTACAGTATGCAGAATACTGTACTAATAATAATTGTGGAACTGAAGCCTGTTTGACATATATGCGGGGATAGAATGCTGTACAGTAAGTATAAGTTACAGGTAGGCATCTTTGATCTAGAAGATCCACAATTCTATCTCTTGATAATGGACATGATCACACTTCATTCAGCCAGACTGCATTAAAATGTAGATGCTTGGCTACTAATCTAGACATCACGTCATAGCTTCTCATACATTATTATCATCCTTATATATCCCGGATAAACGGGAAGCCGCCGGATTTGGTAGGACGATTTCGTGCTTCAAAGTCGCAAAAATCCAACTTGCAACGGCTTTTCCAAGGCCTTTGTTTGCGATTTATGGTAATCGAAAGACAGCCAAGATGAACCCTGAACCCTGACAAATCGTGACTTGTGCTTGATGTGAAGCATTCCACAACTTTAACGGTGACAATGAGCCGAGAGCGGCTATTTCCAGGCATCGAGACTGACGCGGCTGATTGCCTTGACATACAATAGTCGGGTTATCGACTGTTCAAACCGTTGACATCTGGCCGATACAAACGGTATGAAACAAACCTATGCTCGGCGTACGTCTACATCATTTTGCCTCCTTCTGCAAACGTCTGTAATATTTGTGATTGTAGAAATGGTATAAGATCATGGTATGTCTTGCGATTCATGTTGATTGTTCGAAACAGCTTCTTTGCTGAGTGTTTCTTGTCTATTCTTTTTCTGCATTATTAGCTACGAGAATGCATATTAAAACAACTATTGCTCTATCTGCGCTTCTAGCTGCAATTGGAGAAGCTAGTCCTGCACCTCCCTCCATACCAGTCGGTAAACACAAGGCATTTTCTGTCAATCAAAAGGTAGTTGGTCAGAAATTCAAGGAACTTGGCCCAAATGCTGTTCTCCGCGCGTATAGCAAGTTTGGCAAGACTGCACCATCATCAGTAAAGGCAGCTGCCGCTACATTGCAAACTGGCTCAGTCGTAGCCAATCCACAATCATACGATGTGGTAAGTGTTATTCCGTAGTGTCTGTATGGCTTGGCTGAAGCTGATATTCTTCAGGCATATCTTTCACAAGTGACAGTAGGAAATCGTACATTAAATCTGAACTTTGACACTGGTTCCTCGGACCTTTGGGTTTTTTCAGATTTATTAGCCACTACAAGCCAGACAGGACACGACATCTACAACTCGTCTGGAGGTAAACAATTACCAGGCTTCACATGGTCTATCAGTTACGGTGATGGTTCAGGGGCGTCTGGCTTGGTTTACAGCGACAAAGTCGTAGTCGGAGGTGCAACCGCTACTGCTCAGGCGGTCGAAGCTGCTACCTCTGTCTCGTCCGCTTTCCTTGCTGATCAACAAAGTGACGGACTCTTGGGACTTGCTTTTTCAAATATTAACACCGTTCAACCAGTACAACAGACGACATTTTTCGATTCTGTCAAGGCATCATTACAGTCTGCTTTGTTTACAAGTAATCTCAAGTCTGGCAAGCCCGGCACTTATGACTTTGGATACGTCGACCCAAAGAAATTCACTGGTTCTATTGCTTACGTTCCAGTCAACGCCCAAAGTGGGTTCTGGCAGTTTCAAGCAGGTACATTCAGTGTTGGCAAATTTAGATATAACCTTGCCATTGGTACAGCAATCGCCGATACAGGTACCACTTTGATTTATCTTCCACCACGTATTGTCAATAGTTATTATGCTCAAGTTCGTGGTGCTTCGAACAGCAGAGCTTATGGTGGATGGGTATTTCCATGCGGAACATCCTTGCCAAATTTCACAATCAACATTGGCTCTGGAAGTTTTGTAATTCCAGGATCATACATGAATTACGCCCCTATTGCTCAAAACGTTTGTTTTGGTGGTATGCAACCAAACACTGGTATTGGTTTCAGTCTTTTGGGTGACATTTTCCTCAAGTCAGTTTTTGCAATCTGGGATCAAAGTCAGCTTACACCAAGACTTGGATTTGCCAAATCTACGTAAGAGACTTGCAGATCATGATCCTGATATGACATTCAGTGGTATGTATATAGTTTGAATGTATTTTTAGATTACCATTGATGTGCATATGGTTCTTGTAAATAATTCTTGTATACTATGCATTATTTAATCACTTTTACAAGATGTTTGCATTTCATTACGGTATGACTCTCATTATGTGACTGTTTGGTCTTTTGTGTTTTTGTTGAGCCATACTCTTTATGATTACATAAACCCTCCATATCCTCCCGTCGCGATATTACCTTTTAAGCGATACTCATCTACATATTCTACTACAGTAGGTTGAAATGCAGCCGATGACCTCATCAACCATTCATCTTTTTTTTTTGTAGTTTCTACTTTTTCTCGATTGACTTGTTCATTTGTGTATATATTCATCCATCTTTCATGCCACAGACACCTCCTCTTCAATCCATTCTTTACTTTCCGTTGACCGTTATTCTATAAACCCTCAAAATTGATAACTCCGAACATCACCACAGTCCCGATTCAATCTCGACACACCAACGACTGAAAATGGATGAAACAATCATATCTCACCTCCCGCCAATCGGTCCATCCCTCCTGTCCAACTACGTCCCTACCCTCGCCTTTTCCTCACAACCTAGTGCGGCTCTCCCTAGATTATTTCTCGACTGCATGTCCGTGCGGCAAAAAGTCTTTGTAGAAGAACAACGAATCCCAATGGAGAATGAATTTGATAAAAATGATGCTCGGGCGTGGCATTGGGTTATATACTCTTCTCCTCCACCTCCTTCTTCTTCTTCTTCTTCTCTTTCTTCTTCTGCTTCTCCAGCTCCTAAAACCGATCATTCAAAGAAAATCCCCGTCGGGACGTTGCGGATTCTCCCATGGCCTCACGGACAACTCGTCACGCATCCTACTCACGAACAAGAAACAGAAATAGCACGAGAAGGAAAAGAGGTAGAAGATAGAGAGGAAAAGTGTGGGAAAGAACCGTATATCAAGATTGGAAGAATGAGTGTTTTGCAAGACCACAGAGGACATGGATTCGCAAAGAGGTTATTAGACGAGGCGTTGGGGTATATCTCACAATATCCGGACATGATGAACAGCCAGACACCATGTGTTTCAGACGTGACGAGGAGAGAAAAGATAGACGAGGAGGGGATGTATGATTCCGTAATGCAAACTTGTCAACACGATGACTGGAACGGATTGGTGTTGATACATGCTCAGAAAAGCGTGGAGAAAGCATGGGCAAAAATGGGGTTCGTCAAGGATGAAACTATGGGCGAGTGGGTCGAAGAAGGGATAGATCATGTTGGTATGTGGAAGAGAATAAAAGTGTCGAGGAAATGATTTGATATATGCCCTTGTCATAGACCTGTTGGATATTGCATTTGCATAGTTTATTATATGATGTACATGAAGTTATGATTCTATTCTTTTCTGCTTCTTCAACATCTTTATCCTGCACACTGTTCGACATTCATATCGACTCGTCAGATATACCATACTATCGCCAGTATTTTTGTTTTGTTTTGTTATTCCTCATCTTCTTGTGCAAAAGGGTTCGCTATGACTTCGCTCCCATCCACCGGCGTCACTACAGTAATCATCGGTCCTCTTACTACCACTAGCCCTAGAGATCTCAAAGACGTCTGTCCTTCGTCATCTAGAAGTACACACATCATCAATCTCACCAATCTTAGAATTAAATCATAAATGTGGAAAAACGATACCTCTCATAGTCTCTTTTACTACGTCCATGACCAAATTCATCAATTGGTCGAATCCTTTTAATGTACCGACGACGACTCGTCCGCCGATAAACTCGACGTTAATCTCCTTGTCTAAATACTTTGTGAGGTTTAGTATGTTTTCCTTTTTCGGCTTTTCTGCAGTCGTGTTGCCGCTTTGGGTGGTTGATGTTTGTCGGTTTCCTCCTCGTCCTTGTCCGCGGTCATTGCCGCCTCGCCCTCCTCGTCCTGATCCACCTCGACCTCCTCCGCCACCGCGAGATTGACCGCGTTCTGACATTGGTGCGATATTTCGAGACAACACCTTCGTCTTCTTGGTCGCAAAGGTGCATGACGAATTGATGATGGTTGCGAATGAATCAAGTCACGTGACCATTGCAGAACATTTCTCCTAGATTTCACTACTGACGACACAGACATGACGAACCCTTCTTCAACGAAAGTATTGATAATAGATGATGAACACGGCTACCTTGAGACGAGTGTTGTAGTCGCTTCACCCATACAAAACATGCAAGCACATAATATTGAATGGAAATGCAAAAATCATATCTTCTATAAGACACTATAGAAACATCGAGAATAATTCATCAACGATTGCCAGTCAATTCCCAATCATTACACATTACAAACAATACGAGAACGAATGTTGTAGGTTATAATTCCAAGCTGAGTCCAGATCTAGACTGTCGCACAGTGAATGTCTCAAATCATCACATGGGAATTCTCGGCTGAGTTGCCATTGTACAAGTCTCCCACATTTCTTCACCAAATGACCTCATCCTTTCACGAAATGGCAACAGAGGCAAGCCCGGAGCATCTTCAACAAGTGGGTGTATCTCTCGACCAAGTATAGGCTCATCGGCAGGACGAGTTAATTGTCTTCTTTCGGTCCTTGCCCAAGCTTTTTCTTGAACTTTTGTGCGTTTCCTCTGTGCCTTTATTTGTCTATATTGTCGTCTTGCTAGCACAGCACGTTCACGTCGAATGGCTTTCCTTGCCGTCTCAATGGCTTCATCAACTTCATGGTCTCTCAAGGAAATATCATCAATATCCTCGTCCACGCGAATACCGCGGCTAACCTGATCAGCCCGGAACAAGATCTTGGCATTATAAATTCTTCGATCGACTTCCTCAGCCAATTCAAGATCATGTTCATTCTCAAGTATGAGAGCAGCAGGGATAGTTCGTAGGATTCTTGCACCAGGAGGACGAGTCAAGTCGCGAGGGGAGGGTTTGTCCCTGGCAACATTTTCTCGGACGTTCAGTTGCCGGGCACCGTTCGACTCGGAAACCGGAGCTCTAGCATTGGACGATAAACATTGGTTTCGATCAGCTTCATTATTCGACGTTGTCATTTGTGGAACGGGAAGTGGCTTGTCCATCGGCATGCTGAGGACAGGCGGAACATCATCTGTAGATGTACCGAAACTCTTCTTGTGAGACGAGAATTGTGAATCGTGTCTGACATGTTGAGACTCAGCAGAGTCATTCGTTTGATGATTAGTACCAGTCGAGGGCAAAGTGACGTCATCGTGTGCTAAGCTCGATCTAGGAGCAGCAAAGTTGCATGTCAATGGACTGATAGGCTCAGAGTTATTCCTGTCACGGGCCATGATGGTGTCAAGGCTAAGAGTGGGAGGGTTTGATGCCCTGGCAGGTTCCTGCATTCCGTCAAGATGAGCGTCATCAGAAGTCGGGTCTCCAGAGATTCCGCGAGGTGTAGTAGCATAACTTGTCGTTTGATTACCATCAGCCACAGGCCCATCCTTCTTCAAGATACCTTTGAGTGGAATGTCCTTGAGCGCTTCAGTTTCATTGATTGTTGGAAGAGCTGTAATGTCATCCGAATCTGATGTCAGATCATCCAGTCCGGTTGAATAGTTCGGAAAGCGGAAAGGCGGAAATGGCGTAGGACGACGATCCTTTACAGATGATGTCTGCTGTGGCTCAGGATCATCAGGAGAGGGCTCTCTCCATCTTTGTCTGGTTCTAGCACCTCTATTGTAAACACGTCAGTACAGCAACGATAATGGGGGACGCTAACTAGCAAACTTACGTAAGAATATTCCAAAGACGTGAGTGATTACGATTCCTGTGACGAGTCCTCTCAATCTGAGCTGTATCAACGGCAGATTGTGCTCGAGGACGGAAAGCCAAACGCAATCTATCCTACAGATTTGATAGCCTTCTACGAGGACCTTCTGATCGTGTTTGACTTGGCATACGAGCACCCGTGTTTGCAGACATTGTTTTTGATGTATGTTCTACTGCTTGAAAGAGTCCAAGGATAGCGAATGTAAAAGGTCAGTTCTTTAATGCGACGTGCAGTATAATAATTATAGTAATAACTATCGGTGCTGTGAATAATAAACAATGGACGACACGATGTGATGTAGATGAAGATAAGAGACGTTAATCTCAAGAATCAAGATTAAAAGAGAGTCAGCCTCTTTTTTATATTTACCTAGTCTAGAAACATCATTGTTGATAATATTGAGAAGGAGCGATGTTGTACTGTAATGCTACTATTTGCCAAGATCGGCAAAATTGCCGAGGTCCCCCTCTATAACGGTGATTTCGATACCGTAGTGTTTAGCGATAAACGCGTTTTGATTTGCATCACAGCACAGATTCACATCACATATCACAACCGTGGAGATGGATGTGCCAGCGGGACTGTTAAAGCCTGGAATTCTGAAGCAGGATCACTCAGAAAACCCTAGGTCACCTCCACTAGCTATCAAAAACGATAGTAATGCCCAAGAGATAAAGTGTAAGTGGATTTGACGCATGTTTCGTTTCAATTCTGCCGTGTTCCGAAATGTTTGTTTAGATGTGGGGTGCTTCATCCTCTAGACGATTATATTTAAAGCGTAGTCCAGATCTGACAAGTTCTTAGCTGTGTCGATAGCGTCCGGAAAGGAGATTATTTCACCTCTGATACTGGGCGCTTCAAAAGATATTAACGAGCCTCCGCTTGATGGAACTCGGTCACCTCGTCCGATCAGGGCTAGAAAACTACTGACCAAACGATTGACTGGTCGGCCACCCTCTGTTCGAGCGTCGTCCGTAGATGATAGTCTTGATTTCCACGATCATGAATCAAACACAACGGATGGTGAACATCATCTATTCAACTCCGGCTTAGTCGGTAAAATTAGTCAATGGATTCGCGAAGAGAAGAATAAACGTGATTTACGTCGTCAAGACCATCACTCAAATCTTCATCCAAGCCATGCTGTTTTCGATCGTCCCACATCGAAACGAGACTCGGGCGACAGTGTGGACTTTGAGACCTTGGAACAACTAATCAAAGAGTCTTTTCCGTTTGGCCGCAAACTTGCAAGAAAACTCTCGAGTAGTGGTCGACATCGGCCCTCTTTACGAAGATCACGACAATCTTCAACACATTCTACAGTTGGCTCATCCGATACAGAGTATACTGATGGTGAGCTGTTCGTGCCTTCTGCGGAAGTATCACTCGACAATACAAGGACACTTTCATATCCAGATGCTGCTGAGATGAGTCACAATAAGACATTATTGCCTGGCGAACGTCAGATGGAAGTGGCATGGGCAACCTTTAAGCTCGAAATACTTAGATTAACGCACACTCTTCAACTCAAGGGCTGGCGAAGGGTTCCAATGGATTTGAGTCCGGAAATCAAGGTGGAACGACTGAGCGGTGCCTTGACAAACGCGGTATATGTTGTATCACCACCCCATGATCTCCCATCCCCACGTGTCAGAGCAAGCGATACGGATCAAGCTCCTCGACCAACTCGAAAACCTGCAAAACTCTTGCTTCGTATCTACGGCCCTCAAGCTGAACATCTGATCGATCGAGAATCAGAATTACAAGTCCTTCGACGACTGGCACGAAAACATATTGGCCCACGTATGCTTGGAACATTCCAGAACGGTCGATTCGAGGAATATTTTAACGCTTGTCCATTAACGCCTGCAGAACTGCGTAATCCTGATACTAGTCGACATATCGCGAAAAGGATGCGAGAACTTCACGACGGTATTGATCTACTCGACTCGGAACGGCGTGATGGACCGTTCGTGTGGAAGAATTGGGACAAGTGGCTAGCGCGAGTTCAAAGAATAGTCCTGTGGTTCGATGATAAATCAGATGTTGATTCTACTCTCAAGAGTGGTTTGATTTGTGGTACTAAATGGGCCATGTTTCTAGCAACGGTCAATAAATACAGAATGTGGTTGGAGCAACAAGTTGGGGGACATGAAGCCTTGTCCGGACAATTGATCTTTTCACATAATGATGTAAGTCTTTGTTTTTCTATAATATCATCACATGGCTGCTAAGTTACAACTGTAGACTCAATATGGTAATATTCTCAGAGTCATGCCATCGGTCACTTCACCACTGATTTTGCCGTCAAACTCACACAAACAGCTGATTGTGATTGATTTTGAATATGCATCCGCAAACACGCCTGGCCTTGAATTTGCCAATCATTTTACTGAATGGTGTTATAATTATCATGATAGTACAGGACCATGGCGTTGTTCTCATCAATTGTATCCTTCTATAGAAGAGCAAGAACGTTTTATCAAAGCATATATCAAACACAAACCGCATGTGCAAAGTCAAAATGCTACACCCGCTTTGGAAGGTTTAGATACAGTTCCAGAAAGTCAACATACAAGTGAAGAAATCGAGCGAGCATTACAAAACTCGGACGAGAAATCATTTCAATACTTTGGTGCAAGTTCATCTCAATCCATTTCTAAAAATAAACATCGTGGATCCACTCATAGTCTATCTAGTCTTTTACATGACGCTCGTACTCCGGCTTCTGCACATTCCCCCGTGTCTATGACTTTTGACTCTTCTGCGTCTTCACATAGAAATTCTTCATTGTCTGCAGAGGAAGAGCAAGCATATGTAGCATATCTTTTAGCTCAGACTAGATTATGGCGAATGGCTAATTCAGCCCAATGGGTTGCTTGGGGTATAGTACAAGCAAAGATGACGGGTCTTCCTAACGAAGAAGATACACCTTTGACCAAAACTTCTGATATGAAAGATGTCGATTCATTACGACAATTACGTGATGAAGATGAAGGGGTAAAGGCTTATGAAAAGGAGAATGATGCCGAAAGAACAGAAGATGTTTTGGAATTGAACCAGAACAAACAAGAGGAAAAAGAAGAAGAAGAATTTGATTACCTGGCTTATGCTAGAGATAGAGCAATGTTGTTTTGGGGAGATGCCGTCAGTTTAGGATTTGTAAAGTTGTCCGAATTACCAGAAGATGTTCAGAGGGATATCAAAATTGTAGACCACTAAATAAACATGTATGAGTTACGTGATTGTGAGATGAATGTTTGAAATATAGTTATATATAATTTTTGAAAGTAATACATGTATTTACAATTAATTTTTATGTCTACAATAAGATGATGTATTATAATATAATAATAAGGTATAATGATATAATATAAAGTGTTGTATGATGAGATATGAATAACTTGTGCAAAAGAAAAGATGCCACCCCAATCTAATTTGATAATAAAACATGAATGCTATGACGTGAAAATAACCGACGATTGAAATGATGACGAAAAAATTAAAATATATACATGGCCACATCCGACCAAAATGAAACGAAACCATTTCGATATTTCAAAACGTAAAGTAGGAAGAAGATTGTAAAAGTAGGATCTAAAAAAGTCCAAGAACAAACGGCAACAAAGCATGACAGGCCAGCAGATTCGCCAAGGGCGTAATCGCAGTGAAATCCGTAATCTTGTACCCTCTCGGAGCATAGACGCCCAGATAAACCATCGCAATGACCATGGGCGCCAGAAAGATGTACATGTGCCAAAAGTCCTTGATGACGCGGTCCAAGCCGATTTTGAACCCGGTTTTTTCGAGTTCTTTGGCCGTGGTGGTCCATTCGATGTTGATGGAGAAGAAGTGGCACGTAATGGCTTTTAAAACGTGGAAGGAAAGACCGCCGAAGAATAACATGAACAAGGGTGTCCATTTTGCGCATTCGCCTAGGGCGCGGATGTATGACGTCTGACCCATTCGGTAGCGCAACATGGCGAATGAGATTGGTGAGAGGATGTTGTATACACAAGCAAGACCTGTTACTATTAGTATGGTGTCGATAGAAGAGAAGAAGAAAGAGAAGAAGAAAAAAGAGAGCAGACTTACCGACGAAAATGTTCCACGATGTCTGGTAGTAGTGGTCTAAATTAAACTTCCAGCCAGCTAAAAAGTAATTCATGGTAGAAAGAGGAAAGCCGACTCCAATGGCGTAATAAGTCCCGATGTAAGCGATAATGGTGAATTTAGAAGTAACCTTTACGTTTGAACGGAGGAATTTCAGAAACAATGGCGTAAAGATTCCTCTTGTTGGCCAGTAAATCAAGGGATGGAAGATCAGTTCGTTACATCCATAAGCGTATTTCTCCCATCGAGCGAGTTCGTCATAGACGGTAAGTGATACACCTTCTTTGAATTGATTGTTGTGATAGCCAGCCATACGAACGATGAAATGAGCCATTTGTAGACGGAGAGAAACGTCAAAGTCTTCGGAAACGTGGTTTTCAGACCAGAATTTAGTCCGGCCGTCTTCTTGAAAGGCTACGGATTGAATAGCTTTCCAGCGTAAAAAGGCATTGTGTCCTACAAAAGGACCCACGTCGCCAGCACCGACGGCGTGAGAGATGGACGTGTAGATAAGATCTGTAAAGTAATGAATACCGTTTTCAAAAGTATTATGTGTTTGGTTCATGACTCCGGATGAATGTTGAATGATTGCTACTTCGGGTGACTCAATCATTTCCAGCGCACCAGCCAATAAACATGTTTCTGGTACGACAGTATCCGAGTCAATCAATAGAATAAATTCACCGATTCGTACGTCTCCATAAGACCATGTACGACCACCGTCTGATTCTTCGACAATCTGTCTTGCCATTTCGAGTAATTCATCTTCTTCGTCAACAGTCAAATCTTCGACGGTACATTCCTGTTCTTCAGCTCTAATTTCCAATTGTCGTAAGAATTCGTCCTCTACACGACTAGAGAAATCAAGTGCATAATTCAGGTTGGATGCTTTTTTGAATTTGCCCTTTCTCAAGAAAAAGTTAGGTCCTGGTTTCGTGCATTGTTTCGGCCTAGCGACCCATGCAATGTCGTGTAATTCATAATAAACTTTACGAGCTTCTTGTAATTCTTCACTGACGAGCTGCATACCATCATCAGCGACCAGGACTGTAGCACTTCCACCATGTGCTTCGTAATAGTTGACAGCTTTTAATACACTTGTAATTGTAGGGATTATGACACCCTTCAAACCTTCTTTATATACAGGCATTTGAACAGTCAAATGTGGTAATGTTTCTCCAGCATGTTCGGCTAGTTTAGGCGCTTTTGAAGAATAATAGACGGTATTTTGCTGTAGAAAACCGAGAGGTCCGAACAATTGAAAGAATGAACCACAAATGACAACCATAAAGAAGAGTGAAAAGACACCAAAGAAAGGAACACTGAGCAATAAAAGGAAACGGATATAACCGCCATCAAGTCTCGTCTCGCCCAGTAATTTTGAAACGGCCAACATTTGTAGAAGCATGACCAGAGCAGCAGCACCAGCTATAGACACGGCATGAACCAACATAAAAGGTCGTTTCTGATCTCTTTGTCTTTCAACGTCGACTTCTCCTTCTGCTTCAATTTCCATTGCGTGCTCGACGAATTGAATCATCTTTTCTACATCGTGGCTTATCGATCCCTGGAAACTAGCTCCTAAATAACTACTATTTGCACTTCCTAATCTTCGATGTGATGAGAATTTATGACTACTACCCGGAAATCGCGGTAAATCTGCGACGGATTCCTCTTCTGCTCCTTCGTGAACAATGTCAAAGTTTGACAAGGACGCTTGACGGTATAGAGCAGGAGGTGACATGACTCCTGATCTTCTTGATGTACTGCCTACGCTTGCACTCCTCTCGAGCCCGAAATGCGATCCTTGGTCGGATTCCATCGACTCTCGGTTATGACTTCTAGATCTTCGTTCCCTATCGCGTCCAGGACTTTGTCCCTGGCCTTTCATATCCATCATTGACATGTTTCTGGACGCAAATGCAGCAACATCACTTGGTCTTTGATCCGGCATTCTTGTAAAGTATTCACCAGAGCCAGTTCTCATTACATCATCAATGTTCATCTGTTGTCCGTGGGGACCTGCTTGGGGATATGTAGGTGAAGAAGGAATGGAATAGATAGATTGTCCATGCAACGAGGATGGACTTAATGGTCCATCAGAAGTGGGACGTTTTCTGGGATTTCGAAGTCGAAGGGGTGGTCTAGGAGAAAGCAGAGATTGTCTGACTGTTTGTGGTTGACCATCGACTGAGGTGGATCGTTGAACAGATAATTGGGCCATAGCTGCACTGATTGCCTTTCTACGTGCTTGTAGACTGACATGACTCGCGGGTTGCTCTCTCGGAGGAGTAATTTGTGCTTGTGATGGTGTTCGAGGTGTTTGTGGAGTGAGAGAATTGCGGATGGAATTGTTAGAGGCATATATATGATCATTGTTTGACATGTAACTTTGATCAAAATCTAGGTTGAGTTGTGAAGAAGAATCGAAACCCATGGACATTAATCCACCACCATGTAGTGGTGTTGAGACTGATCGAGTGTGCCCTAACGAAGAAATCATACTTGCAGAGTCTGACGTTGGCATCTGAGGAACTGTCAATGTAGTCGCACCCCATATCTATATTGTGATCAAGTCAGTCAATTAACTATATTATCATAATGGTTTGATATACATACCGTGGTTACCAAATGTCCCTCTAATGACGTGCCCATATTTATCAGTTCTGGTGGTGAAGCCGCACCTGTCAAGATAAAGTGCTCATCTTTACACAGAATTGCATAATGACCAAGACCTGCTATTTCTGTTGCATCAAGTGACGGAACATCTTGTATAGATTGTACAATTTGTAGAGATGTGCCATCTGTAAACGGTAGTTGTGTGACGCCATCCATCAACGATTCCAACAATACACTGACTGAATCGCTCGACATTGTAAATGCTACTTGACTTCCCATGGCTTGTACCGCGTTTAGTACTGCTGGATTTTGCGTCGTACGTGCATATGATCCATCAGGTCTTCTTACAAAGGCTCCAAGGTTTGCTGTACCATAAAACATGTTCTCATGATACTCTTCCATCCATTTATTTGATTGCAGACGTTGATGTAGGAATCTAGCCATCTACGACAAGGGAATCAGTCACATCGATTACGATTGTTGAAAAAAGTATTTGGACTTACCACTTCGAATCTTTTAGCGCTGACGGAGACTGACATTGCACGTCCTCTCGGTATCGACGGCCCTCCATACGTTGACATTCTGTCATTAGGAGGTGAAGACCAGAAGGGGTTAGTATTCGACACCACTGATTCACTTCTGGATCGTGGGACTGATATATCCAATTCAGCATTCCTGTTCGGAGGCGTTTGTGGTGAGGCCATGGTATCGGGACCGGCCGCATCCTCCTCTAGTATCGTCATGCTTGCAGAAATTACTCTCTAGTTAGCAAGTCCGAGAAGAACAAGTGGACCACAGTGACAACCTCTGCTTTCAATTTTGAAAAGTCCAGAGGAGAGGGAGCCGCAAGAGGGATGACCAGAGGCACAGTTAACAGACCGAGAATCGAAGAAGAGAAAAAAGAAAACCGTAAAAAGAATAGCAACGAATACATTAACAATATGGAATACACCAAAGAGAACTGAAGCGGGCGAGCCTCTCTTGCCAACGCCCGAATTGTTAAACCTTACCTATCAAGGCAGTTTACTGAACTTTACAAACCCGAGCCGTTGACACGCATTACGCCAGGCAGTAGTGGACGGCAACTTACACTTTGTATAGTTACAGACATTTTCAACGGTGGTAGTATGGTGGAAGAGGCGGGATCCGTCACTCACAGTGTACGTAAAAAAATCATGGATGAAACGGATGGGTATTTTTTTAAAGGTTGTGGCGGCAGTGGTTCGCTTGGGTCGTCTTTATTTTCCATGTGAGCGTTGACGCAAGCGCAAACGTTCAACAACGGTCTTCGGACTTGTGGTGATGAGCTTGATATGTCAGTCATAGTCATGTATTGGTATTTGGCATTATGCAGAGCACATTTTGATGATACAGTGTGACATTGAACGTCAGCAATAAATTAACGATGAGGATCTATTCGCAAACCTATCATATTACCAGGTTTTTTCGAATGAGCATATGCTTACGAATATGTAGCTATATTCTTTACCGGATATCATTTCCCCGGTTTCATCAGTCGATGGTATGTCATGTTGTCAAGCAGGGTCTTCGAACGATCTACAACATGGACATTCGGTAGCGTAGACGCAAGCTTGGCTAAAGTCTGGGCACAATGAGACTGTTAGTAAACCGTTTGAATATATTGTTGTATTGTTACCGTTGTAGGTTATTGAATTATATATCATTCGGAATTATTCAAATTATGCCACGCAATCTTTTGCCACACTGTACATTCATTCATACTCGTTCAGCTCTGGTCGTGAACTGTCTGTGTAATCGCTACTCAACTCGTGTAAATTTTGGAAATTAATAAACGCACTAATGTATCATGATTATCTGATCATGACGTGGTTGCCATGTCAAAGAGAGTGCTACCGCACGTTGAGTGTAGTAAACGGCCTTTTCCACACCAGATGAACCGTGAAACTCGATTTCTAATACCAAAACCAAGGTTGCATCTGTGTGGGGTGTTTCATAGCTTTTGATGTTGAAGATGAGCAGCAGGCCTGACACAGGGCTTGTATGATGCTCGCTGTAGATTTGTTTTTATGGAAGAGTTATGCAATCGCTGACTACGTATCAGAGACATTGATCATGACAAATAACAGCATCATAATATACGCTGCAACTGTATTTCAAAGCCTAACATTATCCCATGGTAGCTCAAACGAGTTGTGCCATGGTGATCATGCTTGAACCATAACTATTGTTCACCCACGATCACGGCAAATTTGTTCACACTCTTGTAAAATGTACCTGCCGGCTAATGGGTGTGACACGGAGAGGTGAATACAAATACTATAATAATTATATATGAAATTGAACAACGTATAAGCATGTACTGTACATTAATGGTGTTATTATCGGACGTAATCTATTTATTAGTATTACTTTCTGTAGGGGAAGGATCTGCTGCGGGGGAAGGATCTGCTGCCGGGGGAGGATCTGCTGCGGGGGAGGGATCTGCTGCGGGAGGTGCCTTTTCAGTATTGGGTTCACTATTGCTTTGCGGTGCAGAGTCTCGATTAGAAGCTGGAGCAGATTCGGCAGTATTAGCTGTTTGTGCCACATTCTTCGAATCCGTGACTGAAGTATTTGTCTCTGCTGCTGATGCAGCTGGAGCAGCGCTAGGAGTGAGACTAGCACTAGCACTAGCACTATCCGATGCAGAAGATGATTGTGAAGCATTAGTAGCAAATCCACTTGCAGAATTTGTAGTACTCGATTGACCACCCGAAGTGGTTGCTGAATCTGTGTCATTCCCTTCCCCATTCGCAGAACTTGATCCGTTCACAGCACTGGATGCCGTTGATATAGCCAAGGGTGCGTAACTTGTGGAAGAAGTCGTTAATAAAGTGGTCGAGTTACATTTACCAAGAGCCCACATTTTAGCACTCTTGACTGTCAAACTTCTCGAAAGGCTGTTGGGCCATGTGGGAAACCAGGTGTTTGCAGCTTGCCAAAACGCGTGTTGTGGGTAATCAGCAGCATCGTTCCAGGGTTTACCACCGATACCATCCGGAAAATAGCCACTGGTACTGCCAACAGCAACGTTGAGAATCAGATAAAAGTCTTGATCAAATGGAGTATTAGGTCGTCCCGTCCAAGACCAAGGATCGGTCAAGGCACTTTGATTCAAGTTTTTACCAAAACCTCCTTTCTGCCACAATGTTTGACCAGATTTCCAAGAAACATAGACGATTTGCTATTTCCAATATTAGTCCAAAATTGTACATGATCATCCCTCACACATTTAACTAGTCTTACCTTTAGTCGTGAATCTATATAGAAGAACAAATATTTTTCATTCCATTCGAGACCATAAGTGTGAAAGCCGTTGGAATAGTCACTTCGCAACTTCTGGTAGAAACCAATAGTCTTTGTATAACCATCACTTAGAGCACTTGGTCCCCAATGTAGCGCGCTGCTGAAGAAATCTCTTCCACCTGCACCGTAACCTGGATCGTTGCCTCGAGATTCCATAAGATCAATTTCGCCTGATCTTGGCCATACACCATAGATACTTTCTTCCGGCATCATCCAGATTGCCGGCCAAAGCCAATCACCCCTAGGCAGCTTTGCAACAACCTCGACTTTACCATACCTGATAGTTCTTTTGCCCTTTGTATTAATACGAGCACTTCTTACAGGATTGACAATGGCTCCAATTCCACCATTTGCACTTGAATTTGCACGTACAACACAGTCATCCACATTTCCAGATGTGCATGTGCCATCTGCTGTCAGGTTTAGATAGCCACCGCTTACTAATAAGTCTGGTGTCATATTAGTAGTATTGACTGTCAAGGTCGGCATGATATGAAGCCCGTCATTGCTCACAAACACATTTTCTGGATCAGATGTAGCCCATTCAAATGAGCCCGTACCAAATCCACCACGTTGAATTTCATAATTCCAACTGTTTGTATCAATGGTAGTAAAGTTATCATCAAGGACCATACAATAATCACTATTTACGACTCCAACATAGGCTTGATAAAGCAGACCCCCGCCACCACAGAGACCAAGCAGCACCCCTCCAGCAAAGATCCATTTCTCGTATTTCCGACGCGGATCAGCCTGGGTCTCTTTGATCCAAGGCTTCTCATACACATCACCGGGCTGTAATTTAGAAGTCTTCCATTTCCGTCTTGTTGAGAAGGAATCCATCGATTGGTCATCTCCTCCTACGTACGATGCCTCTGACATGTATAATCCTCCTTTACTCCGGGAGCCCAGCAAGCTACGGGACATGGGTGTGCTCCGTAATGTTGGACCTGGTTGATGATAACCCGATGCTAAACCATTGTGAGATTGACCAGAAACGCTAAAGTTATCCGACATAGTGATGACTGTCCCTGTCATAATGGATCCTTCTCTTCTCTGTGTATCCATCGAGTTTCGGGGAGGAAGCTCCGAGTCCACAATACTAGGCGCCATTTGAGTGTTGTTATGATTTACATTATATATGCTATTTGATGATAATTCTCGCTCCTGAATTTGTTGTGAGCTTTTTTCCGACTCTTCTGATGAAAGACCGGTGCTCGAAGTTGCAGCAGATTGTGGCGGTTGCTCTTCTGGTAAAGGAGCTTTGGATTTACGGGAGAAGAAGCCCATGTTGTTTGACGGCTTTGTTCACTGCTTCGAAGCAAGAAGCAAGAAACTAATGATTATATAATAGCAGGGTATGAATGCTAACCCAATAAAGGCTGCTCGATCAATCGGTCGAGAGAAGCATTCGTCAAACATCAGGAGTTTCTGGCCTGGTAAACGTATTCGGTCTTTTGGACCGCCGTTGAAGATGCAGACTCGGCACCAAAATCCGTTTTGACACTACTGCAAGACATCTGTAACTGGCGCGAACGGTTGAACAAAGTCAAATTTGCCATGATATCACCTCCTCCTCGATTTGTGATCTTCATGACGCACGTCGTATGCAAAAGTATAGATGCTAGATGTCAATCACCATTTATTAAAGGATAATAAATATACAACATAACTAGTAAACTAACTGAGCTGATAACATGATACTAGACTATATGACACGTGATAATTTCAATTTAGACTTCACAGCGTATGATTCGTAATGCCTCTTCTCCCTTTGGTGCACTCGTCAAGTTTCTATAACCTGTATTTGTGACCACAATGTCGTCCTCGATTCTGACACCGCCTACCGCGATATATCGGTCAACAACTTTTTTGTTAATGTAATTGGCATGTGTCGGATTATTTAGAAACAAGTTGTCGAGCGCATATTTGTTAAAATAACTATAGGGGCGGTTAAATACATTGTAACTTGGCAATATTGAGAATTGAGTAAACACTTACATTCCTGGTTCAACCGTGATGACCATACCAGGCCGTAGAATACCGGCATCACCGCTCAGTATGTTGCTATTTGATGACTGCTTCGAGCACATGTTGGCTGGCCAGGAATTAAAGCTTGATTGAATGAGATCCTCCGAGCTCGTCGAATCCGACTCCATTTGTTCTGAACCTTTTGACCGTGCAAGATCGTGCACATCAAGTCCAATATGATGTCCAAGTCCGTGTGGGAAAAAGGCGGTAGATGTACCTTTTTCGAAAATGGTTTCTTCACTACCATTGTATAAAATACCCAGTCTTAATAGACCTCGGATGGCAATACGATGACAAAGAATATGAGCATCGATAAATTTTACTCCTGGTTTGATGAACTCAAAGGCAGATTCCTGCATTTCTTGTACCAGTTCGTAAATCGCCTTTTCTTCGGTGGACCAATTCCCAGACAAAGGGACAGTTCTCGTGATATCCGATGCATAACAGTGCCATTCTGCTCCAGCATCCAAGCAGATTAGATTTCTATTACCAAACAACTCGTCGTTCTTATCATAATGCAGAACTGACGCATTTGTGCCCGACGCTGCTATGATTGGATATGCCTGTTTATGAGCATTGTGTGATGTGCAGACGTCCAAGAATAATCCTTCCACCTGCGCTTCGTTTCTCAAGGTTTTTAATCTCTTCATTATAGCCATGTGTGCCTTTGACGAAATATCATTTGCCTTTTCTATCAATGCAATTTCATGCGAATCTTTGATGAGTCGACAGGCGTTGATTGCGGGCAGGAGATTTGTGGTGTTTGTCGGGACATCCCAGCGCGGTCTAGATAATGTGATTGATGGATGTTGTGATTCATGTAGAATGTATATCGTAGTAGATCGATTCGATGATTTCCATTCTTCAAGATAGCTCTGAAGCTTATCGGAATATCTAGCGTCATCTACATCGTATTTGTTGCGAGCTTCCTCAACGGTACTCCCACGTCCAAGCCAAACCACAGTCTGAGGCGTAAACGGAGCTAGCCAGAGGAGTAATGAATCTCTAGCGATATCGTAGGTCAAGTGACAATCCACTTCATCAACTCCAGAGAGATAGTAGAAGGATCGACGTTGTCTAGAGGCCAAGGTCTGGTCTGAATCCTCCTGAAAGACAGTTGGAACGCCTTGCAAGTAGATCAGCCCATCATGAACGCCGAGTTTCTCTGCAACACGCTTGGCATGTTGACGAGCTACATCACATTAGGATGTTTTCTGATGAACAATAGATATCATCTACCTGGATACTTATTGAGTCTACTTTCCGAGCTGATCTGTAACGAATACATGTGAGCCGATGAACCTGTGTTTGTCGGAAAGTTGTTTGTATCTAGTATATGGTGTTTCCACTCCTCATGTTACATACAGCGTGACAGATCTCTGTTGCACTGTTGATATAATGACGTAATGCATAAAACAAATTGATCCAGATATTATTTTGGTAGTCTGAATACTGTCGTACCTTCCACAGATTCTTATTCGAGTCCAGTCATCATTATTATGGACTAGAACTCATGGCTATAGAGTCTCGGAAAAATGTAAGTTTTTTGTGAAACATCCGTATTCTTCAACAATCTTGTCCATCAAGATATGTCTTGCAATTAATGCTTGGCTTTATTCCTATCACAACATCATTGTCAACCGAGTAATAAGACACTCAATACACTAGGTCAATCCTCTGTTGTTTCAACACCAATGCTCATACTTACATCTCCGATATCGATGCGGCAGTAATTGCTACTCAATTTGTTCAACCATTGATATTACCAATTGCATTTGAGAGTTATGATTCGTCTCGTCTTTCTCATACACGCCACTCTTTACCTTTTATCTAATGCGGCGCACCATATGGACAAAAGCTTTCATTCTCGTCAGTCTTCTTCATCGACTGTACCTTTGATCATTACGAATAAATGTGCCGATATCATCTATCCTGGCATCGTCACCCAAGCAGGAAAAGGCCCTGCGAGTCAAGGGTTTAGGTTGGATTCTGGAACGAATAAACAGCAGACAGTATCTACAGATTGGCAGGGTCGGATATGGGGCAGAACCAATTGCTCGTTCAACGCGCAAGGGACGGCACAAGGTGGTGGAGCTGCATGCTCGACCGGCGATTGTGGTGGGACTGTGAATTGTGCAGCGACCGTCAGTATATATACTGTAACAAACATTTGGAATGTATGATTGAGAATTGATAGGGAGAAACACCTGTGACTTTGGCCGAATTTACTTTAAACGGCGGAAATGGACAGACGTTCTACGACATTTCTCTCGTTGATGGCTACAATCTACCAATGGCTATAGTCACAATCAACCCCAGTTCTCTACCAGCAAATAAGGCAAACCCTTCATGTGTAGCGACAGACGGACAATTGGCACCTATTGGATTCAATCCTTACGCGAATGGACCTTTTCTTGGCACTGACGCTTCGAATCCATTGCCCTTTGAAAATTCGAACACGGATGATCAAGTTGCAAAGTGGTGTCCTTGGGATTTACAAGCGAATCCTCCAAAAGAACCGGATAATGGCGTCTACAACTATCCCGACTCCAACATCCAACGACCCGCGTTTGATCCTTGTTTATCTGCGTGTACAAAATATCGTAAAGATGAATACTGTTGTACAGGTGCATACAACGGGCCTAATAATTGCAAACCAAGTTATTATTCGACAGCCGCCAAGCAAATGTGTCCTGATGCATATAGTTACGCTTATGATGATCAAACTTCCACCTTTATCACTAGTCAAGGTCCTGGATTTGAGATTATTTTTTGTCCTGGTGGCAGAAGCACGACTATCCTAGGGAAGAGTAGTTCATCTAATTCTAGTCCTAGCTGATTGTCCTAGTAGTTTATCGTGTATACATGAAGTCAAGTGTTGTATACTTTTCAGACTAGTTTGTGCCAAGTTATTTAGTTACTGCCGTGCTGTGTACTACTATGTATATGTCATGCCAAGAGATACCCCGGTGAATTTATTCTCAAAAGAATTCCCTATTCTCGAACAACGCCAAAATCTCCCAATTTTAATGGTAGTAAAAATCGATTAATGATAGTCAATGGCAATCATGACTAGTTCTCAGGTGTTGTTGCCGGGGGACACTATATCAGCCATCTCACAGTCTAGTAAAGTTGCGCCGGGACTAGGGACGTTCTTATCAGCCGATAGATCATCAATAATAGCTTCAAAGGCCGGCAACCCTGCAAACCCACCCAAAGCCTCTTTCATTTCCGTCAATGAAATCCCCCGAACCTCATATTCACCTCCAGCGTCTTTACCTGCAGTAGGCGACGTCGTCATTGCAAGAGTAACTCGTACAACCAACAAACAAGCCCACGTCGACATTTTAGCTCTCACATCTCTCGATTCCCCTTCAACACTCACCTTTCCACTACCATATGTCCATCAAGCACTAATCCGTCAGCAAGACATACGCGCGACAGAAATCGACAAAGTGACGGTCTTGGGATCGTTTAGAGTCAACGATATCGTACGCGCATTGGTCATTAGTATCGGTGACGAAAGGAATTATTATCTCAGCACGGCGAAGAATGAGTTTGGAGTGTTACTTGGTTGGTCGGCGGAGACGGATAGGGAATTGATAGGGGTGAATTGGGGAGAAATGGTTGAAGTCGAGACGGGAAGGAAAGAATTGAGAAAAGTGGCCAAAATAGTATAATGACTGTTTTATATTCATTATTCATTAGACATGGATGACTACTGTCTGGTGGACGAGTAATGAGCTGATGATGTATTTTATCAGAGAAAGCGGGTGTGTATTACTCATGGTGTATATATGTATATAATTATTTTATGATAACAATGAATACAATGGAATTTCAATCATGACATTGTACATCTTTTACGGGAAATGACTGTCACCTAAAATTTATGCAATGCTTTTGTATACATGAGATAGAGTACTACTGGTGAATTATGAGGCAATATCTACACTTTACGGTAGTCGACCGAAATGGTGAACTCTCCAACTTCACCCGCCTCACATTCCGCAAATACAAGTGAACATGAATAATTAGCACATCGACAGTCACAGCTATAGACATGAGATAATGTCGGATCTAGAGTCTGAAGATGAGGATATCAAAAGGGCAATTGCGCTGTCTCTAGCCCCGATCGAATACAATAATAATCATAAAAGTCAAGGATCGACCATTGATTTGACGCTTGACGATGATCTAGATCAGACTTTGCCCGTTCCAAAACCCGAGAGCAAAGATGGCATCAATTCTGGCTTCTCACTTGGTAAACTTGATCGCAAGGCAATGGAAGCAGAAAGACTCGCTCGGCAAAATACAAAACTTCCAAAACGAGAACGGTCCATCAGTCCTCCTGCAACATCAAGACCAACCAAGGTCTCCAAGACCATAGTCTCTGAAACAGTGACACCCCAGTCCACTCGTCCGAAAAGTAATGTAGTGAATCCAATCAAGACCGACGGCTCGATGCAATTTCCTCTGGGAAAATTGTTCAAAACATGGTCATTAGGTCACGAACGAACAAACAACGAGATCAAGATTGAAGAAGTACTCGAACGTCGAACGCTGAGCAGTGCGGTCTTGTCATCATTCCAGATTGATTTCGCATGGCTGTTCACAAAGTTTGAAACGCAAAAGACGAAATTCATGTTTGTTCTCCACGCGAAACAAGCAGAGCAGAGAGAACATCTGGTCAGTGAACTCGGAAGTCTCGGTTCGAATGTAGGTACTTGCATCCCACCGTTGGATGGAGGATCTATATGTATGCATTCGAAATTAATGCTGCTGTTCCATCCTGACAAACTTCGAGTCGTCATTCCGTCTGCGAATCTAGTTCCATATGATTGGGGAGAGTCTGGTATTATGGAAAATACAGTGTGGATTATTGACTTGCCTCGCGTTGTGGATGACGAGAGTGGAGATCTTCAAACATTATTCTTGACGAATTTACGATATTTTCTAAAAAGACAAGGGTTGAGTGAATCCATCATGAACAGTCTAAATAAATTCAACTGGTCAAAAACACGGTCATATGCTTTTATCCATTCGATAGCAGGATCTACGTATGGTAAAGACGCCACAACGACAGGACTAGCAGGATTATCCACAGCCGTTAATGAGCTCGGACTCTGTACTCGATCCAGTCAAATCGACATGTGCGCCTCGTCCATCGGAGCAATCAAGACCAACTTCCTCAACTCCATCGTTGCAGCTGCAAGAGGTGAGGTCAAATTGACAGTCCCTCCCTCAAACGTCATCCTTTCACTCCCAGACATTCCAAAATCCAACCTGGATGCTTGTTTCAGACTATACTATCCTACACGAAACTACATCTCTTCGTCTCCAGGCGGTTATGGAAACGGAGGCACCATCTGGTTGAAACGACAGCACTACACCCGCGACGACTTTCCTAAACACGTCTTTCATCGGTACCAAAGTGTACGAAGCGGGATGTTGAGCCACTGCAAGATGATTTTCATAAGGGGCGTATCGACCTCTAAACGCCCTTCAATCTTCCCATCATCATCATCATCATCATCTGATACTTCCAAGCAAGGAGCGCCAATCGCCTTTCTCTACGCCGGAAGTGCGAATTGTTCCGAATCCGCGTGGGGAAACATCTCCCTGGACAAAACAAGTGCTAAAAAAGGTCAAGTCAGGGTGATTTGTAGAAACTGGGAGTGTGGGGTATTAATCCCCGTCGTAGCCCCTACATTATCCACATCTCCTACACCCAGTCTTGGTCAGAAATTATCTACTAAAGACGATGACGATGACGACGATGACGATCTCGACAATGTGCATACCGAACCCCTTTCGAAAAAGGTGCAAGTTCCGCAGTTTGACATCTTTACGAATGTCCTCGATGGACCGTTTCAATACCCTGCTGAAAAAATGGGGAGTGAAGAGCCTTGGTACTGTGAAGAACATCTTTATAAAAATAGTAATGACAATAGACGTTGACATTACGTGTTATGCTCGATAATCATGAACGTCTAGACAGTTTAGGTGTTCTTTTTTCATTGTATATATATATTTATCTTCACAACTTCAAAAGAATAAAGATTTCAACAGTAACTTGCAATGCATGTGATATTTAACAAATTAAAACATAATGGTATAATGACAATGAATAAAGACATTTAAAAAACAAGAAGAATGAATCTACACTGAATAATGGCATGACAAGGATAATCAAACATCACATTGGTAATGGCTTCTAACCTTCACTCAGCGTCTTGTTACCATCTGAACCATCAATCAAATCCAAACATCTTTTTGCCAGAGCAATGACTCCTTTAATCCCATCGTCATCATCATCATCGTCATCATCTTCATCATCCTCGTCATCATTTTCACTACCCTCGTGACTTTCATCTTTATATCCCTCGGAATGATCGTCTTCTGAATTACCAGCTTTTCTCCTTTCTTTTTTTCGTCTTTTAGCTGCTTTCATTTCTTCTTCGCTTTCTGGGTTCTTTTCGCTGATTTCTCTGATCATGGAGATGATATCGTCGCTAGAATTTATTCTTGCTACTAATTTCGCATCGTTGGATTCTAATAATTGAAGTAATGTCCATATAGCAATATGTTGGAATGTAGCATCTCCACTGTCTAGGAAACGAGATAAATATCCATGTATACCCCCTGAAGGCTGGGTCCAGGATTGTAAAAATAATGTATAATCACCGACTAGAATTGTATCTATCAGTACAAAATACATAACGAAATGGAAAGAAAATAAAATACCTTTACTGCTTAAATTGCCCAATGCTGCAGCGGAGTTACCCTGTACTTCAGCACTTTGACTTGCCGTCAATGGTATCAACACATCAAATACTCCAAGGCGAAGTAGATGCGGTTTAAGCTCTTCACTGAGAGCCAAAACAGCAATAGCAGCAGTCATTTCACTTTGGACAGTCACTTTAACATCCAAAACTAAATTTCTACATTTTTCAACAGCACCTGCTTCCAAAACAAGTCTTTTATTACGGTCAGAAGAAGCTGCCAGGTTTCGAAGGGTAGAGATAGCATGACATTGTATTTCTTCATTGTCAAATTTCTCCAAAAGTTCAACAAGAGGTTTAAGAAAGCCGGCATCGATTATAGGACTTTCATTCATAGGGTGAATACTAATGTTGCGGATACATGCTACAGCAGATAACATGAGACCTAATATTGAGGATTGTAAAAGTCGTAAAAGAGGTTTCAGACCGTTACTTCTAACAATTTCCAGTTGATACTTCTCATCGCTAGCAAGATTGCGGAGAGCAAGAGCAGCCTGGCATTGTACCTTTGCCACTGGACTATCCATCAATTGAACTAATGATTGTACTAGTTTTGGTTCAGATTGTGCGAGTCTTTTTCGATTTGTTTCATCGACGGCAATGTTTGAAAGTGCAGTGGTACAATAGTATTGTACATCTCCATCCGGGAAAGTAAGTAATTGAACAAGAACCGGTATTGCGCCAGCATTGACCAACTGTTTGCGGTTATCATCTAGAGAAATGGATATTAGTAAGATCGTATAAATATAAAATGATGTGAACTGATCATTACCAGAGTGGGTCATATTTAGCAATGCACCAGTTGCATTGCGCTGTACACGTATATCTTTCGATTTGGCTAGTTTTGTAAGTGGTCCAAGTGCACCAGAACTTGCTATTGTAGCTTTATTGTCTTCATGTGTCGCAAGATTGGTAATACAACCAACCGCATTACATTGTACTTCGACGTTATTTGAGCTCATCTGGCGTATTAATGGTGGTAGACCACCTAATTCCACAATGATGACTTTATTGTGAGCTACAATCTATATCAGCATTTCCTTGATGATCAACATTGAATGATTGTAGACAACTTACGATCGACTGCAAGATTGCCAAGTGCAGCGCTGGCTGCTCTTTGTACTTCACTGTCTGAGCTTTCTAACAGGTGCAATATTGGCTCGAGGGTATTTTTATCGACAGGTCGAGTATCTATTACAATTTTATTAGAAAGTGAGAGTGAACAGTATATAAAATGGTGCATTACCTCTTTCGGTGATTTCCGCAAATGTCAAACTCGCGCTTCTTTGAAGTTCGACATTTTGTGAATATACTAGAGTACTGAGAGCATTGAGGGGATCACCAGAGTAGAAATCGGTCTCGGTTCGCTGTAGCAACAATGATCAGCTCCGTATTCTTTGTGTAAATTGATTGATTAATGAAATTCTTACATGTTCCAAATGATTGAGAAGATCAGCGACAGCCTCACGCTCACTATCTGCGAGAACATTATCGTAATCAACCTTCGAGCGTGCTATCGTAATGATTATATAAGTAAATGTGTTCAACAAAACGTGAACAGGTCTGTGTAACTTACGACGACAACAAGATGTAAACACAGTCCAGCAGCTTCGCTTCGCGGCCATATTGGCCGCTATTTATATGGGCCTCAAGGCCCTAGTCGCAAGAGACAATAAGATAGGATGCGCCGTGGAGCTTATCGATTGAATTGTGAAGAGATAGACTTGCTAGATATTTCTGAAACGTTGCGAGTATGGGACCCGAATTCAAAGAAAGGCAGTCAAATGGTGACGGAGCGTAAAGTTACAACGTATAACAAGCCAGATATTTCGGTGATTGATCCATGCGAATATAATGTGATTGATTGTTTATAGAATGAAGACGTGGACTAATTACGGTACGTTCTTAAATATATCACTCGAGAATGAGTGAATTAATGATTACCTTGGTTTGGAACCTTTCCGGATCTGCCAAGAATTTCTGGCTTCCGACATAAAGTCTATACAATTATACTGTACCAATCTGCTGGAATATTTCATGTGAAAGACGACAACTAGCCAGATCAGTAAATTCATGAGTGGTAAGCTGTAAACATGGCCAACAAAGACGATGACGATGACGATGGTGAACATGTCGCCATGCATAATGTCAACAATGAAGATGAACCTCATAATGGTTGGATCGATCAAAATGCGGAAGATCTTGATGCTAAATTTCCTAATCGACCTTTTAATCATTCTGTCACACTGCCCTTTCATGATCTCATTGAATCATTATTCAGTCCGTTAATTGAAAACCGTAAGAAACCAAAAGGTCCAATAATAAATAGGAAAAAGCAAGGACCTGATGTGAAATCCAACTCGCCCATGGAGATGAGAAAAAGCATAATCAGTCGCTTTGTGTCGAAATGGAAGCAACAAGTCGGTAACGATATATTTCCTGCGTTTAGACTTATCTTGCCAGACAAAGACCGAGATCGTGCAATGTATGGCCTGAAGGAGAAAACGATAGGTAAACTTCTGGTCAGAATCATGAAGATTGATAAAAATTCAGAGGATGGTCAGAACATTTTAAATTGGAGACTACCGGGTTATAAAGGCACAGCTAGCAGTATGGCGGGTGATTTTGCTGGAAGATGCTTTGAGGTTCTGAAAAAGCGACCGATACGAACAACTTATGGTAATCTAAGTATAGGTGATGTGAACGAAATGCTTGATAAACTGTCAGCGGCACAAAAAGAAGAGAATCAGCTTCCTGTATTTCAAGAGTTTTATCAAAAGATGAATCCCGAAGAGATGCTATGGCTGATTCGGGTTATTCTTCGGCAAATGAAGATTGGAGCGACGGAAAAGACAATTCTAGAGATGTGGCATCCTGATGCTGAGAATCTCTTTAACGTTTCTTCTAGCTTACGTCGTGTCTGCTGGGAACTCTATGATAGTAAAGTCCGGTTGGATGGTGAAGATTCTGGTATCTCATTGATGCAATGTTTTCAACCACAACTTGCCGCATTTCAAATGCATTCGATGGAAAAGATGGTACAAAGAATGAATCCAATCGAGGGTGATGATGATTTCTGGATTGAAGAAAAGTTGGATGGAGAACGAATGCAGCTTCACATGGTTGAAGACAGTGACATGCCTGGTGGGTATAGATTTTGCTTCTGGTCTCGAAAAGCAAAAGATTATACGTATCTTTATGGGAATAGTTTTCAAGATGAAGAAGCCGCACTAACACGGCATATAAGAGATGCTTTTCATGAAAATGTACGTAATATTATTCTTGACGGGGAGATGATTACGTGGGATCCGGAGCAGGATGCCATTGTTAGCTTTGGCACTCTGAAGACTGCAGCCCTTGCGGAACAGAAGAACCCTTTTGCTGGGGGTAAACGGCCTCTGTTCAAAGTCTTTGACTGTTTATACTTGAATGACACGGTACTTACAAGTTATACGCTACGTGATCGTTATAAAGCGCTTCGAGCAAGTATAAAAGACGTTCATCGGAGACTTGAAGTTCACCATCATGACATTGGTCACCATGCGGATGAAATTGAGCCATATTTACGAAAAGTCATTGCAGAAAGCTCAGAAGGACTTGTTCTCAAGAATCCGAGGTCAATGTATAGATTAAATGATAGAAATGATGATTGGATGAAAGTGAAACCAGAGTACATGACTGAATTTGGAGAAGCTCTCGATTGTATTGTGATTGGAGGCTACTACGGCTCAGGGAAAAGAGGTGGTAGATTGTCTAGCTTTCTTTGTGGACTGCGAGTTGATTCAACTGCAAATATACCAAAGAGAATGCATGGTCCTACAACGGCATCTGTCAATGAAATGAAATGCTTTTCCTTTTTCAAAGTCGGCGGTGGATTTTCTGCACCGGACTACGCTGATATTCGACATTTGACTGAAGGAAAGTGGCATGACTGGGATGTCAAAAAGCCACCGACAGAATACATTGAATTGGCAGGTGGAGAGCGTCAATTTGAAAGACCAGATGTGTGGATCAGGCCGGATGAGTCTGTCGTTTTTGAAGTCAAGGCTGCTTCGGTGACCACGACGGATCAATTCAGAATGGGTTCAACTCTACGTTTTCCCAGATTCAAAAAGTTACGTCAAGATAAAGATTGGAAATCAGCATTGTCGATGCAGGAGTTTAAAGAGTTGAAACAAAGAGCCGAGGAGGATAAGCAGGAAAAGCAACTTCGTGTTGATGACGCGAGAAAGACGAAGCGTTCAAAAAGACGTAAGAAAGGTACAGTCGTTGTCGGGCAGGAAGATGTCAAGTTTGAGTCATCCTTGAAGAGAGAATCAAAGCTATTCGACGGTAAAAGCTTTCTCATTCTGACCGATCAGATCAAACCGAAGAAAAGCAAGGTAGAACTTGAACAACTCGTCAAGATTAATGGCGGTAAGATAGTACAAACAGACAGAGATGATGATACGATATGTATTGCAGATAAGAATGTTGTCAAGGTTGCATCCATATCAAAGATGGGAAAGAAAGTGATTGTTAGACCAAAGTGGTTGTTTGATTGTGTCAAGCAGGCAGAGTCTGATGGCCTCACAAGAGAACCTTTTCAACTACCATATGAACCAGACGTTATATTCTCTTGTCCTGATGATCAAAAAGAGAGCTATGAGAGGAATGTTGATAAGTATGGTGATAGTTTTGCCAGGAATATAAATGTTGAAGATTTGAGATTACTTTTGGCGAAGATGCCAACGCAGGAGGTTGATGACACGACGATTGATGAGTTACGAAGTTTATTGGACATGAAATGAGATGATCTTGATGACAACATATACCTATTGCTTCCATTGTACATATAGTGATACATCTAACTTATAGAAAGACCGACTTTCACTTTTCCAGTTATCGACAACCACGTGATAGCCATACGACTGACCATTCGAAATGTTCACCTCCTTCACAAGCCTATGTTAAATTTCATTATTAGCCGTTGACTTTTCATACATTGCCAATGTCACTTCGTTGCACATCCTTTGCTCGTTGTCTGACTAGTATATACCTCGGAACCAAAACTTATACAATCTCTTCATTTCTCCTGCCTTTATACAATGTCCATTCGCAAACAATCATCAACCATCAACGATATGCTTCCTCGACCCGTCATAGACCCAACCGTTCGCAAAGTTCGAGATCCTCTCCAAACAAATCCGATGGTCCATATCGCGACGAAGACATTCCTGCCCGACATATCCATGTAGTATCCGAAGAAACCGGCGATTTAGGACCTCGAATCACGCGCTATTCGGCATTGTCCAGCATAGACCGCACGACTCATCGACTTTTATGCGTCAGTAGAGTCCCTCACCACCTCAAACCCGGCGACGGAGAATACAACTACGTATCACAGAACTGGGAACGGCTGAGCGAGAATTACAAACGAGATAAAACGCAACTTTCGATCGGAGAGGCTGATGCTTTTGACCAAGACCATGCCGAAGAGCAGGATAATACTTCGACATCACAAGACGGACAGGTGCGTCTACCCCCGATATTAGTGCGGACGCTAGGATTCATCAGACTTCCGACGGGAGAAGAGTGGACGCCGATATGCAAGATTGAAAACAAAGCAGAGGCGATTGCGAAAAGTAGAGCCATTGAACAGCAGAGAAAAGAGCAGAAAAAGTTGGCGCCAGAGGGGGTCAAGATTGTAGAGTTGAACTGGGCGATTGATGTGAAGAACGACCTTGTGTATCGAATGAAAAAAGTGGAGGATTTTTTGAAACAGAAGAGAAAGGTGGAGATTGTTATTGCGCCAAAGAGGAGAGGGAGAAAGGCTACACGCGAAGAGTGTTTGGATTTGTTGACAAAGGTTAGAGAGGTTTTACAGACGGTGGATGGAGCGAAGGAGACGAGAGCTATGCAGGGGGATATTGGAGGGAATGTTAGTTTGATGATGGAAGCAAATCGTGGTAAAAAGGATTGACATGTCATTCAGTAATCTCAGGTTATGTACGATAAGGCGAGTATCAATCATGATATCATTCTGTCTTTTGAATAGACAGAGTCTTTGCCAATTTGACCTTTGATTCGAGGTCCGAAGTTCTCCTCCTGAAAATGATATCCAAGGCCTGTTTCTCGATAATGACTCTACCCCATGTCAATAAATCCTTGAGATCGACTTCATCGACAGTCAAACATCTCGCATGACCTTTGATCCTCTCGTCAATCTCTTCACCTTTTCTCAACTTCTTCCCACTATCCATTCTTCGACCAAGACATTCCCACAATCCCTCTCTTTTCATTTGTGTAACCATTAAACTTCCACCATTTTCTTTTCCCCAATTATTCCACTTTAATATATCTAACCCATACCTCACCGATCCTGGAGTTCCAAGCCCTCCAACAACCTTCCTCCTCACATCCGCCTTTCCATCCACTACAATCAATTGCCCTTTTTTCCACAACCACGACAACGCCATCCTCCAAGCCAAGTCATATACTTTCTTCTGCAATCCGGATGCGAAACTCCTCGGTTTAGGTCCGAAAGCCACTCCTCCGCTTCTCAACATCGGACTTCCCGCATCTCCCAGTCGTGCCTTTCCCGATCCCTTTTGCGGTCGTATTTTGCGTCCTGAAAAGCGCACTTCGTATCTCGTCCGTGTCGATGCCGTGCCTTGTCTTGTACAATCTGCTTCGTGGATTACTGCTCGGTGAAGTATATCTTTTCGTAAAGGAATGGAAAGGTATGAAGGGGGATATAAGACTTGTTTTGTGGGTTCATATCTTGGGAATGAATGGAGTGTTACAAGAGATGGAGTCGCAAAGGGATTGGAAGGGCGGGATGCGGAAGAAAGAGGAGTTGCATGAGTTGAGTGGAGAGGTTTGATGTGCTTTATTGGGTGTATATAAGGTGACTTGAAAGGTTTTGTGATTGGCGGTTGGGGAGATTCCACATCGGGGTTTGTACTTGGAGTAGTTTCTAATGAAAGGGCGCGTAGTTGGAATGTTGAATTCTGGTATGAATTAGTACTAAAGTATTGTTTTTTGGGGTATATTAGATCATACTTTTGAAGCATGTTTACCAAGACGGATAGTCGGACGAGATAGACTACACGACATCCGGTGTGATGCCATTGATGTTCAAGTAAATGATCTTATACAATATTGCTACTCTATACTAGCGTTGAAGAGTAGAAGTCGGATTATAAAATCTTTGCCAAGACTTGGAGCACGAAAAATGTATCTTGACCTCGACGGATAACTGCATATAGAACACGATTCTCGCCCGAAGAGTTCAACCTCGTCCCTGATATGGCGAGTAAACTGCTAGAATGGCGGTGCTACAGCTGTATCTCAAAGGCAATGCCTATGCGGCATGCTACACGTCATTTCTCAAATAGTCCAATCGCTCGACAAACAGAAAATATTACACATTCTGGTACAACTCCGCCAAATGACCAAGATCAATCTCAACTACCACCAAAAGAACGCTACCTCGACCCATCGCTAGTTCACACGGCGAGACTAGAGCGTAAAATCGTACGTGAACGTCAATTACAGCCGATTGGATCTCGACGACGACGCGCAGCTCTTCGGGAAAGTTCAGAAAAGTCGTTACCCTTTGATCAATTACCATATCAATGTTTTCAAGAAGCAAGAAAGGTTCTTGCAGCAGACAGAACAGAGAAACTGAGACTGATAGAAGTGCAAAGAGAGAAACTTGGTAGATTGCGTGAGACTGCATCTGGAGAGAATTGGAAGAACATGGATGAAGTCCAGAGAAAATTCATACAAAAGCGAATCAAAAGTATGGACATGCATATAGAAGAGTTGAAGATCTGGGCAGATATTAATGATCCGACTGTGAAGAGAAGATTCGAAGACGGAAAGGGTAAGTCAGCATTAATTGTCACAACATTGACACTGAAACTAAAACTATGGTCATTTAGGAGATCTGACAAAGCCAGTATATCGTCATCTTTTACATAAAAAGTGGTCAGCTCGAGATCTACTTATTGACAAGCAAAGAATCTCTCAATTCAGTATTGTTCCAGATATAATACAAGCCCTTCCTTTACCTTCAGTTGGAATATATCTTCGATTTGGATCACACAATGTACAATCTGGTGCTTATGTCTCCTCATCACTTTCTTCTGATGTCTCTCCAACCTTGACAGTACAATCCTTTACTTCACCTCAGATTCCACGTCTCATCAGCATTGCAGCAGTCAGTCCAGATATTCCAAATGTCTCAAAGGATGGATTTGATCATAAATGTCATTTCTTGGCCATGAATCTACCTCTTGATGCTACAAAGCCTACATATGACCTTTCCAAACTATCCGAACAAGGCAAAGATGTGATTTTTCCATGGATGCCACCCTTTACCCAGAAAGGAGCACCTTATCAGCGCATTACATTCATAATTCTTGAACATCCCGACGCTAAACAGATTGACCCTGTCGCTGCGAAAAAATCAATGATCGACAAAGAGCGTGAATCAGATCTAGACAAATTGAGACAAAAATGGCTGCTCAGGAGTTTTATAGACAGACATCATCTCAAACCAATCGGAGCTTTGTTATTTAGAAACCAATTCGACGAGGGAACGGTCAAAGTCATGGAAGGATTAGGCGTTCCGGGTAGGGATGTAGAATTCAAGAGAATGAAGGTGGAACCATTGCCTTATAAGAAATTAAAAGGAGAAAGATATCGCTGATAATTGTATCGTCATGACGATTTCACTAAATTACATGTCAATCTAGATGACAAAGTTATTTGTCGATATATAAGACGTTATCTTACTCTTGCAAGATACGAGAGATTCGACAGATGAATCATATGGATTTTGTGCTTGTGTATGAACAGGTTGAAGGGTAACAGCAACTATTGATTTACATACTCAATTCAGGCAGATTATTCTTTTCCCTTCTTTTTATACATTGATGAAAGCGATCAGCCACTAGTGATAGTGTCAGTCATTATCGTAGTCAAGCACACCATAACATAAAATACGCGGAATGACGTGATGAAAAGTGATTGTAACATGATTCAGGAGCACGAAACTTTTTTTTCTTCTGTTTGATATTACTGTACATAGAGAGCCCTTGCATATACGTGAACATGCAGTAGTTCTTACAAATAGGTACTGTACTGTACATACATATGCGTGACAGGTATACGTTACATATACATGAACACCAAGTTTACAGTATCTATGCATATATAAACATTAATCCCACATGAACAAGTGTTTCTCATCTACACCCTAGATATCATCATAGACTTTATACGGACCAGCACAGACTAGCAAAAAGCGTGACGACTTTCTTGGTCTGTGATGTTTGGAAAACTTTGATTGAACAAAAGAATCCAATTCTTTGGGGGATTGTTTGGTACTGACTTCATTCCTACCGAGTTTTTCTAGCTCCATATACAGGGCTAGAACTAGAATGGGCTAAAGCACGAGGTCGAGCTAGTATAGCTTGCTAATGTAGCTACTGTCATTCATATGCTAAGTTATAATAATTACAAGAGACGTGAGAGAAAGATTTAACGCGCCATTTCTTTGATAAGATATCGTTTGATGACCGTGTCAAATAGTTCCGAGCGTGATTATACAATAAAGAGCTTGCATAAGTGGGGCTCGTTTATGTTTGTTACATGTGCCTCTTCAAACCACAACACAACTGTACTTCTGCACAATCACGCATCATCATTTTATTTGAGATTCAATGTCTCTCCCGCGTCTCGCTAAAGCACATTCAAGATGAAGCAATACTTTTCATCACCATTAATCATTACTACGACATATAATAATAAAAGGCGTGGCATAGCAAAAATGGCCGATCCCACAACTCGTGGCTTTTACTTTTTTTGCCTTTTTTTTTTCCTCTTTGCCGAGGGCCTTGTATCATTCATCCAATCAACGAGTCTAGTTCTTCTTCCCGAGGAAACTAATTGATGATCCCTCTTCAATCGTGGTCCTGCATCAAGACGAAACTATAATTGAACTTTTGAGTTGAACATTTTCATTAGCGTCTCTAATATCCATCCGATCTAATCATTGATGACCCTTGATATGCTAATTCCATGGCTATACAATATGTCGTGCCTTTTTTAGACTTCGTCGAAACACCATCAGAAGTTTTGACGCTAGGGGAATAATATGCATCGACTGAACTACCAACTTCAAACTGTAAGTAAGAAGATGCGGTCCATATACCTAGGCCCCACAATGTACTAAAACTTGACCAAGTTCTTTCTTACCAAAGTTTTTTCGTTCCCATTTCGTTGCTACAGTATATGAATTGCTACTTGTCTCTATTCTTTTTCATATCTTCCTATATATTGGCCTCTTTTGGATTGGAAGATCAAGAAGAGATAGTGGATAGAAGATGGATGCAGCAGCAAAGATTGCTCTGGCAAAAAAGTTATCCGATGGTATAGATACTTTTCAATCAATATGTATCGCTTTTCTGGTCCTAATTACGGTCACCTTTACTTTACGTATGTTTTCACGTATATATATTGTGAGATGTTTTGAAGCTGAAGATTGGACTATGGTTGTTGCTTTTGTAAGAAAAACACTCTTCAAGTCTTATATCCGGAGTAGAAACTTTCTGACTGACAATTGTGTGTTTGACAGATCTTGTCCGTCTTTGTTATTGGAGGATCTCTTGGAACAGTACAGTTTTTTAGAGAATTACTGGCTCATAATCTAACTCACGTCGCTTTTCTAGCAAAGGTAAGATGACCATTACCAAGTATATAATTTGCGACTCATACTAATTCTTATGAAATCATAGTGGACCTTGGCTAATGCTGCTGTCTGGTTAATGGCAGACGTTGCGACACGGTTATCATTCGGATTCTTCTTTCTTTCAATATTCAGTGGAAAGAATTATAGAAAATATCGACTCTACATAACAATCGTCACGATACCGTTGGTTATATTGGGTATAACATTGGCACCATTGATGATTGTCAAGGGATATAATCAACCAATCGAATCGGAAAGTACGGCATTGTATGGATGGAATCCGTTCTTTATCATATTTGTCCTCTACGCTTTTTTCGTCGTCTGGAGTGACTTTTCCGTCACCGCTCTCAGTATTTACATGTTATGTCGAGTGAGATTACCACTCTTGGGTAAAATATGTGCTATACTATTACTCGCTATTCAATGTTTAGCGGGAGTAGCTGCCATTGTCAGATTGACCATAGGCGTTCACGTACGAAATCGTGATTCTGAAAACGAGACTTTGGAAGATTTGAAATCCTTTTACTGGTCTGTTATCGAAGTCGGTCTTGGTATAATCACTGCCAACATGGCATTGACAAGACCGTTGTTTGTATGGATTTATAGGAAATATATCAAACCAGCTCCTCATTTCGAAACTCTAATCCCGAGTATAGAAAAGGGGCAAGATCATGAATTAGCTTCGAGTGAAGGTCGAAGATCGAGTTTTGAAATAACAAAGACTCAAGTTATTACGGTAGTGGAAGATCCAGAAACGAATCTGTCTGGTTTGGCTAGAACTGGTCTTATTGGTGAAAGTTTCATGTTGGAGGTTTCTCGAAGCTAACCTCTCGCCACAAAAAGAACCAAATTTAAAAAATGATGGATATGTTTAAATGACGAATGATTGTTATTGTTATTGCTATTATTATTGTAATTATTATTATCATGTTTCATTCTTATACAATTCAAAACCTCGGCGTCGTTTCTGAACAGAACTTGGGATGTTATAAAGACTTGTCGACTGCCTTGATTCAAATCCGTCCTTATGTAAACTAAAAAAGCAGTCTCTTCTTTTCATCCGTATGTAGTAATATCAATCCAGAAAACGACGAGTTATTCTTTCTACTCTCTTCTCAAGAAATACTTTCAACATGTACGCCAGAATAGCAATACTGTTTACATATGATACATGTACGGTTTCAGTGCTTTAGACAGGTTTGATTTATCCCATTTGCTATCTATCTACATCACTCGACCCCACGAATCGTTTTTTCTCGACGTGTTTCTACTCATCACTCGAAGACTAATTTATTGTTTTTTTTTGGCATTTGGCGTTGTCGATCAGTTACCCTAGCAAGCGGCCTAATTAAGCTACAGAAGTTGGGCTGGTTACCATTAATGCCGACGCAGAGCCGAGCATGTCTTGGTGATTTGACCGTGTCGGCACAAGAAGTCTTTTATGAAGATCTATACTACTGTAAACAATCGACGCTAGCTTGGCAATAAATGCTAGGCTGGGTTTGAAGTGTAAACAACTAGGTAGCTTCGAGTCCGTCCAAGGATGTCTATGTCACTTGACGATATTATTGTATGGACCGTGTCGTCCCGCGATTGGGTTTGTTGAGATCTATACCACTATAAACCATCAACACTGTCTTCATAGTTAACGCTAGGCTAGATTTGGAGCGCAGACAACTACTTACTATAGCTGCCTATATCTCTATATAAGCTTAGTTCTAACGCGTGTCAAGAATATTACTGGATTTGACTATGTTGCCCTAGAAAACACGGGACATGCGTGAATGGTTTTCTGAGATCTAAACTACCGACGCTGTCTTCATAATGGATCCCTAAGCTAGAAGTCAAGTATAGACGACTCGCTAAGCTACCTACCCGCACGTCTCGTACGAGCTTAGTTGGTGCCGCTACGCGTCCAAGGATCCCCTCGTCATTCGGCAATGTCGCCCTAGAAAACAAACGAGACATTTACGAATAGTAGGTTTACAAGGTTTATAATACTATAGACTATCAACGCTGTCTTCACACCGTGTCGGCCTTTGAGATACGTAGATATAGCCTCTATACGAGCTTGATCTCCCGTGGGTCCGAGGATGCTATGTTTCATATTTCGCCTTACAAGATACGTAACATACCTACAGATGGATTTCTGACAATGCTAGCTTCACGATGATTACCACGCCGGAGTTAAACTATAAACAGCTCACTAGGCTACCTTCCGGCATGTCTCGTACAAGCTTAGTGCTGAAGCTCGTCTAAGAACGTCCCCCGATTTGACTGTGTTGCCCTACGAAGCTTCTTATCAAGATCTACACTAGAATAACAACGCTGTCTTAATAATAATACCCGGTTTTGGAGGTCAACTTATATAAACGACTCGCCAGGCTATCTACCCGCATGTCTCGTACAAGCTTGTTTGTTGCTGAACTCGTCTAAGGACGTCTCCGGCACTGACCGTGTTGCCTTACAAAGCTTCTTGTCAAAATCTATACTAAACCAACAACGCCGTCTTTATAATGATTCCCAGGCTCAAGGGTGAAGCATAGCCGATCAATTCTATCTCTCATCATCATCATGAATATGTTATCTGCACGTTGAAGAAAACCCTACTTCACTGAAAACGAAGATATAAATACATTCATTCCTAGAAGGAAAAGATTTAGATCTAGCGTAATTAACCGTCTATTTATTTATAATGTAAACACAGGAATCCATATTCATGTATTCAGTTTCATACATTATCATACATCATAACAGTAGAGTATAAAATAATGTCCATGTCTGTTTGAACTAATTATATACAAGAACATCTCTACAAATCTATCATAACCAAGTCCTACTAACTTGTTCATATCTATAACGACTGGCTACCCCAGCATATTTTATAACCAAACGTCAAGACTACTACCATCGCTTCACTTCTCCGACTGCTTCTTCCAAGGACCGTCTTCGTTCTTTGTTCGTTAGTCGTAAATCATATTTCGTTACAGTGACAGTCTATTGTAGTCGTATTTCAATATAATCAATATCATAGTGACTGTATTAGTCAAAGGGTAAACCTGTCGATGGCTCGAAATGCTTCATCTTCTCCGATCGTGAGACATTTGTAAAGGAAAAAGATAACTATTCTCATAGACAAGAGTGTACTATAACGAACAACTCTTTTCTCATTCATATATTTCGATCGTAAAATCGTTAACTATTCATCAAGACACCAATCCATACTCATCACACAAACTTATCATATCCCGAATAATAGACGTGGTAGAATTCAACGCGCGTCTTTGTACTCTTCACTTTCAGATTTATCAACTTCCTCTTCACGATCCGAAGAAGAAGAATGATGATGATGATGATTAGCTAGACGAGATAACCGCTTCTGTATCACGATTCGATCTTCTGGAGAAACATTTTCAATTCCCTCTTCGTGTCCTTCTTCGTGAAGAGAATGATTATGATGTCGAGCGGCTGATACGACTTTTACACTTTTCGACGTCAAATCTACTAGTTTCCGTAGAGATGTCGATACCAAAGACTTGGGATGATGCTATATATTTATATCAGAATAATGGTGAAGAAAAGGTATTTGATAATATACTTACACGATGAGAAGGACTACCATCTTTATCCTCTTCGTAGCCATTGTTGTTGTCTTCAGGTATGGTATCCGTTGTTGTGACATGATTTGATGGATATTTAACTGGAGTGCCGTTCAAAGATATACTAGGCAAGTCTTCATCATCTTTCATTGCAACACCGGTGGAATTCCTACTAGAACTACTAATCCCTCTTGAACGACCTTGATTGAATGTAAACGATTGTGTTTTGACAAGTGGAGTTCCATATACACTTTGTATATTTGGAGTTTCTAAACCATGATATCCAAGATCAGGTATTTTTCCATTCGAATGTCCATCCCAAGCTACATCATCTTCTCCTATACGTTCTGTGAATAAGCTTTCAACACCATTAACATTAGTACCGACATCAGAACTTGATCTATTGGCTGAAGAGGTCGAAAAGATACTCCGTCTAGCTTCTTTCTTTTTTATGGACGAACTACTACTACGGAATTTATTACCGACAATTCTTCCTGCATGACTGACCAACGCGCGAAGAACTTCCTTTTTCAATTCCAATGCCAGGTCGAGATTACTCCATGTTTTATTACGATATTCAATAGTCGGTAATCGAATTACAAGATCGTGGACATCTTCTATATTACGCTTTCCCTGACCTTTATAACTCAGACATAAAATCAAGGAATGGATATGAAAATAAGATACAGTCATATAAGATGAAGCACGACTTAACATTTGAGTCAAATCATCAGAAGGTTCATTACTAGATTTGTTTCGGAAAGAAGATCTTCGGGTTAATTGACTAGAAGTTGACTTTGATGGAGATGGAAACTTTCCCTTGTTGGAAGTAGACGAAGATGCTGTCTGACTTGATGCATCATCTACACTTTGAGTCGAGGAATTTCTAGACGTTTGTACGACCGACAACGATGAACGTGCTCTATCAGTAGCTGTATATTTTGGTCGTAAAGCAGGCGACGATCGACTTTTACTGAATAATCCCCAATTTTTACTTGAAGATGACCCTTGACCGTCTCCGGCCTTTGTCAAGCTACCTTTAAAATTGACCTTGGACTTTTCCTTCACGTTGTTCAAATTATAAGTAGGATATAATCGTTGTTCCAAAGTGCCTGCACCAGTACCTATTCCTTGATATTTCTCTTTTTCAGCAGCATCTGCGGCAAGAAACGAAGATCGAACTGAAGAAGCATCGAAACGAGATGTGCTATCGTCATAACCTTTATCATTATCGTTAGATTTGTTATTGCTGGATGTCGGAAGCTTCTTCTTGAGCATAAAAGGTGAAAAGCCAGATGATTCGAATGCAGAATCGCCAACTTCTGGAAATATATATTCGAATAATCTCTTGGCAACCTCTCTTTCAAGCTGGACTCTGACAGGTATTAGATCAACCTCGAAATAATCAACTACAGGAATACCAGCTATAGCTTCAAGCATCAACCATTGTACACGTAACATTTTACCGTGTCCAAGATCTTTGCTTTGCTCTTTTGGATCAACATATGGTTCAATCAGTTCTCGATAAATTGCATCCGGCAGGTAATTAAAACCATTGATACGACCAAATTCAACATTATTTTGATTTGATCCATCACTGTTATCCGTTCGTTCGAAGAAAGAGTCCTTGATCTGAAACTCGAGAAACTTTTGATCACTTTCTCTAACAAGATGCCAAGCCAATTCTTTAGCAGTAACATACCAGTGTAATATCCCTGTCGAGTCATCTTGTATACCGCGATCTTCCATTTTTTGCTGTGAAGTAGTAATAGCTTTCATCATGAAGAATAGTTCATCTGCACAATTTGTCAAATCTCGATCCATTGATGCTCTATCTTTCCACCCTTGTTGGTCCAACACCGTTTCATGAAGCTGGAAATGCGTCTTGATTTCGTCGATTTGCCTTATACGAGATTGTAGCGTTTCTACAAGTTCAGGAGCACCAGTAAGATCGCTAAAGTCCGAAGCCAACATGATCTTTTCGAGTCTTTCACTACGAGATTTTTCCATCGGTTCATTATATAACAACAAGTCGATAGCAATAATGTACATTGCATAATACTGAGAAGAGTCGCAAATGGCTCTGAATTGAGGAAATTCGATGATAATATGATCCATCTTGTGTTCAAAGGTATCTCTTCTATTAACGGAAGCATCGCTATTTCCATCTCCCGATACGTGATCGTTATATTTCAGACGCAGATTGTTATATTTATCATAGCGCAGACTAGCCGAAGTTCGTTGTACCACACGACTGAATCCATATGGATTGACGGTAAACTCATACATGGCTTCCATAGGTACCCATGGTGGCCAAGAAGTGCCTGGTTTCGCACCGTACCGGCTTCCAGAATACATGTGTGGATAATCCATCGAAAAGGTATTTGTACTACTCACGAATATTTGCATACTATCCATGGCTGCGCTAAATCTTCTTTGGACTAGACCTGATACGTCATCCATCACTCGGTCTTTGTCCATTATTTGAACGACTCGAAGATGCATACCCTTTGCAGCGATCAATATAGCCGATGAAGGATTCTTTTCACTTTGTAGTTGTATTTGAGGCGCAATCAATCTAAAATGATAAGCATTTTGAGCAACATATTCTTTGGATATATCTTCATTGCTTTTATCATTCGCATCACCATTCTGTCTTCCAGTCTTTGCATAGGACCTTTGCTGTTCTTGATCATCTGCTTCTACAAATGCTCTTCCATCCTGCAAGATCTGTTCTATCCTATCTTCTACCATATCTGCATCGTCTTGTGGAGGCGTCACATAACCATTACTCATGCTGACCCGTGAATTCTGACGACTTCTAGCCGAGAATGGAGTGGGAGCCGTCTTTTTCTTCTCTTCCATGATGTCGAGTAGAAACTTGACAGCTCTTCTAGACATGTAGTATACAAATCCACGTCGTTGCCCAACTTGATGAATATATCTCAGAATAATATTCCGCAAAGAATTGTTCCACTTGATCTGTGCATTGTGAACAACGAACCTGTTGTTAAAGTCCCGTGGCTCTTCTGACAACTGTAAAGTATCGTCACCCATGTGCGTTGTTCGCCAATCTGTTTCTGTTCGATTTAATGCTGGTTCCGCAGTTTCTAACCCAGGGACTGCTGATGCATCATCATCCTTTAGACGTTGGTGCAAAGTCTGGAGCATTCCATTTAAAAATGCATATTTCCTTTGAAGAGTTGCTGCATGTCTTTTTATGGCGGCATGATCATCACGTAATTTTTGGTCTTGGGTCGTGTCACGTACAACTTTTAATTCAGAATCACCCGCTGCACGTTTATTATCCTCCAACTGTTGTATCAGATTCTCTAGACGACGTTGTATAAGTTCAGCTTGGATGAGTCGAGGATCTGTTCTTCGGTTTATTGAGCAAAAGTGGGTATTCTCATCTCCAAAAGGGCTAGCCCTGCTTTGTCGCGCAGTCGCTTGGTCTGTCTGTCTGAAATAAGTAAATCGAGGTGCACTTCCAAGGGGTAAGATGACTGTCTCAGGACTAGCGTCTTGAGGAAGTATCCAATCCAATTCGACAAAATCATCCATATCAATCCAAGTCATGTCATTATCGGGAATGTCAAACTTTGACAAATCAATCTTGCTTGGAGATGCATGTTTGTTAAAACTTCCAAACCTATCACTGTTGTTATCCATGTCATCGTTCGGTTTCACCTTCATAGTTGCAGCCACGGCGCGAAAATCCACAGAAATCAAATCAGCTTGTGCTTCATTGATTTTCATCAAACTTGACTGGGTCTGACCACGATTTCCATTCATTTTAAAGTATTCACGACGTTGTTGTACGTCCAAATTGAAGCTGTCCAATTTCATCTTCAATCCTGTGACAGATACTTGACTCGATGCATGATCTTGTACATCATTATGTTTATACATATGCGAAACAAACACGGGTGAAAGACGAAGGCTGTACTTGACTGTTGCAAGGTGACGACCAAACTTTTTACTAAGTTTACTCTGACTGGACCATAAACGACCTTGTCGAATCGGAAGGGACATGAGACCGGAAAACAATGACCACCATTTCAGGAAATGAGTGAAGAATCTGGGTGTCATATGAACGGAATTGTAGTTGTTTGAAGGCTTTGCATCGGCAGCATCCCAGTCTCTAGCATGAGGTGCCGATCCAGATACTGACATGTGAATAAACTGACTCATGAACCCTTGATAGGCATCATACTTGTGTCCATTATTGTCTTTTGCATAGTCGGGATGTTTGAGCACGACTTCCCAGTGAGGTCGAAGATCAAACTTCCTCTGACCCTCAGGTCCTGGTCCCTCGAATAGGAGACCGACTACCCATTGCACATTACCAGATAGTTTTACTACAACCTTTTTGAATGCTGCAGATTGCTTGACCTCATCGGTTGACACAGAACCGTTATCAGACAAATCATCAGTATGATTCATCTTTCTAGCATATTTGTCATAATCTGGTACAGCAAAGAGATAATCGCCGCTATCAACAGTCATGAATTTTCTAGGATCAGCATGTCTAGCGATGCGCCAACAAACATTGTTACGCCAAACCATGACAAAACCAGCACCTTCTCCTGTCACGACATATGGATCTCTTGATCCTTTAAGGTTGAGATGAACATCACCGTCGCCTTTCCAGAAAACGTTTATACGTGAGTGAAAGCTGCACCTGATCTTATCCCAAAACCCTACACGATCTGACGGATCTATTGGAGGCTTCATAAACCCTTCGATGACTTGCATCATGTCTTGAATAGCTGGTTGGTATGACGTTCCCCAAGTGATACGCGTCGGAGCGTTAGTATTGATATCGATATTGATGTCTGAATACGTTTTGACTGGAGTGATTGTACGATAAACTGTAACAGCGAAGCGCTTTTGTTCATCTTGTGGTCCAAGTCTACTCATCGGCACTACTTCTACATCGACAGATCTTTGAGATTGTTCATCCCGAAACTCCTCGGCAATGACAAAATCTGTTGATAAAGCTACACTGGTGAGCCTCGACGATTGGCTAGAGGTCATGGCAGGTATGTGTACAAGCGGCAAAGTATAATCACGCAATACGACTCGACATTCGCCAACGTTGACATTGATATGCATTGGTACTAGTAAACCATATTGCATATCGCGTGGCATACCTTTTCCAACATCGTGAAGAAAATTGGCAAGGTCATCCATTGGAAATGATGGCTTGTCAACTGTAACGTTGAGATCGTGGATATACATTGTTGCAAGACTGGGTCTTAGCCCAATACTCATGATTGTGGTCGCATCATCTTGCTCTTCGTTACTCTCATCGTTTCTCCAAAAACGCGTCCGAGCATCTCTGATTGCGTCACGTTGTTGTGCTATAGCTCTATCTATGACACGTTTCCAACTTTCAGAATTAAACTTGTTTAGAACTTCCCGAGCGTGATCTACCGAACGTGTGACTACACCAGACATTGTACATTTTCCGTGATGATCATAACGCAAGTTCACTCGCCGTCTTCTATCTGGACTTTGTGATCTACCTCGACCAAGACTTTGACTTTTACGTTTATTGACTGGTCTTGGACCGACATCATTACGGCCAACTTTATCATTGTCTACGGAGGTTGCACGGGTATGGTATCCGCCTCTGCGAGCGTTCAGCAACTTTGATTTCAACCGAAAGGCATCCTCTCGCGCCAATCTTTGCTTTTGCTCTTGAAGTCCAGCACGATAGATCATGCCAATCTTATACTCAAAAGGACTATCCTCCAGCTCAAATACAAAATAATGCGACCTGATTGATATTTTGGGTACCTGTTTTGGCTCGACCGGCTTCTTTTCCAGCGCGTACTCTTCCGTACCACTACTGAAGCGATGATGTAATTGTTTTGAGACTTTGATTATATTTGCTATGCTGTCAAAAATAGAATGGATGACCATTTGATGTGGTACACCGATTCTGATGGCTTCTGTCGTAATATCAATCGATTGCTCGTTTGCAGCTTGTTTACCGACTTTCTTTTTGAATGATCTGATGTCGAGTCTTAGAGATTTCAGTGTAATAACTCGGCTCCACACGGATTGCATCTGCGGTGTGCCTGCTGAAAGTCTGGTCAAACTGCTTCTGACAAACGGGCTAGTCCATCTTTGTTGACCAGCTTCTAGGTTATATATTTGAAGGAGCAGGGGAGGATCTGCAGGTAATACTGCCTGGACTCTGACCAAACCAACTTGAACTTCAAAAGTAGTAATTTCTGCTGTTGTTTGACGAGGACTTGTGCCAAGTCTTGGTGAAGAAGTCGGACTGACCATGAGTGATTGTTGTCGAGTGACTTTTGGTCGCGAATTATTTGGGTTTGCATCTTCGGGTACGATTGGTACAAATGTTTTTCTAAGAAGCATAAAAGCAACACCAATAGCAAAGTGATTGTAGAGTGCATAATGTAATAGCAACTTTTCTATCCTGCTGACAATATGGAATGAAGAACCATGTTGATCCGTCGTTGTGGTAAAGACAGTTTCGAGAACTGGCAGGTTAAGAAAAGTCTCCCCTTTCGTGTCATCAATCGAGTCAATGATCAATCCTTCAAGGTCCTCGATTCGCACAGAAAGTTGTCTGCCATCCGTTGGTGTCACATAGCGCTTCCGGGACGGAGGCTCGCCTTTATTTTGTACGGGACTGTTTATAGGTGTTGACATGCGATTTGTAGATTTTCGTCGATTTACAGGTTGGGTCGCATCTTCACTATCTGCTTTGTATACAGCAGACCAAGATTGAACATGAATACCAACTCCTCTAGAGTATTTTGAGACCGAGCCGTCTATTCCAGCCACTTCGACATTGAAATCTGATCCATCAATAGTGACGAGGTGTAACCATGAAGGACTTCGCCGTAGGAATGATTGTTTCTCAGCAACTGCTCCATCATCCATGGATGTTAGTTCTGCACGTAACGCGAGTACAATTTCACGCAAACCTTCACAGATCTCAGGCTGTACTAAGAAAAGGGATAAATTCTGCGATTTAGTTGCAATCATTACACTAAGTCGTGGAAATGCTTTGATATCGATCTTTGTTTCGACCATCTCGGAGAACAATAGCTCATGCTGTATACCATCAAATGTTTGACCGTATAATCTGTGTGCCGAATGACGATAATCCACCGACAATGCATAATCATACCGGTTGACATTGTCATGTTCAGCATCTATATCAACAGCTATACTCGAGATTGACGAGATGATCATATCATACTCGCCCTTTCCTCCCCGGTGCGGTAACGAGACACGCATGACAGGTTCTTGTACAGCGATTTTTATAGTAGCTTTTGGTAGTAATCTGCAAGACATGCCATGGAGCTGGCGTCTCGCCGAATGTAGACTATTCTGTTGAGATGAGTTTTGGCTTGAACGCAGAATTGCTAGTAATAGGGAGAATCTCTCGGGATCCATGTCCACGGATGGAGATGTACATACTAAATTGGCAAAAAGTATGTTTGTATTTGCGTAGTTGGAATCGGCATGGGACGGACTCTGTAGAACTTTTGATGGTAACGTCGTTTTGACAGTTGCAGTGAGCATGGGAATATATATCATACGTTCGGGATGGTCGTGTCCGCTATCAATTCCTGCCGCGAGTGAGATGGCCGTAACTAAAGCTTGATGGGCAACATCCTGGGGTGAGAAGTACATTCGATGTGCGGGACTTTCAGGATCAACTCGCATCAAATCTACTCCCACTTCCTTGACGGCGGCGTTAAAATAGACTTGTTGGCTTGTCTGTCGTGCAACATGCATACACTTTGATATTCCTACAAAGCCGATGGCCAATTGCACTTCACGCAGTCCGCGTATCAAAGATCCTGCAAATGCTTTCGAGTCGGATATGACCTCCATTTCCTGCACGGGTGATGATTTGACAGTATCGCCAAATTCAGGGATGGATGTTTGTCTAGGTGAAGGATGATATGACATTCCTCGAGTCTTGGCAGGTCGATTGTACTTTGTCATGAACCTGCCATAATTCTCTTGAATCTTCTCGAGATCATCGCAAGGGATAGACAATCGACCCATTTTTACAGCGATTGAAGCATCTCTTAGACCATCAATGGTTGTGTGTAGAAATCCATGCACATTGACCGTGCAATAATCCAATATTTCTGATGATTCTTGCCCTTCTACTGTCAACAAGACACTTCTGCAAATCGCCAACCATTCAGCAGGTTTGTGAATGTTCGATTTGGTCTGGCTATGTTGAAATAAACGACTTCGGTCAACTGTTTTTCTTCGTGTGTCTACAGACAACGTGAATCTCTCCAGCCGTACTGCGCCAACTCCTCGAAGAGTTATCGATGATCTCAGCATGACAAGATCGATATGTTTCAACCAACTGACTTGTCTGTGTAGCTTCTTGATCCTTTCCTTCCATCCATTTAATATCTCAAATAGATTCTTTCCAAGGCCTACTTTCTGGTCCTTTTTTATACTTCGATCCATACCCTCGGCCGTTTCTCTGTCGATATCTTCCGAAGCCTTGCCAGCATTGTCATGCATTCGGCCATTGTTGAGCGCATCGAGGTCAATGATGACCCGCGGTTCGGTAAGTGTTAAACTTAGCCATGTTGGTTGCGCAAATGTGGGTCGATGGATCGAGATTCCAATAGCACGAACGCGTATGGAGATGCCATCTCTCGGTGAGAATGCTACACGTCTTAGTCCGCTATATCCAAGTCGTTGTATACTTATTCCGGTTATGACTCTGATGAGCGCAAACAGGACAAATGTGCCGAGATATAAAAGGACTCCGAGTCCCAGCACAAAGGAGATTGTCGGAAAATGCATTTTGAGTGCAGTCCATTGGGGATGGTTCAGAATGTGTATATAATCCTAGCATGGACGGCCAATGTTGTTCCAGTGGTTTCCATATATCTGATGTGTTCTGGTGGAAAATATAGTGTAGATCATTCAGGATTTATTAGATGATGAATACAATACAGTCGTCCTAGATTCGTGATTATAATATTGGGTGTTATGACAACATTAGTATGCATGTATTAGATGATGCTATGACAACAAGTTGCAATCTGAAACATTTCTCATGCTTAATGCTAATGCTGTCACAAGCTCGATTTTCCATTACCGGAATTTTGACACAAAACGTTGATGTCAAAAATCTCATTATTCAAAATCGTAATCGACGTGCCGGGTCGGTGCATGCATTAGCGTAGCCTAAGAATAAGCATCATCAACGGACTATGAGCTACATTACACTATAATGTCTGCTTTTACGGATATGTTACTGGGGTATTCAATATTCATTATATTATTTACAGTATTTATATTACAAGTCTTGGTTCAGGTTCAGACGATAATGGGAAAAACTCGTCTCAGCGCTTTCTTCCATTTACGCTCATGCACATTGTTTTCTTCTCCAATGACCTGGGGTCCAAGGAGGGCTTCGGCTCGTCGGCGTGCCCATATCCTTCGCTGAGCTACCTGTACGGGTTGTGGCGATGCCGGAAGAAACGGACTTTCAGTCGTATGATTTACGCGTGTTTCCGAACGGAGTGCCATTTCGACATCATTCAAGGGTTCAGTAACCGCTAAGTGCAAAGACTCCGAGTCATTAGGGGACATTTGAGTGCTCAATTGATTGCGGGATCTTCTGCTGGCATTTCGTGTTCTTGTTCGTACTTGTCTTTCTCTTCGAACGACGGCGTTTGTAATGTTAGGAGGGCAATAACCAGAAGGTAATGTGGACTTTTTACAAAGTGGACACATGGCCGAGGTTTGCGTAAGAAATTCATCGATACACTCGGGATGAAATATATGGTCGCATGACAACTGTCGGACCTTTGTGTGATTATCAATATAATCTTCCAAACATATGGCACAAGAAGGTTGATCGAATTTTAAGCGGCAAGTGCCTTGTGTTATCACGGGTTTCTCTTCGATCTCGTGTTGATCTTTCGTAATATCCCAATCATTGGCGCTCGTTGTCGCCGGATTGGTGCGAATTGTATCTGTAATATTTGCAAATGAATCAGACCTGGAAGTGTCATATTGTTTATATTTCAATATAGGAAGTTTTTCTAGAAGATCATTCGGCATCCTAGATCGCTTCAGACCTAGTGCTTGCAGGTCAACCTCTCCGCTTATTACACGCCGTTCCAGATCCCGTCGTCGACGTTTTTGTAAACAATGAAGAACAAGTGATGTCAGGCCAACTGTAATGGCCAAAATCCCCAATATCGAAACCAGGAATATCCATAGATTAGGTAACGAATTAGCTTGATCGATATCTATGTGTGCGAGAAGGCGATAGTACACCTGATTGCCATATCGTTGTTGTAGCCAAGCACTATTCGGTATTTCATCACTATTCCCCGAGTATTTGCCCGCGTTTGTCAAAACCGTCTGAGCCAGTGCAGGCGACATAGCGTAGATAGGATATGGATTAGACGTTATCCATTGATTATTGTTATCAATCGACCAGGTCGGATTTGTTGAGGGTGGAGGTACGTCGGTGCCTCCCGGCAAGAAAAATATAAAAGCCGACGCTTGATCGTTTCGAGCCGCAGAGAGATATTCGAGGTTGCATGAGGGTGTGAGCCACGGTGCCATGGCTACTATAGGATGGTTGTTGAGATCACTGGGCAACTGGCTCCGGCGTGTCGAATTGACTGGAACATATGGATATGATGAGTTTAAACATGAACCAGTTATATCAGTTGTGGGAGTGTAGATGAAACCGTATATATCATCACTAGGAGAGACATTCGTCGATAGGGTTGTTATATGATTGGCTCGGGAGTTGTAGGATTCAGTTGCCTTGAGTTCATGTATTAGCAACAGATACCAAGCATAAGCAGCGCAATGAAGGAGACAATCTCACATTTACTACAGTATATTCATTCGCTGCTGAAAGTCTAGTCACAGCGTCAGGGTTGCTGTTGACAATGACTTGGAAAAGAATTGAGTAGGCGCCTATAAAAATCGTCAGGGCATTAATCACCAATCTCCGCTGCACTTGACGGTCGCATACTCATGTCTACAAGGTTCGAGGGCAAGCCTGTCGGTGGACTAGCGATGGCCTCTTATATGATCGTCCTGAAAGTTGGACCGTCATAAAGGAAGTCTGTATAGGTTGCTTGACCTTTGGGAATAGGTAACACGACCATGGCAAATTTGTATTCCTACGTATGCTTTTCATGCCAGGAGATTTAGTTATCAAAAGAGGCTGAGAATCAGAGAAACAATGGAGCACGTGGCGTGGCGGGACTACCCGAAACTTGTTAATGAACCATTTCTTGTAAAAGTTAGAATAAAATATGGGGTATTCTACCGTAATGTGATGTCCCTATTATTTACAAATTATGAATTCATCAATATCCTACCAACATATCTGTGTCATTTCTCATGATAATTGGTGACGGGCATGATGGACTTGGAATCAAATCTTCCCTTGACTCTGATATAATAGCCAGAATCAAATATGGGGGCCAAGTCGCGCGATGTTCGATCGCAATCGCAATCAAAAGAGTTCAAAGAGAGCAATGACCATGATATGCGATCACGAAATACAACCCCTTTATCATCGCCGACAGAGCTTTCGCCTGTACCTGTACCTACTTTCGCTGTCGCTATGCCTGAACACTCACCATATCTCAATATTACATTGTCAGCTCTTCTTGTTCAGCAAGATGCAACTATCGAGACAATGTTTGACAACCAATCTGCTACTGGCAATACACCTCCCACTGCAGAGACATTAGATCGCATATATGATCAAATTGTGTCAAAGATTGTTTCACATACTCAAGCTAGAGGTCAGGCCTGTGACAGGGCGATGAGAGAGCTTGCGCGGAAACGTAAAGAGCGAATAGAAAGAGAACGTGATAGAGATGATCAGGAAAGAATTGATGAAGAACGGAAACGGCGCGATGCTAGTCGTGTTGCGAGTAGGAAGCGTGCTCACGATGAGATGGAGGACGAAACAAGACCACCAGCAGTCGGACTTCACGGTGTGGCTAGACAAGATGGAGTTGGAGTTCATACACTGGCTGCGATACCGCTGCCCACAAATGAAGATGATCCAATGGTCGATGTGGATAAAAAGTCTTCCGAAAGTCCCGAACGTCATCACCAACCCCGTCCAGCACCGATAGTAGCACAATACCAGTCTTTTGGAGATGATCCTAGTAAATACAACGATCCGACCATATATCACATTCGAGAAGTCACAGAATCAATGAACGATGACGAAAAGAGATCTATTTATAGTGTAGCGAATTTTCCTCACGACGATTTACACGATCTAACGCCAGGTACGCCCCCAGATTTGGATCTGAGTAATGCAAAGCCTACAAACCAGGTTGCAGCGGCAACTTTTCAAGCATTTGTCGATCAATATGTCAGACCCTTGACCGAAGAGGATGTGGCATTTCTAAAAGAGCGAGGTGATCGCGTTGGACCATTTCTGGTGCCAAATAGAGGGCCAATGCCATATCGGGAAGTTTGGGCTAGAGAAGATGGTTTAAACCCTCGAGATCCCAGTAATGATCATTTACCATTTAATGAAGCGAGAGGGGGTATAGAAGATATGAATGATGAGGTCGCGACAACAGAGGAAGTTTCGACTGGACCTTTGTTGGCACGTTTTCTGTCAATATTCAGACACGATGCCGGACCCGCGGCCAGGGCAACCGACGGCGGAGACGTGAACGGCGATACAACCCTGACAAATCTTGACAACATGCCCGGAGAACAGGAGAACGCTGGACTCACCGAACCAGAAGAAAATGACGCCGAAAAACCAACGACATATCTAGCAGAATTAACAACCACGGCAACTAACAAACCTGCATTTCCAAGTAGTAATAGAGGATTTGGTACACTGGAACAACGTATGCTCGCTGAGTTGAGGTATAATGGACTACTTACACCAGAAACAACTCCAGACTTTGATGGTCATTTTGATGATGAAATAGCAGCACGACTTCGTCACTTACAATCAGAATTGAGTAACGTAGTCATCGAAAATGGAGCACGAAAGGCCCGTGTTTTGGAGTTGACATTGGAACGAATGGCGTTACAAGAATATGCTATGATTGCAGAAGATTTAGATAATCAAGTCAATGCTGCATACACTAAGCGAAATAGAACCTTGGGCAAGCCGAAAAAGGGTAATGCTAAAGCAAGATCTGGATTAAATAGTGCTGGTGTGGCTGTTAGTCGAAATAATCTGTCTGAAGGTGTCAAAGCATTGATGGATCGTAGATTAGAATGGCGAGATAAGGTTGGACCTGTTTTTGAGACTTCTGAAAGAGGTATACCAAAGGAGACGGTATTTGATGAAATATCGATGGAGAGATTAACAAAAGTTGAGGCCGAGGCTGGAGATGTTGAAGATCTATAATCTAGATTTATCATGGATCAGATTGATGATGTAGATGATGGTGTTATGAAGTGATGAATATTTGTATGATTATTTATAACCATTAGTTAATTATTTTTATTTCTATCACATGCTAAAATCTCTACCACTTTTGTTACGTGACTCACAGACACCCACCCAATACTTACGGACAACGTGCATTGATACATTCGTTACATTCATTGATATCACAATGCGAGGCCGGAACCTCTCATCCATAGCTAGTCCTAAAGTGCACCAACCATCCTCGGGTTCAGCCACGAATCAAGATGTAACTACTCCTCTGGCAAAATCGACCAAACAATTCGTCTTCAACAATTCCACTTCTATATCAACCCAACCTGCTTCATCTTTATGTCGACTCCCCTATTTCATTCGGATGAAAATATTTCGTCCTCTCTTGACATCACCGCACGGAACAACATACCCTTCACCACCAAATACATCGTTACGTAATCTCCAACCACAAATCCTGCGCGTCTGTCGACTTTTCCACCGCGAACTAAGTCCTCTTCTGTACCACGATGCCAAATTAATCTTCTCTCACCCTTCCGACGCAAACCTCTTTACGCAAGTCCTCTCGTCTCCTCAATACTCTTCCGACATCCACACTCTCGTCCTGCGCGTGAAAAACACCGATGTGAAGATTTGGAGCACATATTTTACTTCACGAAGTCGCGAACGAAGCCTCATCTTTGACTTTCCCGATTTAAAGACCCTTCACATCCGGTTCAGAGGGTTGAAGTATCTGCCTTTTTCGGACGGGAGACAATCTTCCTGGCAATGGGTTAGAGATCCGAAATTATTGAGATGTATAGAATCCATCAAAGAAACTTATTCTGGTGAAGTGAGAGTCGAGGTTTGTGTAAAAGTGCCGGATGATTGGGATACAGAGATCTGGGTGGAACAGTGTAAGATACTGAGTGTTAGTCTAGGAGAAAAGTGGATCACGACAGGAAAAGACGTGTGGAGTAAATACGGAACTGGTGATTGGGTTTGGTTGCATGGTGTATGGATGAGATTGGAAACAGACGGGACTTGATGGGTTTTCGACTACAATACATGATTTTACAATACAGTACGATTTAGAGGAATAAGTTGTATTAAAAAATCTCGGAATCATCTTCGAGATTTACCGTCGTACCATTTCTCGTATGAATATGTGCTGGATTCCTTTTACTTTGAAAAGTATCATCGAACTTCTCCGTAGCATCAATCATATTCTTCTCATCAGAATTTAAATCAACAGGTTTGACTTTTAATTCTGGTAGAGGCGTCCTTCCAGTCAAGATATCAAACAAACTATCACGACTTTCATCAACATTCTCAGTCATATCCAAGGCTTGATCCTTATTTATTTGTGGTCGACCTTGTGGCCACAATAATTGATAACCAATAGTTCTACATGTCAATAAAATGGCCAGTTTGTCGGAAAATGATTGTGACAACCAGTTCGCCTCCAGACGTACAAAATTGACATGCTTTTCAAAAGATTGGAGAAGATGAATCGGGGTCTGTTTCGATTCTACATCTAAGATATGTAAAGATGCATCAGAACATACTATCAATAGTAATTCGGGTTTGTTTGGATGCCATGACGCAGAGACTATATTAGTGTGCTGATATAGGATTGTATGTAATTGACGAGAGTGTGTTGACCAGATATATAGAGTCGTTCGTACAGCTTGATCTCTGCATGATAGAAATGTATTTCCTGCATTGAGCCGCATATCAAAGAATGATATGTTTGATGGAGGTTGTGGTATCATCTGTCCCAACACCATCGAATGACTTCGCTGACCAGCAACATCAATGTTTTCTCGCCATGCCGTAGCTGTTTCGACAGTACATTCTAGCTTATATACTAAAGAAAAAGTCCTTGTATTTAGTACCGTAATAGATCTTGATTCTGCCAAAAACAAGCCATCTTTTGACCATAATTGTGATTTAAAATCGTACATTACATTAGAATTCACATTGTCACTCGTCACTAACGTTGTTTTTCGATTTATTGGAGGATACTGTCTAAACGGATGTCCATCTGTAGAATAAATATGCAATTGTGGTGATCCAAGATAAGAATCCAATACACTCAACCATCGACCGTCCAATGACCATGCAAGTGATTGCGCATCGACAGTAGGCACGACTACAGTCTTGAATGGAGCCAATTCCGGAGGAGTATAGAACGTCAAAACATCTTGACCGCTCTGTCTGGAAAGTAAGACGAGCACTATCATTATCATCGTCAGTCTTTCACAAGATCGTCAAATCAGTAACATGAGCTACCTTCAGGACGATCCCCGTCTCTCCTTCGCACAACCCATGGATTCCGCTTCAACCCAATCTTGACATCTCCCAGCTCAGTAGCTCGTCCAGTCGTTACATCCCATACATTAACCCTCCCGAATTCCCACACGACCATGATTAAATCATTCTGTCCTCCTGTCAGAACTTCTACACTGGCAATCTTACCCAGACTTCCACTTCCGTTTGAAATCGTCACCGTCAAAGTCGAGTCTTGGAGACTATAGATCAAGATTTGATTTTCTGACAACAACATGACATATTTCGACGAAAACGACCATTGGATCGATTGCTCGGTCACGTCCTTCTTTATAGAACTGCTGTCTTTGGTATTATCAGGTGGAGGAAGAGAGAATGTACATGCTGGTTGTAAAGTGTCTGAATGCTGTACGTATAGATTCTGCTGGGTAAGTGAGGCTATATAGTCATTGTTGGGGGATAACACGGCGAGATGACGCGCTAGAAATGGCAAGTATGTATCAGTACCATGACTTCATAAGCAATGCGATACAATTACACGAGTATTAAATGGATTCATTACGCACATTCAAAGACTTGGGATTCTTCCATATCATACGTGATACGACAATTTGGTAGATCTTTACAGCAAAACACGTTCACAGTAACATTACGTAGGCTTGCTCTTTAAATGTCACTATATTTATTATATATTTGTTTTTTGTCTGTATGTTATGATTATTATCTGAAGAGATGATGTAAACAATGGTTGACCCAGAGTTAGAAAAGTCCACGCTTCGCTTAGTAATCACAATCATAGGTTAGCGTTCAGTTAATCATCCTCATCATACAAACATCATCCGACATGTTATCTAACAGGATTATAATTCCAGGTGCGAATGGTGAATGATCCAGATAGAAGAAGATAGTTTATACCATACCAGTATTGCCGTGGACTAACTGTTCGCAATCGATTCAAATGGTAACTATGCGTTGTCTTTATCACATGACAGATCCCCGTGTTGGGACTAACCAATTAACTCAACTCGAAACACTAATGATACCCGACGAGAACCAATCATGACGAGTACTAGAGTTTGACGCGGCTCTGAACCTACCATGACTTGAGGTCTTGCCAAGCATGTGAAACATCTATAATCTATCAAGCAAGTACATTTTGCCATCGGTGTATGAATATGCATTCAACAGATGTCCATTGAGACCTCAACAAGCTATTCAGGCGTGGCATGACACGTCAGTGTAACATACAGGTAAACTTCTATGGACTAGATTAAGAAGGGGAAAAGGCTGGCTTCAAAAGTGAAGTATATACTAGCTTTAGAGGGAAAGGCGAGACTATCGACATGAACATTTCACACCATAACTCATTGTTAATTGGATCGCCACTACAGTGTACTACGGCGTGACAGCTCACCGACAGGTCCAGAGTAGAGTCGTCATCCAACAGCGTTGAAAGTCGAACGCGGGGAGAAAGCTTGTGGACTAAAAGCCTCTGATTGGATAGAAATCAGGGGATAGTTCGGACTTTAGCAGCATCGGCGTCATTTAATTATTTATTAATTGATCGAACCCGTATTTCGAGCACAAGAGCTATCTCACCGCCCTTGGATACTTCGAAAACTCAATATATGATTTATGCACAAGAAACGACATACAATACTGTAATCCGACGAAGATCGGTTTTTTATTGGTACGGCGATCGCAAACTACAAACGAAGGGTCCAGTTCGCGAACTAGATACGGCCGAAAATTGATGATTCAGTTTAGACTTTACCCGTCGAACCACCCCCCACAGGGTCGTATCTGTGGTTGTTTTGGCCACCGATTACGCCAAGAAGTTTATCGTCATCTTTTCACTCTCAACAAATGCCCCATATTCATCAGTAGTGAGTGAAAGACTCGACCTGAAAGTACTTCAAGGAGAAAGAAACACTATGTTATGGTGTCGCTTGTATTGTGTGAGATTGCCGCTGGCCGACTTTCGCTTATAGTCAGTGAAGAGAACCGGTTGAAAGATCGACTGAAACGCCTCTTTCGCTAGTGGAATAAACTTCTAGATGAGCCGAGAATTATCTTTCTTACTGTATGTGTCTCGGTAACCCCCAATGCCAACCAATGCCAAGTCCCTTGTAGTCATGTATCACGCTATATTGGTTAGTTTTTTATTTTTATCTTATTTGACGGTTATATTAGCTTGGAAAGTAACCGGGACAAGTTTGTGTCAGTGATGGCAAGTCTGTCTTATAAAAATCAAATAGTGCCCTTTGTGAATCATATCTCTGTCGTTTTTGTCATCTTTGGTCGCTTCTCCCGTCCTAATCCGCAAAAGTACGGCTCATTTCGTGTCTCGTCAAAATGATGGAGGGTTGGTTATACAATGGAACGCCGGAGATGCGAGCTGAACAACAGCTCAACCTCGTTCTCGTACCTATCTGGATATTAATGCCTATAATGTGTCTGGTGGCTGGATTGCGACTATGGGTGAGAAGGCGACAACTAGCCTATGAGGATGCCATCTTGTTTGGGGCTGTATTGTGTAGTATCGCATTTAATGTAACCAGCATTATTTGTAAGTTTTTACAAAGGCGCTTCATGGTTCTCAAGCACATTCCAGTACTAATTTATTGTAGCTACAAGATGGGGTGTAGGCTTGTCAGTCTTCCAGATGCCATTTATCAATCTTACACCTATGTTACATGTATGGAAAACGTTAATACAACAAAACATTAAACGTAAAGCTAATCTTGAATTCTAGTGGAATTACGCCGGGAGATATCCTTATACAATCGGAATCGGACTCTATAAAATCTCTCTTTGCGTTAGTTATCTTCGTTTGACTGAAAGGACAAACGAAAAGGGCTTCAGGATAGCGACTTTTACGACCATTGGATTTCTTGTTGTCTTTACCACCTCATATGTCTTATTGAATGTACTCGGTTGTCCGAAAAATGTAAGTATCAACTATGAACCATTGTTCGTCTTTAGTATTGACAGGATGATGATTTAGGTCTCGGACAACTGGCATCTCTCTGCCTATATCTCAGGTAGATGTTTACAATTTGGAGCACCGAATCTCTACCAGTACATAACAGTCATCATCTCCGACCTCGTCGTGTTTCTGCTCCCCATCAAAATCATTCGTTTTCTCAACATACCTCTCCGAAAGAAAATTTCTTTGATCGGTCTCTTCGGCTTGGGCATCTTGACCACCATATTCTCTACTCTCCGAGTGACTACTATCAAGGCAATGAGCGACGAACACGGAGGTCATAATGCAGGGAAACTGATAGCATACAGTGAGATGGAGCTCATGGTCGGTGTAAGTCAATCCTCCATCGTCCTTTTACCTCGCTGTTTGATGATCCACAAACTAATATGCCGGGAATGATAGATCACATTGACTTGTCTCGTTCACTTGCGAGGTCTTATCGAACCAAAATCAAATACAAAAGCATCCTATACATCTGCTGTGTCGGCCGGTGCGCAAAAGTCGATGCCGTCGTATGGTGGTCTGCGCAGAAATCATAATGATAAGAGTTTTGCAGACATTGAGAGTAACATCGTTCCGGAAAAGGATGAAGAAAGTGGTGTTGTTGGACATGATAATAGCCACGGTAGAGAATCTTGATGAAAGAGCCAGAAAACTTTTCTTCTGCTGTAACAATTTGGAAAGGTGGGTTATATAATTGTATTATAACAAGGTTGTATTTAAATTCAATTCTCATGTGTGAAATGCAATCATAATGGACATATTAGCAACTGATCGCATCGTATAGTCTTCACTACTCTCACAATGTTACAGGCAAGGCACAGTACGTATAAGAGATTGTGTTTGTATTGATGTGTCATCAGCATGTCATTTTGGTACAGTAATCAAATCAATGGTTGATATATCAGCAACGTCTTCAACTACGTAATTCATCTGACTGTCAAAGCCCCTGCGGCTTCTTCGAATGTTTATCCACGAGCCTATGCTCATACCCTTTCAGAGTTTTTTGGGATTGTTGGGGATCTAGGAGAGTAAACTCCTCTCCTTTTCTACGCTCCGTGATCTCTTGAGGTCTCACTGACAAATTCGCGAACTGATCTATGCTTTCGATCCCTCCAGATGATGCGTAAGAAGATGGAGGTCTGCTTCTGTCCATGTGAAACACCCCCCCTTCCACAGACTGCCTGTTTCCCTTGCCAGCTCGGCTCACATGCAACGTCGCCGTTGACGGCTCCTTTGACGGCTCCTTTAAAACTTCAGTTCTTGTCGACGCACTTGGACGAGCCGATGACGAAGGCTCATCCGTTTTGGCCAGATTTCCCTTCCTATCAGAAGCTCTTTCATCGGGCCTAGTCTCTTCACCTTCTAAGTTGATCGAAGTTCCAATCGCTGGAGTTTTCTCCCCCTTCTCCCTCACGGATCGCCCTTTTCCATCTGCGCTGTCCTGACTTGATGCCTGTCCTGATGCATTTCCTAACCTGCTTCAGCGAAGAATGTCAAAATTAGAGATTGGATGACATTACTGGAAGATAAGGGGTCAGAGGAGGGAGGCGGTCGCTCACGGGCGACTGCCGACGGTATACTAAGTGGTTCGCTCGGGTGGGTCCCAGGATGCTTGACAACCTTGCCAGATTGTTGTTGGTTGGTTGAGGAACCTGTATGCGTCATGATCGAATGTGGATGAAATTGGAGTTGAGCAAAGAGTCCACGTGGAGGCTAGTTTTCGAGAATGGATTACCGATGTTGATAATTGGAACTGTTGTGGTGTAAGAGTATGGAATTGAAGGCAGGGGGCTGGCCCTTCTTATAGACAATTTAGACTTGCGTGGACCACGACTCCGCAAGCATGGCCAATTCTCGAACCATTGCATGTTCTAATATTAGTGATGCAGGTGATAACGCCTGTCATGCAGTGTGATAGGAAGCACGGGCGAAAGTGACAGCCATGTGTGATAGCTCTGTTTTGTTGCCTCTAGTCACTAGGCTGTTATCACACAGCGTATCCGCGCACATTGTCATTATCATATCATCTAGTTCCATAACTCTCTCCAGTACCTACGATTTAACAAAAGACTTGTGCATACAAATGTAGAAGACGAATGAAAATCTGGAAAACTGTCACGTCATGTTTAGAGGATATAATAATGACGAGGTCTGAGAAGAAATGTCGTAGGATTTCTAAATGTATCGATGTGGCCGAATTGGGAACGGGAAGGTGACAAGATGGTGACAAGATGGTGACAGGTTGGTGTCGAAAGTGACCAGATGTGATAAATATGACGGCATACAACAGTCGACTAAGACAAAATGAGAGTACTAAAGCGGGTGACGTGATCTAAAAATAGGTCCGAACCGATTTGCCTTGGACTTGAGTCAAGGTGTCTTTTCCATTTCGGATTTCAAAGTCGCGGGTGATAACAGCCTTGTTCACCAATCTTGGCGGAGCAGGGGTGAATAATGACTAGGAGGTTTGAGTAATCATTTCCAGTTAGTGACCCTTAGGGGTTGTTTGTTGTTGGTCCTTTTATCACTTGGCGAGGTACCTAAGTCATTCCTTTCATACCATATTAGGCACTGAAGTTTAGTAGCGCAAATTTAGGCCTTCCAGTTGCAAACAAACACTCGGTTCATACATTTCGACCAGATTCTCGTGAGTTGAGACTTACGAAGACAAGAAATTTACCAATCAGCAATGCTTAAAGTCAAGCAAAACAATGAACAATGATGGTGTAGCATAGTTTCAAAGTTGCGCAGTCCACAAATTTAAACATGGCATATAGAGAAGTTTCAAGCATTTGTTCGACATATTTGTAGTCACGATGGTGTATACACTCAATTCTCAAACTATGGTCGGCTCATAGGGTGCTGTGTGTACATATGATCTTCATTTGCAGCATCACTACTTGTTCTTCTACTTGTCTATGTATGAAAAGTTAAGCTTTGGTGGATGAAAGAACGTTGCCGATCGGTGAATAATATCAAGCAGGCAACTTCGTCCAGAGTCATGTTGTCGGACTTTTTAAAGGAAGAATGATAAACATAGGCATGTTAAAGTACAATGCATGACATATTCGGTGAAATAGATCGCTCACATATTTTCGATCTGCTTCAATTTTTATAGTATGGTAGACTATGACGAGCATATGACGCAAGTGTGGAGAAACTTGCTTCTCCAGAAGGGGTAATTTCATGTTGTTTCACAAATGCTGTAATAATAAAATTCATACGCGACGATCTTTGCTGTTGGCTGTGCTTTTAGAAATTGTGATCTACATATTCGTTGAAATTGTATCAATCCGCATGCGACACGCGTTTTGGTCATGTGTAGTGAGTCTTGTACGCTGTCAACAATAATGATATGATGCAGCGGTGTAGAAATTGACGACGATCCGTCATGTAAGCATGAAACCATCTCATTAATTATTGTTACAAATAAAATGATGAATGATTAATACAGCTATACCTGTAGCCTCAAAAATGGTTGGGATTCCGACCCAGATGTATGACTCATTATTTCAACTCGTCATCCACGATTCTTACACAATCCCAAAAATGCCAGTTACCAACCATGGAATCTCCCCTTTCGATAAACTTACCATGCTTTCGTGTCGTTCCATCAGACCTGTCAAGAAATGATTATACCTTGTACAGTAATAAAAATTAACAAAAAATAAAAGACGTTTGATGAGCTGGCAGATCTTGTAAGGTGATCTACATTTTGTTTGGGACATGCGACGCTCGATGATCAGCTGTCACTTTTGTAATCCCTTGTGCAACAAATTAGGAAAAGCATGTCGCGTGGACAAATGCAGCCCCTGGTCATTCGTTATAATTAGATCATAGCACAATGCCATCAGTGTCCTTTCAAGTCGTTATCAGAAGGAATCATGTCCCGTTTACAGCTTCCGAACTTGCCCGGACCATCAAAATTATTAATAAGCGTGTTTCTACGATGGAAATACGGAACGGGCACGCGGGGAAAAGCCGTGGCACTAAAATTGGAAGGGGTCAAAAGGATTTTTTTTTCCTTTTTGTGGCTGTCCCCAACCTGTTACCAAAAGAGTCGCCAGTGGTTATCGTCGGCCATCGGCGATAGCGATACTCTCCGCAATGATGCATGTGGGCCCGTTCTCAACAAATTACTTTTTATGTACGACTATGGTTATTTAGTGTTCAAACACGTATTTTTAGGATCTTATCTATAGAGCTCGCATTTGATAGAAATGAAGACGCCAATTAGGGCAATTACACACGCATGATGGTCGATGAGTTGTGAATTGACGTAGACTCATTTCATACGAGAATCAGAAAACGCAGGGCAAGGGGGCAGATGCCCGTTTTGATCTCTCGCGTGGCATGATGATTGTTACTTCCTAGAATAAATAATCATCACAATGACTTTGACATGTGCAGAACATAATTTAAGATTAGTGACAAACACCAGATGTAAAGTACATTATTTTTCCCACTCTGGTCGGGTGACAAATCTTCACGTAACGATGATGAAAGTAATCATGATAACATACAACCGGGATGCATTGATCGTCAATGATCAGACAGATAAGAATGAACCATTCCACGTTTCTTAATTGGAAGGGAAATGATCGACCTGACAAAGAAAAACGCAAAGATATGTGAAAGTACGACATCATGGGTGTCTAAAAAGCATGTGGGAAGAAAAAAGAAAAGTGGCTAATAACCTTCTATCTGCGGTTTTGTGGTTTACAAACGACCAAAGATAAAAAAAAAGTGTATGAACATGGTTTCTGGGGGAAAAGCCAAATAGCATGTGCTTCCCCACAACTTTGCTCCCGTAGTTTCTCCTCCATCATCCCGTAATCCTTTTGTTTCTTCATTGTGATTTGTTCATCATTAATAATCCTTCGCATCCTTACCCGGCGACACAATTTTGTTTTCCGCCATTTTAACTTGTCTCTTTATAAAATTGCCCAAGGGTCATTTATCATTCGAAGCGAGAATAATTCCAAATTCTTGTGTCCCACACTAAGAAAGAGTGTGATTCACAAAGCTTGTTTACTCCGGTCTTTTATTTAGTGATCCTTTTCTCTCTCAGTTCACTTGACCACTTTTTGGGGTTGTGTTCAAAGTACAAAACCAATCAGAGGGGGCCACACATTCTTTGTTCACCTCTATACTTTCTCTTTCCCATTTATATTGGGTGAATTTGTGAAGAGTTGTCGAACGTCGTTGACCGACTTTCGACGCGGTTCATGAACTCTTCCAACCTTGCTTTCGTACACGAACATCCACGAAAGCTGAGAAGAAGGAACATTGTTATCTTCGAAAACAGTGATTAGATCAATTACGATTAAAGATGACACTTACTGCTGAGTTTTGTTCTCAACCGAGGCCACAGAAGCAACAACAACAACAACAACAACAACAAATTCAACAACAAAACAATTTTACGACGTATACGATTCCTCAATCGACTGCTGGATTCTCTCGATCACGATACGCGTCACCTACAATCACTCCTCCATCATTTAATAGCACGGAAAAGTCCAATAGTATATCCCCTACAGCCACAAGCATGAAGCAGAACATTGCTACTCAACGGATGGTCTGTCATGGTTATCTACCAGCTTTCTTACGCCCAACTGGCTACCAACCTCGTCAAAGACCGTCAACAACAAACAATATTCCTTCACCTGACAAGAGTTATTATGATTCTCAATCTTCATCACGTACAACAATCGATCTTCCATCAACACCTACAGATGAGCATTCAGAATTTACATTTTCATTCGATCAAATGCCAAGAGTTGTAGGCGATGAATGGATTGTTGATTTGGGAGATGTCACTGGTATTCCAAGTCGTAAACATTGGAAACCAGATCCTTCAGCTGCATGTTGTACCTCACCACGCTGTCGAACAATGTTTAATTTTGTTTATCGACGTCATCATTGTCGTCGTTGTGGTGGGATCTTTTGTAGTTCTCATACTGGACAATGGGTTCCATTAGATCAATTCGCTCACTTTCATCCAAAAGGTATAATGTCAAAAGCTTGTGATGGATGTTTTGATGATTTCCAGACTTGGAAACATGGTAGAAACAGTAGAGCAGGGAGTATAGCTAGTGGACTTGTGACTCCTCCATCTGCAAATCCTTTTGATGGAATTCCTATTCGCGCTTCAGATTTCCTTGGCGCTCAAGCAAGAGCGACTGATGAAAGTATTTTTAACGCTGGATCCGAATCTGTACGAGATAATGACTGGAATTGGAGCACTTTTTGATGCTTTTTACGATTTGTTTATGATTAAAGTTATCTTTCTAACGATAAACACAATAAATAATAACACGGCAGAACAAACTCACATTTCTTTCTGATAGTTTCTACTATTTTTAGTCTGATGAAAGATGATCTCAGTACTAGTTTATTCTCGGCTGGCTCCTTGTATTATTATTACAAAACTTTTTCATCAAGCATGTATCTTTGGCATTGATTATATCATGTCACAATATATATCATGTATCATGTCAAGTCATGTCTTTTTGTTTTTATTATTTTTTATTGGTTTTTGCATCATGAGATACCCATACATATGTTATCTGACTCTTGTTGCTTTTTTTTTCCATGTTGACATGACAATATTCTTTTTTATTTATTATATACATATGTAGGAATGAAATAAAGTTGACGAGTGGTCTGAATATGACTTGATCATTGTCTTTTAACTGTCTGTCTTTTCACCATTCTTTCTCACCACGAATCTATAACCGTTCAGTAAGCTCCTGATTTATCGAACAGTTGCCAGCTTATCGAGAGTTATTTCACGATATCGAACAGTACAATAATATACCACTTTCCCTCTGACAGTCTTTCTCTTGATTGCCAACAGTATCAATCCATCGTCGTTGTCTTTTGTGCTTCTTCTAACAAATCCTTTTCTACATTTTCAATCTCCTTTTCTACACTTTCAATCTGCTTTAACAAAAACGTAATCGTCCCATCTCTAGCCCTGTCTAATCCTCTCAACCGCTCCAACGTATAAGTAGTATAATCGACCTTTATCTCCTTTACGAGACCCGTCTGGACATCTTTGCTACAACTTCCATTTCCCAAACCTTGTAGAGCTTGTTTTTTCTGCTCCAACAGTCCTCGGAGAGAAACGATACTTTCGTCTCGAAACGCCAGTTCTACAAGTAACGTTTTCCGCTCTGCCGCTTCGTCTCGCTTTTGCTCGTCGGTTTTTCCGTCATTTACGGTTTTCACGTCGTTGGTGGTGGGAATGGTGGAAAGCGTCCCCCTCCATGTCGTAATCGCAGATCGTGTCGCGTCTTCAATGTGTTGGAACCGCACCGGACCGAGCATTACGCCGCCATACCATCTCGCGACAACGCATGAGCCGAGCACGTTTTCTTTCCGGAGGGTGGAAAGAATGTGTTTTGACGCGTGAGACTCGCCGTCGTCGGAGGATCCTTCTTTGATTATCTCCCGGGCGTTTGACGAACTTGGCGTGACGGTTGAACTTCTGAGGTCAGAGGTGGGCGTTGTGCTGGAGAATGGTAGGGTTTTTTGTCTCTTGGCTGATTCACGAACATCTGTCGGTGTTGAAGATGACGAAAGGGCGGAAGATGAAGGAATGCGATAGGCCAAGATCTTGTGTGTCGCTGATGAAAAAGATGATTGGGATTGTAAATCGTAGGGAGGGATTGAGGGGGAGAAATAGCCTATGAATTTGGATTTACGATCGATGATAGGTTGAGAAGAATAAATTTGTGATTGTGATTCTGATTGTAGAGGAGATATGGATGATGAGGGTGTTGTTGAAGAGATGGAGGAAAAAGGTCGTTTGGATTGGGACATTGACGTGTCATTTTTCTATATCGTATATCTCATCTCGAAAAGATTTGATGTGCGACTCCGACGTGAAGGGAGACGGATATTTATGAACATGACGTCAGACTATATTCAAGCGCTGTTCAGATATATGATAGTAGTAGTCATTATAAGAGTGCAAGCTTAGGCATTGACTTGATTGAGTATATATTGTGTAGAGTAGAAAGTAGTAAATACATGACATCTTCATAGAAGAATAAAATATATCCTTTGCATTCATTCACATTACTGTATCATATAAGAAATGTCCAAAAACTAGGATAAACAAATTCATCCTCAAATATCTTTCTAACTTGATCCAATATGAATTTTTCAACCTTTCCCACATTTTTCAGACTCTGTTTTCCACTATTTTGTGTTCCTATTTCACTTTCGACTCGAATCTCTTCAATCAGGCCAAACGAAGCAGTTTTGTTCTCTTCTTTATGCTTAAAAGTAGATGGTTTCTGATTTACTTGATCATTGTCAGAAGGATCAGCATCAGGTACGAGCACATTATCACCGAGAATGTCTTTTGCATCGTCAGCTGCCAAGAAACAAAAATGCATCTTTCTCTTTTTACTTTCTTTGTCATTTGTATTATCGTCTTTATTCACATCTTGTTTATTATTCTGAGAAGCATCCTGTTTTTGCGAAGACGTCAATCCCAAAACAGCGACACCATCAAATCCAACTCCAGTCACTGTCAATTTCAACGGAATTCCTACAAAACTTGGTGTAGGATAATCTAACAAGATCTCTGCCGTCAAGGCCAGTCTTATATTCCCGGAATATGATATATGTAATGCAAGTTGAATATCTTCTCCATTTTCATCGTCTCGTTCATTTCCACCAAATCGTGCTCTTTTTCTACTCTGCGGATCATTCGACGATGAAATCGAAGGAGACTTCTTCTTGCCGAATTTTGTAGATCGATTAGCAAAAGGAGAATTATCGATTGAAGAAGTGGAATGATGAGAGACGGGAGGAGAATCTAGATCAGAATCTCTTCTTTGGATCCTCGGAATAGAATTTACACGAGATAGAGGTGGAGGGGAAAATGCTCGAATGGTCGATCGAGATGGAGAAGGGATATGACCAGAGAAGAAAGCATCTGGCCAAGTATGAAAAGGATATGAACTGGTCGCTAACGGAGTTGCAGTGCCGGAAAAGAGATGATCGATTGATGGTTGATGCGAGGTATTTATTGGAGGAAGCGCTGGAGCAGTGGCTGAGAAAGGAAGGTTGAAATAAGATAAATTCGATGAAGTCAACCCAGATAAGCGGGGTGTATGAAGTGTAGAATTACTTGCGGATAATAAATGTGGTAAAAGAGATGTAGTTTGTAATGATAATGGTCGTGGACGTTGAGCGGGCTGTAACGTGTTTACATTTACAGCGGTAGTTGGAGGATGATTCTCTGAATGTAAACGCGCATGATTCGAACTTGACGCAATCGTTTCTGTTTTACTATCCGTCTCATCTGTTTGATCTTCATCTTCTCCTTCTCCGTCCGACTCTTCCCCATCGTCTTCATAAAACTCTGCAAGAGGATCCGATATATCTTTCAACGTAATAATTGGTGGTACATCTCCAAATTCAAAGCCATGAACTTGTACAGATCGAATCATGCGCGGAAGAGTTACGCTTTGGAATTTATCATGAATAAAGGACCTTATAGACTCGGCAAGAGAGTCCCCTGTCGCGCCACCCGTTAAGCTCTCCCAGTCGATGTCGATTGACATTACTCATTGTGCTCAAGAGTTGAAAAGTTTGCTATCGTTATATTCACTGCGAATCATTCATTCAGCAAAGGCTAGACAGCGGAAGTACTAATCACGTAAAAATAATATCAGAAAATAAATAATTTTTATACATTAAAAAATTGAAAGACTTGATGATCACAATCTGAAATGTACTCTACGCGGTTTCTTGTATCAAGTACCCAAAATAATGCATGACAGGTGATTAGTCCTATGAATAATTTCAATATATATAAAGCATATATATTATATCATTTGGAACTTGAAGAAATGCACTACATAGGCGAATTCATCGTATTGTATTGGAATGATGTCATTAAAAGCTCATCGAGTGTTTCAGACTTTCTTTCCGTGACACCGCCGTTGTGCCTCGCCGCGTTAGTACACAGCATAAGATCAATTGATGGTCTGATATGCCTGCTTAGTAGCAGTGACTTGTTACAAACACATGCAAAATAAACGACCAAGTACGCTTATGGAAAGGAAATGATTGAAATGTCATGTTAAATTAATTGTTATCTGCTGTCTGTCTATAATAATCATCTGCTTGTCTCGATTTCGGTGTCAAGGCTGTTGTAGTCAATCCAACAACAGTCCTCAAGGGTGATCTCGGAGTCTTTGGATATGGACGGGTCGTAACCGGCTCTCCACTCTTTGTAGCTGGAATTGAAACAAGATCGGCTGTGTATTCCAAATTTGGCGGAGCAGGCATTTCGATCCGTAAGCAACTTTTAGGAATAGGTCGATTGGACAAACTTTTACCAATAATGATAGGAACGTCTTGTATTTGTTGTGTTTGAGGACCCGCAGTGATGAAGTTTGGAATTGCCGAATCTAGATCACGGAGTGGTTTTGCGCGACGAAATTGGTTATGACTGAATCGAGTTTCTTCTCTGATACGTTTGTATTCCATATAATCATCAACTTCTTCAGCCAATGGTCGTGTCAAGACTTTGTCCATCGAGACCTGTTGCTCGAGTCGCTGAAACTGTATGTCATAAGTCCAAGTCTTGGTTGAAGAATCACATTTCACACTCCAGCCACGAACTTTGTAACTATTTAATAATATTAGTGACGTGGAGTCAATTCTCACGGTATCAATCTCACAGTCCATCATACCTAACACCGGCTTTTGGTGACCAAAGACTACGTAAAGTATGACATCGAAGTACTCTGATAGGATGTCTTGAATCCGGTGTACCAGCTGTAAGTTTGAAATGCCCGGCTTCTACAGTTCTTGCTTTGTATGTGAAGGTATCAGCCGTTGGACTATCGTGTTCACTCCTCCCATTTAATAAGATTGCATAAGCACCACGTTTATCGGAGATGATTCGATCTGCAGCACTTCCGTTTTCAATTATTCCGGCATGATATGCAAACATTGTATTTATAAACCAGCTGGACAATACTCAGTCAATCTATATCACTTCATAGTAGGATACTGGAATGAACCAACTCGCCAGGCTTGAAATCAATATCGCCCGCCCTCAGTGCGTATTTAGTAGTTGTTCTGCATCCTGTAGCCCTATGCTATTTGACTTCAAGAACTTCCTTTGTCAGATCCGTCGGAAGACAGATTCCATGCAATCTACCACCTGGTTCGTACAAATCAATACCGATTGCATTTATATCACCACATGTCTTTGACCAATCTAACGTCACCTTTTCAGCAAGTTCTACAACAGTCTTAGGCCATCGAGTGCCCGGACTGGTCAAAGTCAGAACAGCGAGATGGATACGCGATGATCGAATAGTCTCGACAGGAATTTGTGAATGTCGAAGTTGCTCTAACAGGCTAAACACATGAACGACTTGATCAGGTTTGAGCCAGTCCGGACCGTGACGAGCTACATTTGGTTCAAGGTCATCTCTTATCCAGGCAGCTTTATGATGTAAGTGTTCGACACTGATTTCATCGGCGGATGATTCAGATGTATCACTCAACAAATCGTCGAGACGAAACTGCTTTCTCTTTGGGGCATTCACAGGAAGTGTAAGAGTAATAGATGCCATTTTATGGCTGTTCACAAAAGATGACAGAAATTTATTCAAGTCAGAAAGACAAAGGAGATATAATCAACTTTTATTCATATTATAGCAGCTTATCTATAAGATAGTATATTGTTGTTTGTTCATTGCACTTGCCTCCGACATCTACAATACTATCTATCCTATAGAACCTTGTGAGCATGTCCTTTTCTCTACATAATAAGATGTCTTGGCAAAATTATCGCATGAAGATTCAGACCCTTTCGGAAGAACAGTTTTTCCGAGTCTGTAAGATCATGCTCTCAATGCCAAGACATTTTACCAAAAGCCCTGCCTAGCAAAATTCTACCTACACCAATTGTGAAAAGGATAGACGAATCTTCCATCCATCCTTGTCAATCACTACGTCGCTTGTGATATTGGCAAATCATAGATCAATATCGCAATCATGTCTGAAGGTGGTGTCGAAGTCGCACACCCACACAACATCAACGTCCTTCCAAAAGATGTTATCAGCGAAGTTGGACACATAAAATTATTCAACAAATGGAGTTATGATGATGTAGAGATTAGAGACATTTCTTTGACGTAAGACTATCCATCCCACAGAGACGAACTTGTCATGGCTAGGCGGATATATCCCACAGAAAGAGACGAAAGATATTATACTGGGGAAGAAATGGAAGTTGAACAAAGACTAACTTGTTTATTTCTATAGCGATTACATCCAAATCCGCTCTCCAGTCTACACTACTCACTCTGCTGGCAAATATGCCAAGAAGCGATTCCGAAAAGCACAATGCCCAATCATGGAACGAATGACGAATTCTTTGATGATGAATGGACGTAACAACGGAAAGAAATTAATGGCTGTTCGAATCGTAGCACACGCTTTTGAAATTGTATGTCTACATTTCCTCATCGATCATTGTATAGGTTACGACAACTACTCCCAACAGTCACTAACGTATACCAATTATTAGGTCCACATTCAAACCGACCAAAACCCTCTCCAAATCGCAGTCGATGCCATTGTCAACTGCGGTCCTCGTGAAGATTCAACCCGTATCGGATCAGCAGGAACAGTCAGACGTCAAGCCGTCGATGTCTCACCTCTTCGACGTGTCAACCAGGCCATCGCTCTCCTTACCATCGGCGCTCGTGAAGCTGCTTTCAGAAACGTAAAAACCATTGCTGAATGTCTTGCTGAAGAACTCATCAACGCTGCAAAGGGAAGCAGTAACTCTTATGCTATCAAGAAGAAGGATGAATTGGAGAGAGTGGCAAAGAGTAACCGATAGATATATATTTTTCAGGTTATGGGGAGGATTGTCATCAGGTATTTTTTTAATCCTGTTCTGCTCGTCTTGTGCAAAGTAGACAGTAGTGAAAAAAATATATGAATAAATAAAATTAAGTATGATATGATGCAATTGAGCCCTTTTCCAATAAAAATCACTGCTTTGATGAAATATGTTACAATAATGTTGCAGTCTGGACCGGGATATCTATAAATACATATAATGCTAAACGTATAATATGCCATGATTAACCAGAATGTAGTTCTTACCAATACAAGAGAAGTATGCGATCAATATATCCCACCCTTTCTTGGACTTCCTCCAACCCAAGCAGGAGCACTAACTTCTCTCTTACTGCTGTGATTCCTCAAATCACCCTCCCCTCTTAACATCACATCCCGACTTTGTTCCCCAGATTGACCTTGATCTGGTTGTAACAAAGCCATACTTCTCGCTCTCAATCTTCTACTTTCTATCGCTTTTAATGCCGCTGCTCGATCAATAGTAGAAGGTGTCTTTAATGTTTCGATCATCTCTGTTCTGTTCATTTCTTGTAGTGTCAGTAAATTCGAATAACTGTGAGTAGTAGGTGTAGATAATGACGAATATGGGGGAAGAGGTGTACTCGGTTTGTTTGGTGTCATGTTGATCAATGGAGCGTGGTTCTCTTTGTCTTCTGATGACTCTATCTCCGTGTCGGGATCAAAGCGTACAGGGATGGTAAGAGTATGTTTGATAGGTGTACGATATGATAATGCAATCGAGAACTCTTCGTCTCCGCAGTCATTAAGATTTCGTTTTGCCAATGATGCTGGACCTTCGGGAGTTACTTCTCGTAAATCGTCGTGTTGATCAATGTCCAGTGTGATTTCAGTATTTATTCGTGGGATTACTGGGAGGGATTGTGATTGTTGTAGTTGTGTAGAATCAGCCGTAAAGGTAGTGAATTTTGTGACCGACGTGGAGATCAACTCGACCTCATTAATATCATCGATCAGCATATCTTGGACTTTTGTATCCTTTGTATTGACCGATATGGTGCAAAGGTTCAAGGACCGATCTGAACCCGCTTGCGATAATCTATGACGCAAAGACTTTCTTTGGCGATCTGTTGTAGACAAAGATCGATGGACGGAAAGTCTCTTTTCCAATTCCATGTATTCGACCAAGTCAAGTGCATCATTGTATAACTTTCTCTCCCACTCTTCTGCTTCTTGTGCAACGGCTATACTCCTCCATCTATCTTTCTCAGCCTCCATGAATTCTTGCTTAACGGCATGCATAGCTTCATCGTTTTTTATTCTTTGCATCTTGAATCGTTCCTTTGCCTTTTCATATTTTTTCTGAATCTATTTGTTAATAAAGTCACAACATAATGGCCAGGAATATAAAATACCTCTAATTCTAACGCTTTAGTTTGAAGTTGATTTCGGTCTTGGATTGTTTCTTCTTGTATGACAACCAATCTTTCCCGTAACTGTCTCGCTTCATCTTCTGCTTCTTCTCTGGCAATAACCGCTCGGTCAAGTGCTGCTCTCAACCTCGTAATTTCACGCTCAAATCTATCTTTTTCTTCTCCTCGTTCGGTCATACTGAGTGAGTTGAACTTATCTACAATGCCAGACACTAAATCATTGCCTGAATGCGATTTTAATATTGGTGGCAGTCTATACGGTGATGCGGTTGGACTGAGCGGCGGTATTGAGAATGTCTCACCAAAGATAGGGGAACGTATGGTGGTCATGTTTGGACTGAACATCATGCGGTGATAGTCACGACGACCTGGAATGTTGCGAATTGTGGGTGTGTAGTCACTGGAAATTTATGGTTGTGTGATATTTCAGGATCATTGTAAACATGAAATCGGTTGCCAGTGCAACGCCAAGCGGAAAAAAAAATACCATGTATCGAATGAATGTGACCTATTATCCTGCAGATACTAATAAAGAGAAAATGGCTCCAGGTCTATCACTCGGTCTGGTAACATTTTATTTTACATCTCATATATACTGTAGATTATCATTTCATGCATATAGATATTATTATCAATCTATATCTACAGCCAACTTGCTATATCGCTTGGCTTATGTGATTGATCCAAAAGCATTATTATGCTCTAATTAGAATGTGAAAGGTAGAAAATTCCTTGATCACTAAAATACATGATCAATATAGATGACCGTGATCTTGTCACATCAATTACTTTGTGTTCTCCGTTGATCGCTTTGTTCTCCTTCGTTGGCACCATTGGCTACACATATTTTTTGCGGGGCAAAAAGGTCAAGAAAGATTATTTGTCAAGAATTCGAGATCCGATATGCGGCTTGGTTTCATGCTAGTATGAACCGTCTAAACAATCGTAAATCGCTTGCTTGATGAGTCTTCGCGTCAGGATCAGTCTTCAGCAACGCCCGCAAAATCCGTGATTCTAATTGGACAAATAACAACAAGATTATAGATAGAGGCGCAAAAGTGCCTTTCAATCATCCAAAATGTCGGTCACTTCTTCCATGTTCATGTACGGCTTGACGCTGCAGGCTCCTACAATGATTACACAGTCGATTGTTGGAAACTTCATTGCCGAGAAACCAAAAGAGCAGCAGATTGTACTTGCGCAAACGGACCGACTGAGTATCAATACAATCGATAAAAAGACTGGAGAATTTCGATTATTATGCTCACATCACGTCTTTGGGATTTTACGTCGAATATCAACATGTCGTATCCCAGGTACACCCAGTGATCTCATACTGATTGCATCGGATTCTGGACGAATAGCCGTACTTAAATTTGACGGCGAAAGAAAGAGATTTGAAAGGATACATCTCGAGACATTTGGTAAATCCGGCATTCGACGGACCATTCCCGGTCAGTATCTTGCTACAGATCCAAGAGGAAGATGTTGCATGTTTGCTTCGACGGAAAAGAACAAGATTGTATACATTCTTAATCGAAATCAAGAACAACAAATCACCATATCATCACCACAAGAAGTAAATCAACCACAGACTCTCACGTTTGATCTATGCGCGGTAGATACAAACTTTCAGAACCCAGTCTTTGCAGCTTTGGAAGTATCTTATACCGATATAGATCAAGATCCATCAGATGCATCTTATGACGACAGAGAAAAATTATTGGTTTATTATCGAGTAGATCTTGGACTCAATCATGTCGTTAGGGAATGGGCTGAAGCAGTAGATTATAGTTCCAACATGATAATAGCATGTCCTGGTGGAACAGATGGGCCAGGCGGAGTTTTAGTCTGTGGTTTGGATGTTATATCTTATCGTCAACCTAATCATGATGCAATAAGTATATCTATTCCTCGACGAAAGGGAGTCACGGAAGATCCTGATAGAAAAAGAAGGATAGTTTCTGGGATAATGCATCGATTGAAAGGAGACTTCTTCCTTTTCCTTCAATCAGACGATGGAGATTTGTTCAAAGTCACAATGTCATTAGTAGAAGATGATCAGGGTAGACGCACGGGAGAAGTAGAGGCCTTGAATGTTGTTTATTTTGACACATTTCCTCTCGCGGTCAATCTGTGTATTCTCAAAACGGGTTATTTGTTTTTAGCAGCAGAGAATGGAGACAGTCACGTATATCGGTTCAAAAGTCTTGGAAATGAAATCGAACCAGTATGGACTAGCAAAGATCAAGCAGAAAAAGGCACACCAATCTACTTTTATCCGCATGAATATGAAAATGTTGAGACAGTACATACTGTATCATCTTTAAATCCACAAAAACATACTGTAGTCGAAGATATAGAAGGGAAAGATGATTGGAAAGTATACACAACAGCAGGAACAGGTACGAGAAGTTCCTTTCGAACAATCACGCATGGTTTAGCGGTGACGGAAAACGGTAAAGCAGGCCTTCCAAGTGTACCCTCACAGATCTGGGCAGTAGCCAATGATCGTTTTTCTTCGTATGACAAATATCTTGTACTTGCATTTACAAATGCGACAATGTTTCTAGAAGTAGGAGCAGAAACAAAAGAAGTACATAATCATGGTTTGAGAGCAGATGTGAATACTATTTATATGGGATTGATGGGTGATTATGGTATTTTACAAGTCTGGGATCGTGGATTCAGATATTATACTGGTTCGGACCAAAGTCAAACAGCAGACTGGCAATGTCCTCCACATAGAACAGTCTTGAAAGCTTGTGGAAATCATCAACAATTATGTTTAGCGCTAAGTTCTGGTGAATTACTCTATTTTGAAGTTGCACGAGATTTAAAGACTATTCAAGAATATAATCAAGGTTCAGAGAATGTTACTGTATCTGGAGTTGTAATGGCCATGAGTATGGGAAGTGTCCCAGAGGGTAGACTTCGTGCACCCTATTTGGTCATTGGATCTGATGATTCTACCATTCGCGTATTATCACTTGATCCTGGTGAAAATATGTTGACTTCCCAATCCGTACAATCATTGACTTCTCCTCCGAGATCTATTGAGGTCATGTCTATGGAAGATACAGCTGGTATGACTACATTTGTTCACATCGGTCTTTTTTCGGGTGTATATCTTCGAGCTGTTCTAGACGATATTACTGGCGAACTCGGTAACGTTCGATCACGTTTTCTTGGAGCTGAAGAAGTAAAATTAACTCCAGTCATGATCAATAATAGTCCTGTCGCTCTAGCATGTAGTGCTCGAACATTTATGAGTTATCCTCATCCAGAGACAAAGGAATTCCTATTGACACCGCTCGATTATCATAATTTCCACGCTGCAACCATGTTTAGAACTGATTTATTTGCAAAACAATCTCCTCAATCAGTGGTCGGTCTTCATGGAGCCGAGTTATGTATATTCAGTGTTGCTGATCTTACGTCAAACATCCTTACAAAGAGTGTTTCGTTACAGCATACTCCACGCGGGTTTTGTCGACATCCAGATTATAAATACTTTAATCTCATTCAATCTGATGCAAACACATTACCTGAAAAGTTGATTGATACGCTATTGGACGACACGACTAAAGCAGAAGAAGATCGGAAAAAATTAGGACCAAATCAACAATTTCGATGGCCAAGAGGAAATAATTATTGGTCATCATGTATTCAAATTATTGATCCGTCAGCACAACCAGATCAGACAGCTATCCTAGACACTGTTCATCTGGAAGATAATGAAGCCGCCTTGTGTTGCGCCATGATCTCATTTGAATCACGGAATAACGAGTCATTTCTTGTAGTCGGATGTGGTAAAAATATGCATAGTTCTACGCAAACTCCACAAACTACGAATATGCCGTCTGGATCTATTCATGTTTACTCTCTTGCTTCTTCTGCCGGTAAATCCCTCTCCTTAGTTCACAAAACTGCCTTTGATTCTCCCGTCACTGCAGTTCTACCATTCCAGGGGCGGTTAGCTCTAGGTTCGGGCTCCGATCTTTTCATTCACGACATTGGCTTGAAATCACTTTTACGAAAATCACGTCTGCGGATGAACAATGTTTCTGTCATTGTTTCTTTGACAAGTCAAGGTTCACGAATAATTGTCGGTGACATTCAAGAATCTCTCACTTATGTAGTTTACAAACCTGCTCCTCTTAATAAATTGATTCCTTTTGCAGATGATACGATATCAAGATGGACGACATGTTCTACAATGCTAGATTATGATACTTCTGCAGGAGGAGACAAGTTTGGTAATGTATGGATTGTACGTTGTCCGCGATCTGCATCTGATGAAGCGGATGATCCAGGAGCAGGTAACTTTTTAGCAAATGAAAAAGGTTATTTAGGTGGTTTGCCTCATCGATTGGAATGTCAAATGCACAATTACGTACAAGATATAGCCACTTCCGTACAAAAGACTGCTCTAGTACCTGGCGGTCAAGAAATATTATTCTGGGCAGGATTACAAGGTACATTGGGTATATTTGTACCATTTGTCGATAGAGAAGACGTTGAATTTTTCAGTCAATTAGAAGGACATCTAAGGAGCGATGACCCGCCGATTGCAGGTAGAGATCATCTCATGTATAGAGGTTATTACGTTCCTGTAAAAGGTTGTATAGACGGTGATCTCTGTGAGAGATATTTAGGCTTGGAGAATGGTAAAAAGGAAAGAATAGCAGCTGAAATGGAGAGGTCTGTTAGGGAGATTGAAAGAAAAGTTGGAGAGATGAGAAGTAGAGTTGCTTTTTGATCTATATAAATATGAATGAATACATGTCATTACTATTGCTGTTCACCTTTGATTTACTTGTTGACCCAAATTAATCATGATGACATATGCGGGATATTTGCGTCATCGTTTTCAAGTGATTACTGTACATTTCACTCCACTTCTTGTTTGCTTATTGTAAAAGCGGTCGATCCGCTCAATTTCAATACGACAGCAGGTTGCTGGAATATTATCATCTTTTACACGACTGTTGATCAGATAGATGTATTGAAGATATTACATGACCTAAAACTAGAGTCCTGTCTTTCAATTCATATCCCATATCTTTTTCTAATTATTCACCATGGATGAAACAAATAAAATGAATGAAACAAATGGTAAGTCTGTATTGACATTAATGATGTGATATATCGTATAGACATATACTAACCTCTTATAACAATATAGATCAATCAGATATTTCCCAAATCTTCGACTTTGATCACGATTCCCTCCTCAACATCTCTCCAGATTGGTCGACTTCTGGCGCCAACGCTTCCAAACCATGGCAAAACAATCCCCATCACTTTACACACGCACACATCTCATCCATAGCCATGGTCAAAATGCTCACTCACGCACGAGAAGGATCACCGTTGGAAATCATGGGATTATTAGTCGGAATCTACATTTCTTCTCCTCCTACAAACTCGTCCACCAACAATCCATCCCCCACTCCTACTTCCTACCAAGGCGTCAGTGAAAAAGGTGCTTTTATAATAACAGACGCGTTCCGATTACCCGTCGAAGGAACGGAAACTAGAGTCAATGCCCAAGAAGAAGCTATGGAATACATGGTCAATTTCAAAGATTATACGGAACAATCGGGCCGTCCCGAGCGGGTAGTCGGTTGGTATCACTCTCATCCCGATTATGGATGTTGGTTGAGTGGGATAGACGTCACCACACAAGCCACGTCGCAGAGACATGAAGACCCTTTTGTCGCGGTAGTAGTTGACCCGGACAGATCGGTAAACGGAGGAAAAGTGGAGATAGGAGCATTCAGGACGTTTCCGGATAATTACAAACCTCCCCCTTTATCCACAACCATCTCTTCCTCTTCTACGTCTACTTCTACAAAAGTCGGATCCATCCCGTCTGAAAAAGAAGCTGATTTCGGTGCTCATGCTGATAAATATTATCCCCTGACCGTCACTCATTTCAAATCATCGTTGGACAAGATTGTTTTGGACCAATTGTGGAATAAATACTGGATCAATACTATTTCTTCAAACCCGTTGAGGACCGCGAGAGATTCTAATACAAGACAAGTAGAAGATTTGGTTGGAAAGATGGACATGGCAAGGGAAATGGTGAAACTACTAAAAACGTCCAATGGACAGGGTGGAGGAGTGTTTTCACATATCTCTCAACGAGGTTGGAATACCTCGAATGCGACGAGTGAATCGAATTCAAAAGTTGGTACTAATGTCGTGAATAACGTTAATAACAATATTGCTACACGAAGGACCCAGATTAAAAAAGATAAAGAGTTGGATGAAGTGAGGACACTGACTCATAAAATTATGACTGAAGAAAGATTAGGAAAAATGACAAACGAGATTAAAGAAAAGGTATTTCACGTCGAAAGTGATGGGAATGATGAACGTGGACATGTACAGATGCAACATTGACCATTGTCATAACATATATTTATCTAACGAGTATGTTTCTTGAAATTATAAAATACTTTACGGCATATTTTATCTTTACCCTTCTGTTCTCTTCCCTTTTCTATCCTCTCTTTTTTTCGACCAACAACGTCATAATCTCTTCTAACCGCATGAACTTGTTCTAATTATCCTTTTTGATACCCTGAGAACTACCACCAGACACCTGATCACCTAATCTATGATATTCATCCGACAAACCTTGACTCTGTTTCTTCAAAGTCTCAATATCCTTGTCTCGTTTCGCCAATTCATTCTTATAATGCGCAATTTCTCCCGCATTACCCGCTTGAGCCAATTTTTTTGCATCTTTACTATCTGCACTGGTAGTTCCACGTAAAATTTTGTTTTCTTCTTCCAAACGTAAAACGTCAAGAATCATGACATAAGTACGGTTAAGAATTAGAGATAAAAATAGAGTGAAGCCACAGAGATACATGTTTCTTTGAGAGTAGAATTTTCGAGCTTGGACTTCGAGACGTTCGGGTCCCATTACCGCAGCTGTACCACTGTATTTTACACCGTCAGTATGAATTATTTTAGAGATGAATGGTAGAAGGAAAGATAGATGAAGGAAAGGACCGGGAAAAAAAAGAAATTGATGCATTTACCCTACTGTAGCATTGTTTTTGGAAGCGGCACGTAATTCCAATTGTACGCGATAGACACGATTGACACTGTCGATAAAAAGGATGAGTATGAAAATAAAGGTTATCTTTCAAGCAATTAGTCGACTGAACAAACAAAATGGATGCAACAAGACGGAAAACGGGTAGGAGATGGCTTACTTTCATACTATATTGTAACTTTGCGATCAATGGGTTTTCCGAGATAAATGTGAATAGTTTACGTTTCCATGTAAATGGCATTGGAACGATGAGAGCCATAAAGACAAACATCTCAAACATGAGAAGGAGAAAGACCTTTTCGTTCTTATTAGACATGGATAGAGGAATGTGGACGAGGTACTGACGAGACTGTAGTAGAGCGTCATGATGATGGCTGCCCTGTGATGCTAGTATAATCGAACAATTGAAGACGCACGCGATTGATGTGTAGAGGTCAGCTTAGTTTCTATTCGTCGCTATTTTAATATCGAGCTTCACGGCTTTTACCTTGGCGGACAGAATTACGTCATGCTTTGACAAGAAGCGTGCTGTCACGTGATATGGCACGACTTTTTTTTCTCCAAAAAAAAGGTCTCTATTGTTACTGGTCACTGGCACATATCAGAGGTCCATATCTAGGTCGCATACTTTTTAATTTCTTTGGTGATTTTGTTCACTCGAAGAAGGATCTGAGACATGATGATCCTTTCCGTTCTTGAATCCTCACTTTTGAGTTGTCACTGATTATTCCTCATTCCTCCGGCACACCGGCTTCTGACGCGGAAATCCTGAATGTGGAGGATACCCCAGCTTTTCCATTCGAAACGAAGCGGGAGGAACAAACTCCACCCAATCACATGCAAGAAAATTCCAATCGAGCCAAGTCCAGAAGGAATCTGCGCACGGATGGGGTTGGTCGGTCCATCTGTTTTTCGGGATTCCTCATGGGTCATGAAAGGGTCTGCCGTATCTAAAATTGTTTTGACACTTTTTAGACAAGCATTTTATTATTCATGCTGGTCGTTTCGTATCTTTTTATTCTTGTACTTTTTATGAATATACCGATGCGCATAAACAAACAAAAGTATGATAATCAACGATAAGTTTTGATGAATATAATTATGACTTTGACTTTGATTGTGAGATGATCCCTTGATCTGTGCAGGCATAACCCTGGCTTTCTTTGAAATTTATCGACAATACTGCATGTGCTATGACGTTGGAATGTTTATTTGCCACGAGGCACTCTGACACGGCAAATAGTCGTCGCATATGACATTACATATATTCAATCAGGCTACACAGTAGATCACCGCAGTCATTATGAAAGTTGAAGTCTCGTCAAGGCTTGTCCACTCTGGCTTCCGCAAAAAAGAGTTCTGAAGGATTGTGACATTTCACCGACACTTTAGGATTTGATGGATGGGAAGGAAGGGAAGCCGCGGAAGCGTCCGAGCGTTTTCCCGCCAGAACCATATGAGGTTGCATGTGTCTCATCCTCCCGTCATACTCTAAATTTCGCAGGAAGTACAATCATTATTAATTATTTTTCCTCGTCTTCCTTCTGCCATATCATTCACTTGTCTTCTTTTGATTATTATTGTTGCTATTTCATCACTCAATAATATATTTCTTTCTTAACCGGTCGATAAATCAAGCGATAATCTTAAGCAACTGCAGTATTCGATCATTATTACGTTACTTTGTCTTATTGTAATACGTAATCTTGGCGCGCTTATTTCTCCACATCTAACCCTCTCGTTGTCCGTCATTTAATTCATACAGTATAATATCTCGACAGTAGTATACTTGTCGAGCTTGCTACTCGGCATTTCTTGATCCAACGACAGTCATTCTTCTTCGGTCGAGGAGTGTCTTGAACGTAGAGAATACGTCCAGATTCGTAACCACGAAAGTTCGGATCACAAAGGCCGTCAAAGTGAAGTGCGACCGTGACGAGTCGTGAATCTTTACTTTTGTACTACACTTCACATATCTTTTCACTTCACACAAGTTATACCTCTACAACCGCAGTTCTGGCTACTACAGTTCAAGAACCGTTCTTATCTCACAGTTCTCCTCCTACTCCTCCCCTTTCCAACGAGTTCAGTCGAGCATCATCGGTCGAATCTGATCGTGCACCAACGCCACCATCTTTTCCCTTTGGCGCAATAAATTATTTGAATACGGATACAAAGAGTTTCTTTAATCAGGCCGAGGGAGCTGACGGGGATCTCACATTTCTGGACGTCGACCAAGATATTCATAACGGGAGAAAGTATAGCATCTTTTCACCTTCTCGACCAGAAACTACACCGTTTACAGATTCTATTTCTTTCTTCAATATGGCGCCCTCATCTGCTCCTATTGAAATTAGTAGATCATCACCTCCAGGATCAAACAAATCAAATCTCACTTCACAATTAGAAGCCGTTTCATCAGATCAATATCAAAATCATCCAAGATTGTTTAGCAATGGCGGAGGAAATGGTTTACAACCGGATTCATACAGTTATAGTAATAGTTTTTCAAAATCACGACCTATAAATATGAATGGAAAATCATCAAGAAAGCCAAGTCAACAAGCAGGTAGTTTTATGGGAGGAATGAGTTGGGGGGGAATGTCTGTTGGAAGTTTTATACGTGACGAGTAAGTTTTGTTGTTTTATATTTATATCTGGTGCGTATTTACTAACAAGTGGAATAGTGTACTGATGGGTACTTCACCTTATAACTTTCAATCACCTTCTTTCCAATCTTCTTCATATTTACCAAAAATGGAGGCAAATTTCATGAAAGATTATGGGTGTTGTGGACTCACACTTGATTCTATGCACGAATTATTACAACATTACGAGGAAGCACACGCTGGAGTTCCTACACAAACAATGGGACGAACTCCAAGAGAACAACAAGCATATAATGATGCAAGACCACAACAAAATGCAGATGCAGCTGCCTTGATTCAACAGCAACAACAGCAAATGCGTGATGAATCACAAGGAGCAGATTTGTATCAAGTCATATCAAATTCAAGCCTTGGTGGACAAGAAATGGACGATTTGGATGCAATGGAGTTGGATGATTCGTCGTCTGGCTCGGCTCCATCGGTTCAACTTCCTCAAAGTACTCAACAACATCAACATCATCATCAACATCAATTTCAGCCTCAACCACAATTCGGTCGTCAACAACCAAGAATGCCAATATTAAATACAGGTTTAGCTAACGGATTATCTTCAAATAATAGAGCGTCTACTCCTTCAACTCCTCAACCATCCCAATCTTTTGCATCTCTTTCGACTCCTACAGTCGGTACAATGTCGTCAAACATGCCAACAAGTCCGTCAGATTATGACGATATCGACACGCCAAGAGCCGGACAAGGTGAAAATTCATTCGATTTTATGGGATTAGGAATGTCACAATTACCTGATGGAACAACCATTGACGATCCTGCAAAGTTGTTGTCAAGTAGAAACTTTGGTATTGATAATCTTGCAGGATTTACAAGTCAATCCGATGTCGCAAAGAAGATTCGGGAAACACAAATTTCTGCAGGAATGGACCCTACTGCTTTTAACTTTAGTACAGATGACATTAAATCTTGGAGATGTCCTGTCATTGGATGTGAAAAGGCTTATAAAAATGCAAATGGTTTGAAATATCATAAACAGGTATGTTTTGTCTTTGAATTTTCCATTTAAAATTGATTACTAATATGATAATTAATCTAGCATGGTCATCAATCTCAACAACTTACAGAAAATTCAGATGGAACATATTCCATCGTTGATCCACTGACATGTGTTCCATATCCTGGCATTGCAGGTATGGAAAAGGAAAAGCCATATGCATGTGAAGTCTGTCGTAAACGTTATAAAAACTTGAACGGACTTAAATATCACCGTCAACATTCTCCTCCTTGTAATCCTGAATTAAAACTCAACTTTCCAGGTACAGTTTCTGGAGGCATTGTCGGCGGGTTGCCAATGATGACTGGAGGCATAAGTGGTTTAGGAGGATTTGGTGGATTAGGAGTAGATGTTGGAGTCAACGTTGCTGGTGCCGGATTATTGAGTGATGATTATACAATGTGAATATGGTCTTTCTTTTCATCAAAAACAAGTATAGATTTTGTAATGTTATGATGACAATGAATGGCGTTGTTACAAAAGTAGTCGATAAGAATTTTAATAATAGTATGAAATGAAAACTACTTTGACTGAAAGAATAATGACGATTTGGGACAGTCTTGTACATTTGTTTGCAACAATTATATATGCATTCATCTTTATTAACCAAGATTGTACCAAAGTTTTGTTCGACAGAGTGCCGACGAAAACTGGCTGCCTCTATCCCTTTCTTTCATGTTGTCCTATTTTTATACATCTGACGCTTCTCCATTCACCAAGAGCAAAACCATGGCTCTTCTTCCTGTTTCATCTTTGTATGTATACAGCGTGACAGTTAGGCGATATTTCTTGTCTTTGTAGGACAAAATGTATTTCCATCATCATAACTCTTATTTATATATACAGTCCTACACCCCATATACATCTCACTACAATTGTCATTGATGAATCGATTTGTATAATTCTGACGATTGACAAGCACAGAATCCATGGCTTGATTCCCTATACGACACCTACAGTTCTATAAAAACATAAAGATGTACTTTGATATCAATACAAATTACAATCTAAAAACAATCCAAGCTGAACATGCAAGGGATGAAGAACATTTAATTACATGAAACAGACGAGGAAACGAACAGAGTTCGAATACTAGGTAAAGCATGTTCATCATCCAAGGCATGTAAAGTGCAGGTTCCATCACTGAGAGTTGTTTACAGTTTCTTTTTGTCAAAGATGAAGAAGAGAAGATGGGGTATAGATTAGGTGAATTTGTTAGAGATGGTAGATTGACATAGGATAAAAACATTCACATGAAAAGTGGAGGTGTGAATGATGGAAGAAAAAGTACGAGATTCAAAGGAACGAGATGAAGATTTGTTATATGTTATGATAGATATAGGTGTAGAACAAACATTGAATAAACTATATAGAATATGGAACTACAACGCTATAACATAGACTACAAAATGAATCCAATCACCTCAGTTAGTCATTTTTGATATCAAGTATTTTCTTGACCGACGATATGGGGACGAGCTGTGCTTGTATCAGAGTATAAAATGACATCAGGCGAGTAATAATAATTGCCGTCCGCTGAACCGACGCTTCGTAACTGGACTCGGCCAATTAGAGTTTCTGCCAACCGTTCGTGTAAAGTCCGTATTTGGTTCTCTAGACATTTGACCCCTCTTTTTTACATGGATGGATCAAAAACGGGTTTTATTAAAGGTCGAGAACATTGATGATGAAATGATCCTTGTCCCTGTTTTGTGTGATTTGTTCTTCCAGTATCGTATATATCGCAAGACTTTCAGATTTGACAACAGAAATTCAATTCCTGAACATCTTTCATATAATCAAATCTATAGATAGAGTGGAAAATATATTTTTTCCCTCTCTATAAGCCTCTCTCCACATATAAAACAACTCAAAACACAGGCCACGTCATCATCAGTGGTTCATTTCATAAATTCAGAAACTCCTTCATCGATAAATTTGTAAAGTGTTATTCTCTCTCGTCTCTCTGTCCTGTACGCCTGCCTATGGCTACAGCACAGTTTGTACAGAGGAGTGTCACTCCAAATTTCTTCAAATCCGAACTGGACATGGATTCTTTTTTCGATCTAGATTTAGCAAACACTAATAATAACAACAATAATAATAACAACAACAATAATAATAATGAACCACAACGAAATTCATCAACAATGAACAAGAATAATGAAGCTGGGCCTTCACAAACATTATTCAAAAATAAAATTATAAGCCCTGGAGGATTCTTCTTTGATGATGATTTGGATGATTTAAATGCATTTACTGGGCCTTCTCATGAATATCAGCAATTCCCTCAACAAACTGGAGTTGTGGTTGGAGATGTTATGGGATTGGCCAATCTCAATCGACCAATTCAAAACAATCTCGGTGGTGGATTTGTTCCTGGATTTAACTCCGGGATAGACGAAAATGATTTTAATATTGATAACTGGGTTCCTGGAATGGAAATGGATACGGATATGAATCTTGGCCCTGGATTTGATCAAGCTCTTGCACCTATGTTTTCGACAATATCATCACAAAATAATGACAATAATAATCTCAATAATTATTACAATTACAATAATAATAAATTCATTAATTCATCATTTATTGAAAATATAGAAGAACCAACAAGTAACGTTGGTAGATTATGGCCAGGAATGCATCAACAAGCTGCAATGGCAAAGGCGCAATTACAATTACAAAATCAAGCTCAACCATCATTGCTTGAACAGAATAAAGGTCAGAATAAAGGGCAGATTAAAGGAAAAGGAAAAGAAAAGGTTCCTTGTCAAGAAGATGCTCGGACTGAAGAAAGTATTACAAGGTTGTTGAATAGAATTCGACAAAATAGTAATGTTTCTATCAACAACGATGACGATGATGATCTGGATAAAACTTCACCACTTGATAATCTCTCATTATATGTAAAAATAAAAAAGGACGAAGATGACATGGATGATGATGAAAGATTACTCGCAAGTGAACAAGGTAAAAAGCTGACAAGTAAAGAGAGAAGACAGTTGCGAAATAAAGTATCTGCACGTGCTTTTAGATCAAGAAGAAAGGGTAAGTCTTCGATTATTAAATTATGTGCATGATTTAAGTACTGATGCGGGTTGGTTCTAGAATATATTGGTCAACTAGAAGGTGAAGTTGCTCAAAAAGTACAAGAACTCTCTACATGTCGGTCAGAAAATGCTGTACTTGTCGAGGAAAACACTCGATATCGTGCTTTGATAGAAACACTTCTTCGTCATCCATCTTTTGTACCTTTTATCGACGATTTTAGTAAACATCCTGCATTTATTGCATCACAAGCTAGTAGACAAGAAAAAGAACGAATACAACAACAGCAACAAGCTAGATTGATGAATGACGCTGCACGAAAGGCTTCAATTCTCGTTTCAGTACCTGAAACATCTTTGGATGTGTCAATGTTGAATATTAACACATCTTCTAATAATCTGCCTTTATCATCAAACACAAACACACTACCTTTGTCGTCAACTACAGCCACTATACCTTTATCATCATCTTCTTCGTCTTCTTTACTGTCTCGTCAAAAACAGCCTTCTCAGACGTTTGATTTTTCTCAACCAATGTCTTTTTCTGGACAACAAGGCTTTCAATAATGATGTGATATTAATTACGAATGTTACGATGATGGTTCTGTATTCCTTTTCCAAAAAAACCTGTATATTCTTCTTTTGGTAGCATTTATAGATTTATGATTAGTCTATTGTAATAGCATCGTTATCATTATCCATCATTTTATGATGACGAAATTATTATAATAAATATTTTTTTCTTTACATGACTCCAATCAAAAAAATATTACAATCATCTCATTATCAACGACGAGCCAAGCGCATAGATGCGCACTCGCTTATAACATTGGCGGTCAAGTTCAATTCTCCTTGGATAACTCTCCTACATCGTCAATGCTCATTTCAACAGCGTAATTCAATCATTCTCGATCGCAATTTTCCCTCTTTTCGGCATTCTAGACTTTTAATTAAAAATCATTCTTTCAGTACACAACTCCCACCTCGTCGGTATCGACAATATCTCTATGAACCAGAGATGAAATCCACCCTCCAATTCCTCACCACTCCTACCTCCGACACTCCTTCTACAACTCTCCTCCTAACATTTTCCAACAAAAAATATATTTTTGGTGCTCTGGGAGAAGGATCCCAACGTGCGGTCATTGAACAAGGCGTGCGAATCAATAAAGTACACGATGTATTCCTGACTGGAATTACCAAATGGAAGAGCACGGGTGGTTTGTTTGGATTCATTCTCGTCATGGCGGATATGGTTTCGAATATGCTTTCCGGAGGAACTACGCCTCTTCCTCCGACAGGAACCATACGAGGAAAGATATGGAAAGACGTAGGAGAGAAAGAGGTCGATGTCAGGGATTATATTTCTAGATTGGAAAAGTATGAAAAGGAATACGTCGATGGTTTTCGATTGAAAAAGGAAAAACATACACAGAAGCCGGTGTTGACTCTATTCGGACCAGGAGGGTTGGCTTATATGTTGGCTACGGCTAGGAAATTCATCTTCAGAACAAGTATGCCATTGAGTGTAAATGAAATACCGAGGGTGCTTGAAAATAAAAAGAATGACGAAGATACACTTGTATTTCAAGATGAGAATATCCGAGTGTGGTCGATGATTACTTTACCATCATTAAATGAGAGAGTAACAACTGTGAGAAAAAGAAGTCACGATGATATGATGAATGATAACCCTTCTGGTTCTGATCACGAAATAACACAAAATGGAAAAGAAAAGAATGCAACGGATATCTCACAAGCAGTAATATCTCAAATGTTCAATTCTGATTGGCAAATGGATAGATTACATGAATGTTCAATCCATAATGTCAAATTACCTGCACAAATCTTCGTTCGTGACCCGAATACACATTCCATCATCCAATATACCGGTCCAATACCCGATGGAAAGAATAATGTTCCAGATGTACGTGTTTTGGTCAGATCACCATGGCCGGGTGCGGTTTTGACGAGTAGACTCCCTCCTCCTCTTTCAGCACTAGAATCTGTATCTTATATTGTCAAAACATATCCTCAACGAGGAAAGTTTGATCCGAAAAAAGCACAAGCATTGGGTTTGAAAGATAAGAGTAAATATAGTTTATTAACTGCTGGTCAATCAATCACAACTCTTGACGGGACTATAATACATCCTGATCAAGTACTTGGTCCTACAAGAGACGGAACTGGGTTTGCTATCTTTGATATTCCAACTGTAGAATACATCCAACCTCTTTTAAATCAATTGACAACCTTGGATGACAAGTTAAAAGGTATCAAAGCTATAATATGGAATTTAGGATCAAAAGTCATCCTTGACCATTCTCTTAAATCCTCCATCGAACAAATGAACTCATATCAACATTATCTTACAAGTCCTGATGTTAATCCTGATAGACTTAGTTTTGACTCTGCTGCTGCCGCTACAATTAAATTATCGGCAATGGATCCGGAACATTTCCAACCTCCTTTTATAACCACAAAACCGGCCCTACAATCTTCAGAACTACCTAATAATGCCCAGATAGTAGACCGTGGTCATTTATTGACTCTGGAATCTGATATTACTTATACTACAAATGAAGCCCCTCCGTTGTTGAATAAACAATCCATATTGTCAGAAATTGATCCAGAGGCAATTTCCGAAGCCGAAAAAGCGAGATCTATTATATCTTCATCATCGACTGCTTTACTAGACTGGTCATCAAAATTGAACTCTCCAGATACTCAAATAGTAACTCTAGGTACAGGATCTTCTTTGCCTTCGAAGTATCGTAATGTATCTTCAAATCTAATTCGTGTTCCCGGTTGGGGTTCAATACTTCTTGACTGTGGTGAAGATACTCTCGGTCAATTGAAAAGAGTATTTCCTCCTGACGAATTAAAAACAATCTTGCATGATTTGAAATTAATTTGGATCAGTCATTTACATGCTGATCATCATCTCGGTACTGCTGCTGTGGTCAAAGCTTGGTATACTACAGTGCATTCCGGTATACCACAATCATGTCCAAATGTAGAATCACTATCTTTTAATCCCGTTTCTCATCTTGCTGCTGCAAATGCAAAAGATGAAAAGAGATTGACGATATGTTCAGATGCAGACATGATACATTGGTTATGGGAATACTCTCAACTAGAAGATATTGGTTATTCCCATCTTAATCCCATTCATGCTATTCCATCAAACTCTAAATTGAGTAGGGATACGCTTCTATATTGGTTTTGTCCGCCAAAGGAACTATCCTCGTCCTTCACTGACGACGAGTCAGAAATATCGCGTCGGTTACGTTTTACTATTCCTGCAATGTCTCTTGATTTTCAAGATTTGAATGCAATTAGAGTTCGACACTGTAACAATTCCCTCGGTCTAGTACTTACCCTTCCTCCCTCGACAGATAACCTTTCATCATCTTCACTTGACTCTACTTCTGGTCTGAAATTAGTCTATTCGGGCGACTGTAGACCTTCAGCAGAACTAACCCTCGCTGGAAAAGGTGCCGATTTATTAATCCACGAAGCGACTTTTGACGATGAACTAATCGGCGACGCAATCGCCAAAAGACATTCTACCACGGGTGAAGCACTTCAAGTCGCTCAGGGCATGTGTGTACCGGAAAAGAGTCTAGCTGTGATATTAACTCACTTCAGTCAACGATATGCAAAAGTTCCTGTCTTGGAATATGCATCGTCCAGTCAAAAAGGCGAAGAAGGTCAAATCATGGACCTGAGTGTCGAAAATGACGAAGATGGAAATGCAGAAGATACCGGAAATGTGGATATCATGCCAAGTCGTCTTGACAGTGAAAATGAACAGGGAACAGGTGATAAAATGGCTCAAAAGACGTTCAAGATTGATTCGAGGTCGAATATGAAAGTTTGTGTGGCGTTTGATTACATGAAGGTTAAATTAAGAGATGTCGCCATGATGGAGTATTATGTTCCGGCGTTATTAAAGTTATATGGAGGTGATGAAGAGAGGAGGGAACAAGAGCGAAAAGTCAGAAGGGATGGGATCGAGAGGACAAAGGTTGGAAAGGAAAAGGCAAGAGAAGTCATCAAAGACAAACAAAAGACCAAGGCAAAGCCCTGAGATGCAGAAAGATGTTTAAACTTGTAAAAGCCTGATTGGAAGCGTTTGTAAATGATCGGAGCCCAAAATTTAAGATTGACTGTTGTCGTTAGGCAATAGATATATCAAAACGAATTATAAGATATCAAAGTCCTCTTTCGAGTCTATTTTATGGAGGAATCTTCTGGGTTCTTCAAATGCAAGGATTCATATAGCATTTTTCGCATGTGACTATATATCTATTACGTAACTATACCCTTCCCAAAAAACCAATTTACTCCAACTATCCCAACATTATTGCTATGATGTGTATGACTATGCAATCTTAACAGTGGGTTTATCATATTGTCCTTCGCGCATCCTTGAAGTCTTCTTTGCCCCTTCGTTTCTCCTGGGGTGTGGGAGTTGTTGGGAGTGCTTGACGTGATGCGCGCCCATAACCTCGAATATGCTCATGGTCTCGACGCTGATGGGCCGGATCACCTTGAGAGTGGTAGTTTGCAGATTGAGTTCCAGAACCGATATCTGTCGAGCTTGCCATTCCTGATTCCGTGGCAATGTTTTCCATATGAAAGACACCGTAGTGCTTAGTAGTACTGGGTCCACTGGGAGGACTACTTGGCGGACTTTGAACGGGCGTCATGGGATTCGCAGCTTGGATACTCTTCGTCGTTTCCAAGGGATCACAGATGCAATTTGAATCATGTTCAGCGCAGCGATTGCAAAACCCAGCTATAGTGAGCTTAAAGCAACCTGTACAGGCGCGCGTCGAGCCATCATTTATATGCCCAGCTGCCAGTCGAATTCCAGAGTGTATAGCTTTCTCCGCAGGCATGTTACAATAAAAACATTTGTGGTGCTCTGAAGTATTTGACGCCATAATCTATAGGGACTGATGGTACTTTTGTGAGTTAGGATTTGATGTGTCTAGTAATCTGCGGACGTTGAACTAGGAGTGATGTGGGGAAGATTGTTGTTTGTGTAGTTATGGTAAAACACAATAGAGTGGATTTGAGGTCCTTTTGAGTCAGTCCGCCCCCTCGATGCGTAGACAAGGCTATACTCATTCCCTCCAACAGTCACTGTTACAAAAAGTGACCTGGCATCACAATCGACTCAGTTTCCAAGTGTTACCCATTCCGAGCGAGTCCAAAACGGGAAAAAGCATATACGTCAGAGTTTACAGCCTTTCCGGAGGTACCGAAGTCCTTGTAAAGTTAATATTGCCATTCAAGCCCAGCTGGTACGCCTACCGACGCCAGCATGTCACCATCATCGAAGAGGTCCATGAAAATACTGTTCCACTTGACGAGAATTTACAGTCGATAAACAACGACAAGTTAGGTATCAAGACTGATTTACAATCATCGCGGTCTTTTTTTAAAAAAAAAATGTCAATATCGGTAGAGTTTCGAAACCTGACAGTTGTGACTTGACCACACCAACCGTGGAACAGACATGTCGGTTGGAGGGTTCGAAAGGCTCCTGACGTCGATTCCAAGATTACCACAAAAGCTTATGAAATGAAATTGGGTGTTTCTAAAATTAGAAAGTTCTCGAACGTGGGGAAAATTTGGTTGTCACATATCCATTCTTGTCCGCAGTCTTGGCCTTTGATTCGAATGTAACTGGTATCATCAGAAGTAACATTGAAAAAGTATCCAATGAGAGAAGTGTTTGATCCATAATGTTGCTCTACGTCGATGATCTATATTTAGCATGACGTGATTTACGGTTCAATCGATTAGCGCCGTTATGAGCTGGGTCAACACAAGGGTCATTATGTTTTCAATTTCACGAGGTTTTACAATTCATGTGGCTGTGTACTTTTATATGCCTTTTATTCCATTGTATATATTATTGCTACGTGACTATCAAGTTACAAGATTTTAATATTTGACATGTCCGTGACCCCAAACGCCGATTTTTCAAACAGACTACCTGAGTGCAAATCACCGAGACCAATATGACCACCCCCCAATAGGTGCTGTTCCCGAATGCCTCACTTCCCCTTCCAATTGTGAGCGACGACTTTCACTATTCTGCGCAGTCGAGAGGCGAGTTGGACTTTGTCTACTGGCTTCTTTGCGCAAAACTTTTGATCCTTTTGTGGGATCTTGATATTCACAGCCACAAGTACCTTTTGGAAGACCCGAAGTGTAACATAAGTGACAACCTTTAGAAGGATCCCAATCCCAAAATGGATTAGTAGGTCGGCGGCAGTCGCAGATGGATTTCATATAATCTTTACATTGAGCTTGTGCACAAGCACTTGGATTTTTATGGTTCGGACAAGCTTGAGTAGCGGAATGTCCATTATCTTTACAGTGCAGACATTTCTTAGCATCTCTTTCAGGCATGGTGTCATTCATGTTTGTGAATTTGGTTTTGTGTTGATTCAATAAATTTTCGTACAAGTGATTGCTAGAGATGATGAATCAATGTCAATTGGACCTGGACAAGACGACTTCTTTATAGTCCCGTCGGTATTATACGGCGATTCATGCGCAAACAACATCAAGGAGCAATTAACTCGTGTTTGTTCATCCCGAAAGCAATGATTGACTTTAGCATCTCGAAGCGGAACCACTGTACAAGCCGATACTTGTGAAGTAATCGTGAGGGCTTACCAAAGCAAATAGTGTCATGAATGATGAAATAATGTCAAAAAATCGCCATTCTCAAATATGATTGCTTCGTTTCAGAATATCGATGATTGTCCCGCTCCTGAAATGCAATTCTCTAATTCCCGTCCGTATCTACATATGTTGCACAACCAGCTCGGTCGCCAAAAGAAATGTTTGCTTACATTATTTGCTTACAACCATTAGAATGCTAATCTCGCCACCAATTCCGTCGGACCTGTGCCGCTTTTCCATCAAAAGGAATGGACTCTTAATTCGGCATGCCGATATAATTGACCACCGAATCATTTTATTGCTTACAATGACTGAATGATGATACATACAGTCATACCTTGCTATACCGATCTGCGATATACCGTTATTCGCGATATACCGATAGACTAGTCGTTGCACTGTGTCTGAACTATGAGAATATCGGTAAATCTCGTAATACCGATTATCGCTAGTATTTGAATACTTCCTCACTAATATCGCTATAACACGGCTATACAAAATGCTAAGAATAGCTGTAACAAAATTGCTTAAGAAGCAGAACAAATAAGAAGATAATTAGAATAGGGCAATTTGAAGGCTTAGAGCACTATCTTAATACTTATATAGAATATGTAACACATAAGTTATGTAGTATTTACTAATATCACTAACACAATAGTATAGTTTTTCAATAATTATTATTAGTATTTAATATAACTGAATTAATTAATCATTTTTTAGCATTATTTTGATGATTTTGATGTACCGATATTCTCGTTATACCGATGCTACTACTACTGCACGGAGTTATCGGTATAACAAGGCATGACTGTACCTAAAATCTAGGGCCCGTCCGATAGCAAAAACAACAGTTTAGTTTATTTTGAACTAATCGAAGCTAAAATAAAGTTTGATTAATTTTTTATGGTTTTCTGCTGAGGTCGTGGGCAGTTCGTACAAAATTGCGGGGTTCGAGTCATTATGACATCATTTCTAGTATACTATAGTACATTTTCGAAAAAATAATGATTTATTACATAAGTAAAAGTAATATACTAGTTATTATGGTAGTTAACCTATAATAATAGTAACGTACGTCTAGTCTTACTGTACGACTTAATAGTATGCTACTCCGTTAGACTACTGCTATTCGCTATTATATTATTTATTATTAGTACTATTATTACTATACTATGTACGCGATACTTTGTATACTATTATAGTCATTATTTATGTACAATTTATCTTACTTTATGTTTACTTCTATATTTCTCACTATGTGCTCACTTCCGCCGCTTACTTATGTACACTTTTATGATATTATATAATGCTTACCTTTTCTTTCTTCCTTTGTCTATACTCTCTTCTCCCTATATATTTTCTGTTATAAATATAGCTCCTTAATAGACTTTTGCACTATAATTACAAGACTCTATACATTTTTAATAACTGCTAATATAGGTTATATAGTAATAGTTATGTTCCTACTACTGCCTATAAGGCAGCCCTTCTCGCTATAAACAAGGCCGAGTAGGCGGCCTATAATAATGCTATTCTTATTAGCTTAGATAATAATAGTCTAAATGAACTAGCTAAGGCTATTACTATCAACGATAGTAACTTAGACGATAATATTAAAATAGCTATTATTATCCGTAATAACACTACCACCTTAGCTGTCTTAAACTTAGGAGCTATTATATAGCTATAATAAGTCATCCTCTAGCGTGTTATTATATATATATGTTTAGCGATACGTTATACTAACGAACATTAGGAGCTAGATACTCGACCCTTCTAATTTCCTTATTAATAGATAGTACGTTCTACCTATTTAAGGTACTACTATTCTTTCTTAGTTCGTCTATAGCCGCTATAATAATAATAGACATCGACTCCTAGCTTAGACTAGCTGTCTAGTCTGTATCTATTAATCTTACTTTAATGCTAAGCACTTTTTAAGTTACTGTCCCTCGTACATTAACGCTATGCTTATCTATAGCTATAGTGTTAAGAATAATACTCCGTGTAGCTGCTATGCACAAAACATGCGTCTATTCCTAGCATGTGTTTCTGTAGCTAATGCTTTTAATAACTATTACTCTAACTATAAATATCTAGACTAGGGGGCTTCTTATAGCGTCATTAGACAAGGCCGTGCAATTATGCTAGCACTATTAGATCGTACGATCATAGCCGCACTATCTTCAGGTGCTTTATAGCGCCGTAGTAGACGTTAAGTATCTAGCTATATAGAAAGAAAGGCAATTTTATATAGAATTATGTCTATTCCCTTTATTTATATAATATATTATAAAAGAGGTGGTAGGACGGTTCTCCTATTTATATAATAATTAGTAGATAACATATATATGTAATAGTATATAGCATTATTTATTCCTTTATTTATTAAGCTACCTTACAAGTTATTATTATTATTATAATAAAATATTTTTATGTACTACTATTAACAATATTATTATTATTTGAAATTTCTATCGTCCAAATATCCCGATTATATACACGTACTACTCGTATAATTTGTACATATAATAGCTAGCTTAAACACTACGACTTACTTAGATAGTGTAGCTAAAGACGACAACATCATTTTAGAAGAAGCTATATACTATATAGTTATCCTCATTTTAAGGCTTATAATAGTAGAGAAGATTTAGGAATCCGTACGAGAATAGAGAAGGTTACGAGTATCTAGTCCTAATCGAATACATGTACAGACGATAGGACTTATAAAACTAGACTATAACATTAAGAGTAATTTAGATTTATATTAGTACACACGTTATAGCTGTACGATATTCGACTATCTATATTAGCGTATAATAACTACTTTAATACTAATAACGGACAGCTAGCGATATACTATAAGGTTTAAACTAGCGATATTTCTATATATAGCTATAGTTAGATCCTCCTATAGGAATATCGCTACATAGATTACGTGTTCTCTTAATATAGTTAGACGTATATTTCACTCTATACTTAAAGCACTTTGTCGATTATATAAGGATTATGTACGGCTAGTAAATATAATAATAGAGGCCGAAAGGATATAGGAGTAAATGATAGAAGAGATATATACTTCTATATAAGTATATAGTAGCGTGTAGGACCTATAGCTTATAGTAGCTGTAGATATAGACTAATTGCTACCTTCGATAGATGACTCAGAAGTTAGACTATATATATTTGTGTGCGCGTGCTAAGACGCGTCACGTGATACTTATCTATACTTACTAGGGTTGTCCTATAATAACTACCTCCTCTCTCTAGTAGCTTGACCCTAAGTCGTTTCAGGTAGGCTATAGGCCTGTCCTTCGCTTACTTTTACCTTATGAGAGCCTTACAAATGCCTTACGAGTCGTAGGATTTTGTGACTCTAGTTTATCGTAGGCCTTAGGCTTTTAGATTTGAAAACTTTAAGAGGCTTGCTACTCGAGCGCGATTCGAACCATAGACTAGGCGTTTCTGCCTCGCTAGGAGGAAGCATAACCTCAATTTAGGTTTAGGCTTCTAGGCTAGCTTCCTATATATTAGCGGTCGTTCGCCTATCTATTATTAGCGTTTATTCACACATTTACTTACATTAGACTATAATTAGTTATAAGTATGCTTTCACTCTTTATGTCGCATCTTTGTCCTGCTACTAGCTTGTGGGTTTTGTGAGACATCTAGGGAGCGAAGCTTTTCACTTTATTGTCGACGCGTGTGTAAGGCACAACGATAGTCACGAGGTCTAAACCTTATTAGTACCGACCTGTGACTAGAATAACGTTAGGCCGATAGGCCCACTATTATAGCTCTATATATATATCGTGTATATATAGGAACTCCTCTTAGACTCCTTAGAGATTAGTTTCTATAGTATATATAGTCTTAGCTCTAAGATACCTACTCGTAACTACCCCCGTACCGGTGATATTATAGTCTCCTTGCCTAGTGTCTAGTGTTACTTTATTACAATTCTAATCTCTACTAAATCTATATTCGTAGATAAAGGCAACTAAACGAAGATGTCTCCTATACTTCGTTCACGTAACGGATCTATAGTAGCTATATAAGCACCCGATATCGTATACACTACGGAACCGTAAGCGCCTAAGATCGTATAACTAAATAGATTAATTCCGGCATTTAATTAAATACTAAACCCTACTAACGATCTCTAGTAGTAGATCCTTAACTATTTAGCTAAACTTTGAACAGAAATCGACTAGGTTAGGAACTATTAACAAGTATCTTATAAGGGATCTATTATAAGACAATAACGATACGACCCCCTTTAGGAACTAATGTTAGACATTCGACCTCCTACCTATGTATCTATCGTTCTAACACTAATTCTAAGTTAAGACGAAGAAGTTATTTAAAGGGAAAGATAATAAGAGAAACTCATTTAAGTTAACTCTCTAGATAAACTCTAGTAAGGTTACACCTTTAGTAATATTAAAGACTTCGTAGAAGCATGTACTTATATCTTTAATGTATAGAGATACATCTACTACTACGACGTTAATAAGGTCCGATACGCAACGACCTTCTTAGAAGGTAACCTATTAGCACGTTAGCGTACTTACCTAGAAGAAACTAATAGGACTATGAACGAAACTTAGCCTCACTTATAACGATAGCTTAAGGACTCCGTTATAGACTATTAAGAACGAAGTTTCGAATATTAGGCTAAATTCAAAAGAGCCTTCTAAAGGGATAGCTAGGCCGTCATTGACTTTACGTAATATCTAGACGAGTGTGTAAGGGAAGCTTTTAAAGAACTAATTACAGACTACGAATACATCGCGTCGTTAATCTAAGGGGTCTATTTAGACTTATAAGCAGAATATAGAAGAACCCTAGTAATTATCAAGACTAGAGATACTGTTAAATTATAACTCTCTAGACTTAAAGGAATTATAAAACTTAATGGTCATAGATAGATAAAGCGCCGTTATAAAGAATACAACGGATCGAAGTCGTTAAGATATAAAAGAGGAAAATACGAAGACACATAAAGAGGAAATAATAATAACTATACCTTTAAACTAAACTATACCAAAAATAACAAGTATTCTAAATATAATAACTACAAAAAAGACTATTAAAGGAACAACAAATACTCTAAGGATAGTACTCTACTAAACCGACAATAGGTAGGTAACGACTATAGGCTGTCCTCCTCGACAAATAACACCCTAATTAGAAACAGCTATAAGAGCTCTAGTAAAGGACCTTTAAACCCCTGTTATTATAGATGTAAGGAAATAGGACACATTAAGCTAAACTATCTAAAGTTAAAAAACTCGAATGCCTAGTTACAACTATAGCCTCACTATAACTAGGTGCTAATAAAGGCCTATTAATAGAACAGCTAGATACTAACATTAAAGTAAGATACGATATAACTAGTTCCTAAACGAACGCCTATGTTCTTATAGATTTAGAGGCAAAATTAAACTTTATATTATAGAGGTTTATACTATTAATAGAACTAGAGATAGAGGGTAATAGAGTACTACAGGTCGAAGCCCTAGATAAGCACTAATTTGTAGTATATAGTAATTATATTGCTAAAATTATGCTAACGGACAGTAAAGGTACTATAAGGGAACTTAACGAGAGATTCTATTTAATAGACATAAAAGCATTTAACGTACTTCTTAGGGACCCTTAGCTCTACTAGACAAACCCCGTTATCGACTAGAAAGCGCGCTTATAGTATTTTCGACCTAATATAGAATTGTTACTACTAATAGAAAGGGAGAAGGAAAGCCCTTCGCTTTATTAAGATTTATTAGGAATTTTAGTCTATAGATCTATAGAGGTTATAGAGGACTACCTGACGACGGACTATCTATAAGGGGTTCTATTATAGATCCTAGTAGAAGGGTTTAAGGATATTTTCTAATATAAAGAAGCAGGTAAGTTACTAGAATTAAATTATTACAACTACGCGATCGACCTAGTACCGGACACAAAGCCTCCTTACGGACTAATATATGCTCTAGGGGACCACGAGTTGAAGGTACTACGTAAGTACTTAGATAAAGAGCTAAAGGCAGAGTAAATAAGACCGAGCAAAAGCCTAGTAAGGGCACTAATCTTATTTGTTCCAAAAAAGAACATTACTAAGTTATAATTATGTGTAGACTATCGAGGGCTTAATAACGTAACAGTAAAGAACCGTTACCCCCTACTACTAATAACTAAAATGTTAGATCATATAGCTAGGAATAAGTAGTTTAGCAAGATAGATATCTACGACGCGTACTATAGGATTCAAATAAAGGCTAGTAATAAGTGGAAGACAGCATTCCGTTGTTAGTACGGTCATTACAAGTATATAGTAATACCTTTTAGACTAGCAAATACGCTAGTAACCTTCTAGTCGCATATAAACAACATACTAGGAGAACTAGTAAATTAAATATATATAGTCTATATCGATAACATACTAATCTTCTCTAATACTAAGGAGCAACATCGCCTTAATATGCTCGCGATACTAGAAAGATTACGACTATATAACCTGTTCCTAAAGGCTATAAAATGTGTGTTCTAAGTACAAAAAATCGACTTCCTAAGGTATATACTTAGTGTTAACGAGGTATCTATAGAGCTAGAAAGAATCGAAACTATTAAGAATTAGCTAGTGCCTACGAGTATGAAGTAAGTAGAGGAGTTTGTTAGATTTACTAACTATTATTGTTAGTTTATTAACAACTTCGCGTCACATTACTATCCCCTTAACGGACTAACAAAGAGGCCTAAGTTAAAGGATAGTAAGAAAACCCCACTATTTAAGTAGACTAACAAAGTATAGTAGGGTTTTAATAGACTAAAACGTGCCTTTTAAGAAGCAGTCACACTCCGTTACTTTAATAAGACTAAAGAGCTACGGATATAGACTAATGCTTTAGACTTTGTAATCGTAGGAATCGTAATATAACTACATAATAATAGTAGTAACTTAGAATAGTGCCCGTTCGTATACTATAGTAGAAAGCTAAGTAACGTAGAGTTTAGATACCCTACACACGACAAGGAACTACTAGTAGTCGAACAGGTCACGCGCTATTAGCGGTGTTACCTACACTCTACTAGGACTATAATAAAGATCCTAAGTAACTATAATAACTTGAAATACTTCCTTAGCACGAAGACGTTATCTCTAAGGTAGGCTCGAATTACTAAGGAGTTATCTTAATACGACATTATTATTAAGTACATACTAGGTAAACAGAACCCTACTAACGGACCGTTACGACGTCCTAATTACTACGTGCTAAGTAAGTTATAAGCTAAGTGTGATTCTATAACTACCGTATTACGTAATTTAATAGGTAAAGAAACCTATAGCTAAATAGAGACTAGCGTATTACTTATAGTAGTAACGATAAATAATAAAGTGCAAAGCATAGAAGCAATATGCTAATCTCTAATAGGCAACGTTCCCCCTAGTAATGCTAGTACTAGAGGCTATAGTAAGTCTACCTTACGGTCCGCTAGTAAGGCAATAAGTGATTATACTATTAGAAGTAGTTTACGCTAGGAAGCCTATGTAGTAGGGCGTGTTAGCTACACGTACCCTACTTCCGTAGTTAATTTGTATACTATCTTAGAGACGGATAGCGTATATAAGAATTGTCTAAGTAGCTTATTAGACCTTATTAGTACTATATAGTCCTAGTTAGGGACTTGTAGTAACATAATACGTAAGCTAGATAATAGTATAGATAAAGAATCCTATGTGAAACGTTCTAATAGCGTATTATGCTATGTGATAGACAATAGAGAATTAATCGTAATACCTAAGAACAAAGTGCTAGTAGTACGTATCCTTAAACAACACTATAATGATCTGATAGCGGGACATCTAGGGGAAGAGAAAACTATGTTCGCCCTAAGGCAAAAGTACTAGTAGCTAACTATGAGAGCTAACGTGAAAACGTATATTAAATTATGTAACGTGTGCTAGAGACATAAGCTACACTAACATCGACTATATAGCGAGCTAACGTTATTACTAATACTAGGTTCTAATAAGATACTACGCTACTAGTCTATAGATTTCGTCGTCGGACTGCCCTCTTCTATAATAGGTAGTAAAATCGTAGATAGCGTTATAGTATAGGTCTATAGACTGTCTAAATATACCTAATATATAGCTGTAGATATCGAAATGAAGGCCTATAACCTAGCTAACCTCGTAGAGAGAGAAATCTTCTCTAAATAGGGTTTTGCTAAATTAATCGTTAGCGATAGAGGTTCCCTTTTCGTGTGTAAATACTAGGCTAACTTATGCTAGAGATAGAAGGTAAAACGTCGATTAAGTACTACGTTCTACCCCGAGATAGATAGGCAAACAGAGAGGCAAAACTAAATAATAGAAACGTACTTACGTATATATATCAACTATCACTAAGACAATTAGCTATACTAGCTACATTAGGCAGAATTTAGCTATAACAACTCTAAGTAGGCCTCTCTTAGAACGTTACTACTTTAGTATATATGTGGTGTTAACGTATTGCTCCTAGAGGACATAAGAGAAGCAGAGGCAAAGATTCCTAAAAAAGTACTAGAAGCTAAAGAAAGAGCGGTAATACTCTACTCTATAAGGGAAGAGTTATAAGAACACCTCCGTTCTACGATTAAGAACTAACAGAAATACTTTAATAAAAAACATATACTAAAACACTACAAAAAAGGAGAAGAAGTGATACTAAATGTAAAGAATCTACAATTACTAAGGCTAAAGAAAAAATACTCTACAAAATACGTAAGACTATTCGTTATTAAAGAAATAGTAGGACGACAAGTATACTAACTAAAGATCCTAATATTGTAGAGGAGAATATATCCTGTCTTCTACGTAAACTTATTAGAACTATATTATTAAGGGCCTAATGTCGAGCCCCTACTAGAGGAAATAAACAGATAATACGAATAGGAAGTCGAGATAGTCCTAGAAAAGAGCCTAAGAGGCAAGCTAAGGAGGCCTTATTACCTCGTTAAGTAGGTAGAATAAGATGCTCTAATAGTAGAACCTATCGAATTCTTAGAAAACGCGTAAGACAAAATCGATGAATTTAAAAAGAACTAAAAAACTGTCGATAAGGAACCGATAACGAGAGGCAAAGGTCTAATAACGAAGAGTAAAGGCTAACGGTAAGAACTAGAATAGGAATAATAATAAGCACATAAATAAACGAATAATAATTAAATCAAAAACTCCCTATAAATGCATAAAAAATGAAACTAAATTACAAAAATATAATAAAAAAAGAAAAAAGAAACAATAAAGAAAAATTAACCCTTAATAGAACCTAATAACGACTCTGATGCTAACTCCTTATCACCTTCTAAGACATCCTCTATAAGGATATTAATAACCTAAATAGGGGAACAGTAGTAAGCATAAAGAGACGCTAGTACTAAATGAATATCGGTCTCTATATAGGCGACACGCTCCTCTACCTCTAGAAGATGTTCTAGGGAGGTGTCGATAGTATGCTAGGACTAACGAACTATGTTCTAAGTATTAGACGTATCTACCTAGATAGCAGATACAATAGTATCGATACTAGTTATAAGAGGTACTAGCTTAATAACGATGTCTTTAAGGCCCGAGATAACGTCTAAAGTAGTCTACTAGATAGCCTATATATTAGAAATAGTAGTAGCTATGTTAGAGACTACAGAAACTAGGGCTAGGTCTAAATAAATAATAGGAGCAGCATAAGGTGCTATAGTAGTAGTAGCCTAATTATAGGAGCTAATCGGGGTAGTAGGAGTGCTTAGAGGAGCACTTAAGGAAGAAGTAGGAGAAGAAGCCTTAATAGCGGCCTAGGACTTAACACTACTATAAGAAGTAACGACATTATCCTAGTTACTATTAACAAGAGTAGCTAAGCTAATAAAATAAGGATCACTAGAGGAAGCACTAGGAACGCGACGCTACTAATACACATCCCTTATTAAGGCTATTATAATATTAACTAGAGGTTGTGCCTCTAGAGGATACTATAAGAAGAAAGACGTTAGTATATCAAAAATATCGTAACTATAAAGTACTTATAGTAGAGTAAATAAGCTTATAGTAAGTATAAAGCTAATAAGAGGTCGATACTACTATCTTATAGAAGCAATAAGGGACTAATCGTATATTAAACTTAGACTCTTTATAAGATGCTATAGTATTATAAAGGCAAGTAATATAATAAGGGAACTAACATAGTACTAGTAATAGGGCCTTAGCTAAAGAAGGGGGTGCTTAGTACTTTTTTAGAGGCATATCTATAATCGTTAATATAATAAAACGAATATAATAATAGATACTTACTAAGTAATAAGGGAGATATTAACAAAGTAGATAATAAACAATAAATGAATCTAATTTTATATAAAAGAAAAGAAAAAAGGAAGGAAGGAGAAAAGGGAAAAGAATACAACTTATATACTTACTCTATAATAGAGTAGTAGCAGGGAAGTAAATAAGTAACAAAGTGGAAAAGTGAACAAAAGTGTAAAAATAGACAAGTGAAAATAATACAAAAAGAAAATAAATAAAGGCAAAAATAAAGAAGTAGATAATAACGTTACTAAGATAACATTAGTCCTATTATAAGTCAATATTAGACTAGTCGCACCTTATAAATAAAGCGACATAAGCAAAACAAAGACGTACACTCTTTCTTATATTGTACCTAAAAGTTATAGGTTTTAATAAGGTATAGTTAATTATAACGACTATAGTCGGAATTGAACCTAAACCCCTACTAGAGTATTATATATAAGTACAGAAATAATGACCTTATTAGTATAACGTCGAAGTCCTAAGTATATACTACTTACTAAAAAAGGAAGGAGATAAAGGAGGAGGATAGTTATAAGGCATAACGATAGTCACGGGGTCTAAACCTTATTAGTACTAACCCGTGACTAGAATAACGTTAGGCCGATAGGCCTACCGTTATAGCTCTATATATATATTATGTATATATAAGAACTCCCCTTAGACTCCTTAGAGATTAGTTTCTATAGTATACATAGTCTTAGCTCTAAGATACCTACTCGTAACTACTCCCGTACTAGTAATATTATAGTCTCCTTACCTAGTGTCTAGTGCTACTCTATTATAGCGTAAGCGTTAGTAAATAATAATAGCTTACTTTATTCGTAAAATTCTAGATTAGGAAATTCGAGAAAGCGTGAAGGGTGAATGTAAGCGTGAATATAAGAGTAAGTGCGAGTATGAATATGAAGCCGGTAGGTATAAAGGTAGTGCCTTTTCTCTTCGTTACTCCTTCTTCTTTTCTTTATCTTCTTACATTATCAATCTTCTACTACTACTAGCATTCTTTCTCCCCCTACAACTTTTAGCTATTAATAGCCTAATATAAGTGCTCCTTATACTCCCTATAGGTTTGTGCCTATAGCTAAAATCTACGAAGAAGATCGTCGCCCCCTAGTTAACACTTATGTACGCTATACGTAATACTTCAACGACCTTAATCGTAAGTACACTAGTACTTTAGGTATAACTTAGCTAACTATTCGTAGGCGACTTATGCAATAGTTAATTCATTCCTAGCATAACCTGCAAGTGTTTCACTTACTCTGCCCCTTCTAATAGGCACGAATACTACTTAGTAGACTATCTACCACTTTTCCCCTATCTTAATCGCTTAGTAAGAGCTCGTTGTCTCGCCTTAGAGGTCCCTTAATCTTAACCTATATAATACGCTAGTACTCTCTTAAGCTTAAATAATGCTTAAGCTAACTTCATCCCTCTACTCCGTCGTTAGCAGACTACTCGCGCTTAACGTTACTAGACATTTCGCTAGTAGAGGTAATTAATTGTTTTAGCGGAGGAGGCCTTAGACGCTTAGGAGCGTTAAACTAGTGCCGTAGAGCGCTAGGCACAAATCTTCAAGGCTCTTATTACTATAAGTCTTATCTTAGTTATTTACATTTACGTAGCTAACTATTTGTAGCGTTCAGCTCCTGCTACTACTAACCCTAGTGTGATCAACGACTCGCCTATTCCTTTCCGCTTAAACGACTATCGTTAACGTACGCCTCTAACTAATGCTAGGTAAGCAACTACTCTTACTAGCTATTCTAATGCTAGTCGTCCTTACGATAGTCGATCTGCCTCCCCTTAGGATCGGCCTCTTACTAATTAGGTCCCACCCTTAGTCGTTACCCCTTCTAGACTAACTATAGAGCAGATCTTACAAGCTGTCTATACTAACTTGTACCTAGTGCCTCTAGCACCTATTAGCATATCTTCGGACTCTTCTTTTGCGCCCTCTTAGGCTTCACCTCCTAGATCTCCTTACGTCTCTCTACTAGCGCCTAAACTTGATCGTTTACACTATTAGGAAAGTATTAGCGCTATGATCGATCTAACGATCTATTACCTTCTCGCTAGTTCTCGTCGCTTGCGCGTTAATCTTCGCGCTAAGCTAGTTGCTAATAGGCTACCTATAAGCGTCGCGACACGTTTAGGTAGAATATTAAATAAGGTAGATAGATAGTATAGAGAACGTAACCCTTTATAAAGGAAAGGGATCGTTAGGATAGGTTAAATAGAGGAAGGAAATAAATTAGCATAGTATTAGCGTTAGTATATCATAATAGTATTAGTATTAGTATTAGCATATTAGGCGTTACTTAAACATAATAAAACTTGACTTTTTAGGTACCTTGCTTTCTCCTAGCGTTTAGCTACCTTTAGTTTTGCCTTTACATTAAACCTGTTAACTAACTCTTACAAGTTCCCTACTACATCTACGTTAATCTATTAGTTATATTCCTCTAGCTAATTAGTCTACTTAACGAGATATTGCGTTTTGCTCTTCTATTTCCTTATGTCTAGTATCTCTTCTACTTTGTATTCTACAACCCTGTCTATAACTAAGGGCTTCTATAGATTCACCTCTTTACCCTTCTAGGGGTAATACGGCTCTAGTAGGGATACATAGAACACATTATATACTAGGAGGTTTGTTAGTAGGGCTAAGTAGTAGGCTTGCTTACTAATCACTTCTATGATATAGTAAGGGCTAGCGAACCTTATAGTTAGCTTCTTATAGGGCTACCTTAGCCTAATGTTCTTTACGTTTAGTAACATAAGGTCCTGTACGTTATAGCTCTTTAGTAGATGCTTTTTATTATAGTGTAGGTCCTAGCTAGTATAGGCCCTCTCTTAGCACTCTTTTATTACGTTTCGCTCGCGCTCTATCTCCTAGATTCTTTGCTCTATAGCTAGTACTTCCCCTTCCTGTAGCTCGCTCTAAGTCAATATATAAGTACCTTTAATATCTAGGTTATATACGTGTATTATATTAAAGAGTAACTTCCCTATAGTAGTATTTATAGCATTATTTACTATAAACTCTGCTAGAGGTAGCTATTTTAACTATTAGTCTTGTTACTCTAAGTAGTAGTAACGTAAGTATTACTCTAGAGTCTAGTTTGCTTATTCTGTCTAGCTATCTATTTACGAGTAAAACGCTATTAATAGCCGTTTCTTTATTCTTACATAGTAATAGATGTTAGACTAGAAGGCTAAAGTGAATACCGACCTATAGTTAGACATAATACTATTAGGGGTTCTAAATCTTATAAACACCTTATTAACTAAGGCGTTTAGTAGGCCTTTAGATGTGATCGTTATCTTATATACTATATATATAATAAACTTAGAAAATCTGTCTACTACTACTAGAATAGAATTTAATATGCCTTCCCTATTCTTACTAGGTGGTAAGCTTATTACGAAATCTATCGTGATTTCTTAGAAGAGACGATCTAGTAGGGGTAGTGCTTGAAGCTCCTTATAAGGCATATACTTCTTTGACTTTAACTTCTAGTAGATAGCACACGACTTACAATATTCTTTCACGTTAAGGTATAACCTCAGCTAGATGTACTTACGTTAGATAAGCTCCTCGGTTTAGGCTTTACTAAAATGCTCTACTATAGGATTATCATAATACATAGAGATGATTTACGATCTTAGTGCTTCGTCCTTAGGTACATATATAGCGTCTTTAACATAAAGGAGATCATCCTTTATTTCCCTAGTTACTACTCCTATACGAGGGTTTAAGTAGCGTTATATGGAGGCATCTAACTTAGTTAAGGCCTTAATAGTTTCTAGTAGGTCTTCTAACGAAGGTTCGTAAGGCTCTTTATTACAATAGATAGCTACTACTACAATCCTTACTAGACCCCTACTAGTCTATTAACGTTTTAGTTTGTAGCTTACGGCCCTTGTGGCGCGTGTGCCTATTTACGACATAGTTGCTACAATCCTACGTACTAGATACGTGTCGTCTTTCGTTTCTGTCTCCTATAGTCTAAGCTTATTCTAGAGGGTAGGTAGGAGATATAGAGCTATCTCCTACATCTTTGCGTCCTTTTCGTAGTCTAGACGTCTTAATAGCCTATTAGTAGGATTCTTAGTCTCGGCCTAATGCTCGATAGTGAAGTCGAAGGCTATAAGGTATGTTACCTACCTTACTTACTAGCCGTTTAGTTTTGTAGTTCCTTAAAAACCTTTAAGATTATTATAGTTAGATAGTACTTTAATGATGTACTACGCTCTATTAAAGTAGTGTCTCTAATGCTTAAAGCTCTCTACGATTACTAGGAGCTCCTAGTCGTGTGTAAGGTAGTTCTTTTTAGCTTCGATGAACTTCCGCGACTAGAACGTAATTAGGTGCTATTATAGGTATTCCTTCTTAGGGTCTTACTACGACAAGATCCTAGAGGCCGCAAAGTTTGAAGTATTAGTCTCTAGCTTAAGCTTTACCTACAGCTTATAGTGCTTTAGTACAAGTGCCTTTATAAAGGCGTCTCTTAGCGTCTTGAAAGCACGCTATTTAACATCTATCCACACGAGTAGCTTTAGCTTCTTGCCCTTAACGGACCCCTTCATAAGTGCCGTTAGCGGCTAGGCGATCTTTGAGTATCCCTCGATGAACCTTCGATAATAATTAGTAAAGCCTAGGAATACTTGTATCTCGCGGAAGGTTATAGGTACTAGCTACTCTAAGATAGTAACGACGCGCTCTAGGTCTATAGATATACTATCCGTAGTAATATAGAAGCCTAGGAAATCTACGGAAGTGTAATAGAAATCGCACTTCTTAGGATTCGCATATAACGAATATTTCTAAAGTCGTTCTAACACCTATCTTAAGTGCTCGTTATGCTCCGCTTTACTCTCGCTAAAGATCAGGATATTATTAAGGTAGATAACATAAAAGACATCTACTAAGCCTACTAAGGCTTTATTAATGTATACCTAGAACGTAGCTAGAGCATTAGTAAGCCTAAACGGCATTACTAGGTATTTAAAGTGCCTATAACAGGTGCAGAAGGCTGTCTTCTACTCGTCTCTCTTTTAGATTTAGATCTAATAGTACGCGTCCTTTAGGTCGATCTTAGAGAACACCTTTAAGCATACTAACTAGTCTAGCGTCTCGCTTATTAATAGCAAGGCTAGATAGTTCTTAATAGTGACCTAGTTTAGGCCTTAGTAGTCGACACATAATCGTAAGCTACTATCCTTCTTTAGCATAAACAGGATAGGCGTACTAGCTAGACTTTCTAAGTACTAGATCTAACCCTTTTCTAAGGCTTCCTCGAGATATCTTAACAGCTTTATTAGCTCTAATAGAGACAGGCTATATAGCGGCTAGAATAGGGGCGTAGCCCCTAGTTCTAAGTTAATTAGATACGTAGTATCCTTATAAATAGTTTCTATTAAGGGAGGACTAAAAACGTCCTCGAAGCTTAATAAGCTAGCTAGGAGCGTAGAGACTGCCCTTATACGAACCTCCCCTAAGCCTTCTAGATATGCTACGTTAGAAACTCCTCTAACACGTACGACTGATATTACGTAGTCAGAACCCTCTAGTTCTACTATAGTGACCTACGCTATATTAGCTAACTTAATATCGTAGCTAAAACGCTATTTGTCCGTCCCTACGTTTTCCTAGACGTTCTCCTACTATCGCTATAGACGACCTAGGATAATCTCGTCTTTCGAACTAAGGTCTATAGTATAGAAGATGTTAGTTGTCGTCTTCTCTACTCTTAAAGAGTTAAAGACCTGAACTTTCAAATAGTGAGCCCTATAGACAAAGCTATGCCTTCCTTAGAAGTCTATAGCTTACGGGAGCTCGGCGTCCTCTAAATCTAGTAGCTCCCCTTTTGTAACTAGTTACTAGGAGACTATATTAAAGTCAGCCCTACTATCTATTAGGAACTATGCCTATAGTAGCTCTTAGTTAGTTATAACCTTACCTTATAACTTAATTATAGGGGTAACTCTAACTCGATCTAATAAGGCCTACTACGCCGTTACGCGAGCTACCCTTGCTAGTGTTAGCTTATATAGCCTACTACCTTGTTTATATAGACGGCTAGCTTGTCTATAGAGCGCCTTGCCCTAATTAGGAATTAGACGTATCGCGGGACGCTTCTCTAGATACTTAGTCTAATAGTTAGATTCCTTGTAGCCTTTACTACAATATAGACACTTTAGACTAGAGTCCTAATAATACTTCTTAGCACTGTCCTTTCTCGGGGCATAGCTTAAGCGTTAGCCTTACGACGTATAGGACTTGTTCCTATCGTGCCTTAGCCTTTTAGAGTCGCGGCCCTTATAGCTGTCGTGCTCCTGATCCTCTATTTGCTTAGACAGAATTTAGTAGGTAGTCTTATAGGAACGAGCCGTATTAATTATCGCCTCTTACGTAAGTAGGATTTACCTTGTCTTTATGATCTTATTTCTAAGATATAGCTTAAACTATACTAGCAAGTAGTAGGCCTAAACTTCTTTAGGCATCTATAGTAATAGATCCTCGTACCTAGCTACTTAAGCTATAAAGGAGTTAACTAACTAGTTAGCCCCTTACGCGTTTATAAAGTAGTCTAAAGCAGACTTTATCTTTAATAATAGTACGTTACTAACATATCGTATAATGAAGGACTTAAACTCTAATATTATGAACCTATCTAGTAATTCTAGATTAGAGTGTTCCCTCTACTAGGCATCCTTAGCATCTCTCTTAAGGCGAGAGGCTAAGTCTAGTACTTAGCTAAACTCTGTTAGGTATGCTTCTACGTTAATAGTAAAGTATAACTTACTGTCTTTTAGAAACTCGTTTATATACTATAAGCTTTTCCTAGAGAAGTCCTCTAGAGCTTTCCCTTATATGCCCCCTAGCCTACGATAGTAATAAGGTCTACCCCTATGCCTACTATCTTACGCGACGCTAATAAGCTCGCTAGCCTCGTCTATAGCGTCTGCTATTATCGACACGGAGTTACTAGGCCTTAGGGTATTCGCAACTCGTCCTAGTAGGCTTCTCGTATACGTAGGGCCTACTATAGGTAACGGGTTATTATTTCCCTAGCGTATGACCTTAGCCTACTTACGCATTTCTCTTAGCTTACTAGCTACTTACAACTCTTCTAATTCCCTAACTAACTATTGTCTCTTAGCTTCGTAGATACGCATAACGCTAGCATGCTATTGTTCCGCCTATACCGGGTTAGTAGGAAGGGTTAGAAAGGCGCTAAGGCTAGGTTATAACCTAATTATAAGTAGTTAGGTTACTAGACTATTACGACCTAGCGTGTAGCTTACTATAGACCTATAAGCCTGCTCGTCTTCGAGGCGTAGCTTGTTAGCGAGGAGACAGGCTAATTCATCTATACGAGTAACTATTAAATCGCTCGCTTTGTCTCTAAGGGGGACCTACTATACGTATACGTGTTCTATCTTAGAAATTAGATAAGGGATTTTCTTGAAATCCTATAGGTTGCTACCTTAGTTTAGTAATTAGAATTAATAGAAGAGATATATACTTCTATATAAGTATATAGTAGCGTGTAGGACCTATAGCTTATAGTAGCTATAGATATAGACTAATTGCTGCCTTCGATAGATGACTTAGAAGTTAGACTATATATATAAGGTACAACGCTAATTACGTAATGTAACGCTATACTCGAACAGCCCCTATTCTAGAATAACGTTAGACCGAAGGTCTACACTATTAGAAGTATAAATATCATGTATATAGAGAATTCCCCTTAGACTCCTTAGAGATTAGTTTCTATAGGAAACCTAGCTATAGCTTTACGATATCTATATCTATATCTAGTACTGTTCTGCTATAGGTTATATTAGTCTCCTTGTCTATATCTAGTGCTTAACTATTACAATTCTAATCTCTTCTAAAACCTAAATAAGGTTAAAGGCAATTAGACAGAATATAATACTAGTACTTAGATCCTACGCTAGATCTATAGTAGACATGTAGTTACCTAGAAGTATCCCTTAGGGATCCGCGACAATTATGCATAAACCTGAAGCTAGCTATCGCGGCCCGGAAGCGTTTATATAGGGTCCTAAGGTCGTATAGACAACTAAACTAGTTCTAGTAGTTTATGTAATGCCGAACTTAAACGACGAACTATAACGCCAAATTCTCAACCGTCTAGTAGAACTTTAGTTAGAAGTTATTTAGGTTAAGGCTAACTAAAGACTAACTACTAAAGGGCTGACCGTAGTCCCTCTAAGGTATAGCGTTGTCCCTAACATTAGAGGACATACTCCCTTAGTAATTCCTTAAGGATATAACGTTATCCTAGAACTCTAAGGACAAACTCCTATACTAATTTAGACCTATGCCTCTCTGGGACTAATGCTAAGCACGGACAAAGACGTAATCTACTAGGAAAGATAAAGAGAAAAATTGATATAAGTTAACTCCTTAGAACGACTTCGTTAAGGTTACAATTTTGCAAAAGTAAAGGACTTTATAGAAGTATATACTTACATCTTTAAGGCTTAACTATATATCTACTATAATAATGTTAATAAGGTCCGCTACGTAGTTACCTTTTTAGAAGGTAACTTATCTACACGTTAGCGCACCTATATAGAAGAAACAGACTATGCTACTTACGAGACCTAGCACTACTTATAAGACTAGTTAAAGAACTTAGTGCTAGACCGACAGGAAAGAAGTTTTAAATACTAGGCTAAATTTAGAGACGCTTATTAACGAGAAGGATAATCCGTAGTTGATTTCGCATAATACCTCGAGGATTACGCTAGAGAAGCCTTTAAGGAGCTAATTACTAACTAAGAATATATCGCTACTTTAACTTAAGGAGTAACGTAAGAGTTGAAGGCCGAATATTAAAGGCTCTAGATAGCCCCTAATACTAAGGATAGAGTAAAGGCCTAACTCTTACGACTAGAAGGCGTTATTAAACTAAACAGTAGAGGCCTACCTAAACGTAGATATAAAGGGTCTAACGCCGTTCTAGCATACAAAAGAGGAAGGTTTAATACTTAGCTATTTTAAAGACGTAAACACAGAAAAGACAATTTATACTAGAGACATAATACTTACTAGAGAAAAGATAACTATCGAAATAACAACCTAAGAGGAAACTACTCTACTTATCGAGGTAATAAATACCTATTAAGAGGCTAAGGCTAGTCTAGTAACAAATATAGACTAGCTTCCTCGATAAATAATACGCCTATTAAAGACACCTAGAACCAGTCTAATAGAAAGGCTAAACTACGCTATTATAGCTATAATAAGTTAGGACACATAAGACTAGAGTGCCTAAAGGCAAAAAACTCGAACGCTTAGTTACTACGATCGCCTCACTATAGCTAGGTACATAAACTAGCCTAAACATAGAATAATTCGCGACTAACGTTAAGGTCTACTACGGGAAAGAGGACAGGCAGATACTAGCTCACGTCCTAATAGATTTAGGAGCAAAATTGAATTTCATATCACATAAGTTTGTATTATTAATAGGACTACAAATAACTGCTAGTAGAGCCCTACGGGTGGAGGCCCCTAACGAGCATCGTTTTATAGTTTATAGTAATTATAATGTAAAACTTATTCTAAAGGACAGTACTAGTATAGTACAGGAATCTAAAGAACGTTTCTACTCTATAGATATAAAAGGATACGACATGCTACTTAGAGACCTATAGCTCTACTAAACAAATCTAATAATAGACTAGAAGGAAAGGACATAGATGTTCTAGCCTAATACTATACCGTTAGAAGTAATAGATATTAACGATAACAAAGGAAACGGAACACTAGAAATAGCACTCTATAGACTAATAGAAGTATTAGAATACGACAAATCTATAGACTACCTTAAAGGTGTAGTACTATAGATTCTAGAAGCCGGATTTAAAGACGTATTTCGATATGAAGAAGTAGGAAAACTACTAGAATCCACGAGGTTTGACTACGTAATCGATCTAATTCTAAACGCTAGGCTACCTTACAGACCTATGTATGCACTTAGAGACTACTAACTAAGTATACTACGGGAATATTTAGATAAGGAACTAAAAGCAGGCCGCATCTAGCCTAGTAAAAGTCTAGTAGGAGCACTAATTCTCTTTGTCTTAAAGAAAAATACAACGGACTTATAGCTCTATGTCGATTATAGGGGGTTAAATAATATAACTATTAAGAACTAGTACCCTCTACTATTAATTATAGAAATGCTAGATAGAATCGTAAGGAAGAAATAGTTCATAAAAATCGACATAAAGGACGCCTATTACAGAATACGAATAAAGGAAGGGGATAAATAGAAAACAGCATTTCGATACTAGTATAGGCACTATAAGTACCTAGTAATACTATTTAGACTTGCAAATGCCCCGGCGACGTTCTAGAGCTATATAAATATAATACTAGAAGAATTAGTAGATAGAATTTATATAGTTTACATTAACGATATACTAATTTTCTTAGACATAGAGGATTAGCACAAAAAGGACGTGTTCATAGTTCTAGAATAGCTATAAGCGTACAAATTATTTCTTAAGGTAATAAAATATGCATTTATAGTCTAAACTATCGATTTTCTAGGCTATGTGCTTAGCGTCACTAGAATATCGATAGAGCTAGACTAGATTAGCACTATTAAAGATTAGCCTATCCCTATAAGTATTAAATAAGTCGAAGAGTTCCTAGGATTTGCAAATTATTACTAAAGGTTTATTAACAACTTCACGAGTCATTATGTACCCCTTAACGTGCTTATAAAGAAGCTAAAAATGAAGGATAGTAAGAGACCTCCCCTATTTAAATAGACTAACGAAGCATAATAAGGATTCGATGCATTAAAACGAGCGTTCTAAGAAGCGGTAACGCTCTAACACTTCGATAAGAACAAAGAACTACGAATCTAGACGGATGCTTTAGACTATATAATTATAGGAATTGCCTTACAATTGCACGTCTCTAGCACTAGCTTAGATTAGCACCTATTCGCGTACTATAGTCGAAAAATAAGCGACGTAGAGTACTAGTACCCTACCTACGACAAGGAGCTACTAACTATTAAACAAGTCACTAGACATTAGTAGTGCTACCTCTATTCTACGAAATCGACTACTAAAATACTTAGCGACTATAATAACTTAAAATACTTCTTATTTACAAAAAGTCTCTCCTAAAGATAAGCTAAAATAGTAGAGAAGCTATCTTAATATAACATAATTATTAAACACACTCTAAGAAAGACTAATCCTACTAACGGTCCGTTAAGAAGACTAGATTACTACGTCCTAGGCGAAATGCAAGCTAAATATAACTTAATAATATCTATGTTACGGAACCTTATAGGTAGTAATAACTACTAGAATACTAATGCTAGCGTATTACTCGCGGCTATAAATGTTTTAAATTTAAATAAGGTGCATAACACTAGAACAGAAGGTTCCTCTCTAACGAGCAACGACCCTTCTAGCACTACTAGCGCTAGAGACTACGGTTTGTCTATCTCGTAGTCCGCCTTCGAGGCAATAAGTGAACCTGTAGTTAGAGGTAGTTTACGCCTAGAGGCCTGCGCTACAGGACGTGTTAGCTACACGGATTCCACCTCTATAGTTAATGTATATTTAACGATTAAATTAGACAAGATCTATAAAGAAACACTAGTAAGCTTAGTAGACCTTATTAGTTCTATATAATCCTAGTTATATTCCTGTATTAAAGTGATCCGTAAGCTTAATAATAGTGAAAATGCCCTATCGTATAAAAAACGTAACGATAGTATCTTATACTATATACGCAGAAATAAAGAATTAATCGTAATTCCTAAAAATGAAGTGCTTATAGGCCGTATCCTATACTAATACTATAATAATCCGGCATCTAGGCACTTAGGAAACAATAAAACTGTCTTTACCTTAGAGCAAAAGTATTAGTAGCCTACGTTAAGAAAAGACGTAAAGAAATACCTTAAACTATGTGACGTATACTAAAGGCACAAACTATATAGACACTAGCCTTATAGAGAACTAACCTCCTTACTAATACTAGGTTCGAATGAACTCCTAAAACATTAGTCTACTAATTTCGTAGTAAGACTACTACTAGCTAAGCACAGGGATTCTGTAGTTAATAGCATAATAGTATAAGTATGTCGGTTGTCTAAATACGTAAGATATATCTCTATAGATATAGAAATGAAAGCCTACAACCTCGCGGATCTTATAGAAAAAGAAATTTGCTCTAAATAGGGGTTCCTTACATTAATAGTTACTAATAGAGGTTCGTTATTTATTAGTAAATATTAGGTAAACTTATGTTAGAGATAGAAGATAAAGCGCTAGCTAAGTACTACCTTCTATCTATAAACTAACGGCTAGATAGAGAGGTAAAACTAGGTTATAGAACAATACCTACGTTTATATATTAACTACTACTAAGACGATTAGTCGTATTAGCTACACTAGGCTAAATTTTCCTATAACAATTTAAAATAAGCATCTCTTAGAACTACGCTACTCTAGTATATAATAGGTATAGACTTAAGACTACCTAAAAATATAGAAGAAGGAGAAAAGGAACCTTTAACTAAAGTCCTAGAAGTAGAGGAGCGAGCTACGAAGCTAAAAGCGATACGAGACGAGCTATAGGACCACCTACACTCCGCGATCAAAAGTTAGTAGAAGTACTTTAATTAAAAACATACACTATAACATTATAATAAAGGACAAGAAGTAATGTTAAATTCCAAAAATCTATAATCTCTTAGGCCTAAGAAAAAGTACGTAGCTAAATACGTAGGACCTTTTATAATAGAAGAGATAGTAGGCCGGCAAGCCTATAGACTAAAATTGCCTAATAGCATAGGGAGAATACACTTAGTATTCTATGTTAGTCTATTAGAACTATACCACCGAGGTCCCGACATAGAACCGCCTCTAGACAAGATAGATAGAGAAAAGGAATAGGAAGTAAAAGCAATATTAGAGAAAAAAGAAATAGGTAAGCCTAAAAGAACTTACTACTTAGTCTATTAGGTCGGCTAGGAAGAACTAGATTAAGAACTAATAGAACACTTAAGAAACGCGCCTAAAAAATTGGACGACTTTAAAGTAAAAGAAAAGTTAAAACCCTTACATAAGTCTAGTAAGGGACTAGCACGCAAAGTACAGGGAAAGAAGAAATAAAATATATATATAAAAGAAGAAACGAATTATAAGAAACTAATAACGATTAATACGTGCTAATTACAAATAGTACTTTTAAAATATTTTCTAAATAATAAACCAAAAAACGCTACTATGTAGGACTTATACTAACTAAAAACACTAAGCTAACTAAAACCCCTTAACACTTCCTTAAGTAGCTAACTTCATTTTCTTACTTTTCTTATAGCGCTAATTACGAGTTAATTTAGAAGTCCCTAGCTAGTCTAGCACTTCCCTAGAATTATTAGGCATGTTAACATTAGCACTAATAGAAATAAGGGGGTTAACTATACTAGACGTTATATTAACAGTTTCGAGTTTGTCGTTAGTAGCTTTAGTAGCACTAGTTATAGAAGTAATAGTTTTGTTACTAGCATTAACTCTAGACGGTCCCGGAGTTAGAGTCGTAGGCTTATTACTAAATAAAGTAAAGGGCTCCTTACTAAACAAAGTAAAAGGAGGTAATCTAGCTAAAGAAGAAATAATAAAGGCACGACGTTTACGCGAAACCTTAACGATCTTAGCTTAGAGGCCCTTAATCTATTTAACTAGAAAAGAAATATCCCCTAAAAGTATAGCCACGTTCTCCTTATGCTCCTTCTTTATATCTACTACGCTAGCTTTATAGTCGCGCTTAAGGTCTACTATATTATCTTTCAAGTTCTATAGAGTAGATAAAAGAGTAGCATTAGGAGGACTAGAAGAAACAGAAGAACTAGATACTAGACTAGTAACGAGGAGCTAAGAAGTAGTTAAAGATATAGCAGATTTCTCGTTCAAAGGAAAACAAGTTTTAAGATTATTATAATAATTGTCGACAACCTTACAAAGCTTCTTCTCATTCTCTATAGATTAGCGTTCCTCCTAGAAAGCACGACAATAGGCGTATATAGCCTCGATAGCAGAGCGAAGAGTTATTAAAAGTTCTAAGGTAGTAATTAGATACTACAACTATGTTAGCGTTATACTAGACTAATAAAGGAAGAGTAATACTTACATATTAGTAAACGCACTTTAAATTAACATAGAGCTAACAATTCTTCTAGCGCCTAGTATAGCGGAAGCAGGTAGGGAAATCATAGATATCTTAGTAACCTTTCTTAGTCGAACTAATAGCACTACAAACGTAGGAGTAGTAGAGGCTACATAGAACGTCGAACGTAGTATTCTCCTACTTAGGAGGAGGATAGTATTTAATTCTAGGCATAAGTAGAGTTCTAGCAGAGATCCGATAAATAATAGAAAAATAAAATTAGTGTTATAAATATTTAAAAAGATTTGATAAGTATAATAAGAAACAAAAAGAAGGGAAAGAAGAAGGGAATTTATAGATCTAGTAACTTACCTTTATACTCATAATAAAAAGTGAATTCACCTTTATTAATAAAGAGTGAAGTCACCTTTATGAATTCACGAAAACAATAAGTGAAAAACAATTAACAATAAGAACAAAGAATAATGAAAACCTTATTTAAGTAGACAATAATACTAGACTATTATAGGACAAAGAACAAAGATATACTAATATAAAAACAAGGAATAATAATGAAAACGATTAAAACTAGCTGGACTACCTATGAGTTACGAACATACGCTCTTTCCTGATTTTCCCTTTATAGTTTGCAGGTTTTACCGAGGTATAAAGAATAATAAGAGGTTGCTTTAGCTAAGTAGTAAAGGACCTACACTAGAGCTTGACTTTATGAAATAGGAATTCGCACTATGACCTCCATAGTACATAGTCGTTACCTTGCGACACTAAATATAAGAAAAGGTCAAAGGTAAAAGGAGGGGATAGTTATAAGGTACAACGCTAATTACGTAATGTAACGCTATACCTAAATAGCCCCTATTCTAGAATAACGTTAGACCGAAGGTCCACACCGTTAGAAGTATAAATATTATGTATATAGAGAATTCCCCTTAGACTCCTTAGAGATTAGTTTCTATAGGAAACCTAGCTATAGCTCTACAATATCTATATCTATATCTAGTACTGTTCTACTATAGGTTATATTAGTCTCCTTGCCTATATCTAGTACTTAACTATTATAATATATATTTATGTGCGCGTGCCAAGACGCGTCACGTGATACTTATCCGTACTTACTAGGGTTGTCTCATAATAGTAAATAAGATATAATAGTGATTTCTAGCCGTATTTCAAAGGTGTAGTTAGAGCTATAGATAGTACTTATCTAGTAATACATAAATGTAGCAAATCCGTAGCATAGCGGAATCGTAAGGGCTACAATTCATAGAATGTACTAGTAGCTATTAACTTTAATAGTAGATTTACGTACGTATTAGCTAGATTCGAAGGATCTACTTATAATTCTCGAGTATTACAAGTTGCTAGGACGAAGGGATTCTGTATATTAGCTAATTATTTCTACCTTACAGATGCTAGTTATCTAAATCGACTAGACACTCTTGTTCCGTATAGGGCCGTTAGATATCACCTATAAGAATAACGAAATGCTAGTTAGTAAAGACCTTAAAATCTAAACGAATTATATAATCTCTAGTATACTAAATTACATAATATTATAGAAAGAGTCTTTAGAGTTTTTAAACTTTGCTTTAAGTATATAAATACTACTATAGAGTTCCTAGAAATCAACGTACAAGTCCGAATAGTTTACGCGCTAGTTATGTTACATAACGTGATGCTAGATAATTAACTTTACAATACTCTAGCCGATCCTAACGAAACAGATAATAGTATAACTAATGTAGCTAATAACATTATGGAACAGAACGTACAGACGCAAGGTAGCTAACGTAGGGACGATAGAATAAACAGAAAACAGACTAATATAGTAATAGCTATATAGGATGACTTCGAGGTAGTCTAGATACTTAATAATTATTTCTAGTAGTTATTATAGTAGTTAACTCCTCGATACTCTTTTATTATTATATAAGCTATTAATTAATAAGAGCTACTCTAGTTAAGTCGTCTATACATACAAACATGTTACTATACGTTTATAAAGCTATAAGAATAGTAGCTCTTTATAACAGCGTCAAATAGCTATAATCTTTAAGAACAATTTGTGTGGCCGTTTAAATAGAAGATAGCCTACTTCGTAATTCTATGCTCTTTTTCATAGATTCGACTAGAACTTAGAGTGTACTATTTAACTCGTCTATATTAAGGGTTAAATTCAACTATTAAGTACACTATCTATAGCTAGAGGTTCTCCTTAAGGTACTTTCGATTATAGATATAGAAGAATTCTCTTTATTTATTACTATTTCTTTAGACTATGTTACATTAGCTATGTCGACATTAATATCCTTATGAATTTCCTTAATTACTAATACATATTCGCTATTAGCTATTACATCGGACTATAACTCGTCGTACTAAGTCTCTTACTTAAAGCCTTTATTTCGAAACTATACAGCCTTTAGATAGGCTTAAAAATACTTATTTATTATAGCTAGCTCTAAGTAATATGCTCCTACATCAGAGACCGTCTAACTAGACAATTCCCTTAAAGATGTCTATTGCTTCTACTTACTCTTTAATGTATTATATTTGTTCTTATATTAACTTTCACTAATTTGAGATATAGAGCTATTTAGTCTAAATACTTATTTATTTATTACTATAGCTGCTGCCCTAAAGCACTTCGTTTTCTATCTAGTCTTAGAGTGCTAGCTAGACTACTTATAGTCTAATAGTACATCGAGAAGTTTTTTAGTTAAGTCGTTAGTCTAGCGTATCGCGTCTATATTAATATTACGGCTACGACTACGGCTTAGGCTATTCGACTCGTTTAGTAATTATTATTATTAGGGAGATAGTATAGTTAGTTATTAAGATAGTGTTAGTTGCGTCTAAACATCGTAAGGCCTAATACTTAGCGTTAGCGTACGACTAAAGAGGAAAGGATCATTCATCGTCCATATACTATATACGTGGTAGTAATATGGTAGTAATAAAAAAGTTACAACTCCGTTAATACACGTGATTATTTATTTTTCAAAAAGTACCTTAATAGAAGTTTTTTCTATAAACACGATAAATAACCTTTTTGTAGCAATTTAGCCAATCATAGTGCGAGGAAAAAAAGAGGGGTTTAAAGTTTGATCTTTACAGAATAAACGGCCGGGCTTATCAGACACTTGGCGTTTTTTGAAAAGTTTTTATAAACTTAATCGAAAAACCAAAATAAACTATGTGCTATCGGACGGGCCCCTAGTTGTAAAACATCTCGAAAATCGCGCCAGAAAATTGCATGCACCTACGTCATCACGTCATCACAAGAAATGCATCATGCTTTAATAATCTATCGCAATTCTTTTTTTATCTATAAGCATGATTCTTCGAGGTAGATCTATATGGTAAAAGCACTATCATTCAAAGGCGACACTAAAGCCAAGCACAAAAAACGAAAAAGAAGTCCTTCACCATCCTCAACTGAAGTTTCCAATAAATTGAACAACAAATTCGACAAGAATGATGCGGTCCATGACGACGATGATACAACATGGGTTTTACCCGACAGACCATCCGATATTTCAGGCCCGGTGATCATTATATTTCCCAAGCCTTTATCAAATAATAAAGACGATGAAGCCACGAAAGAAAACAAGATATTTTGTTTGGCTTCGGATGTCAGAGGTGTTGTTTTTGCTAGTCCTGTAGAGAATATCATATCGGTTGATCAACCCGAGAGTGCTGAGCCTCATGATGTACGACAAGTATGGATTGGAAGTAAAATTGGACCTGTGTCGAGCAACTTGAAAAAGCAAATGGAAAAAGACGATCAATTGATTGGCAAAGGACAAATAGGTAATCAGGAAAGCTGCCTGTTTAGTCTCAAAGCTAGTCACGGAACATATCTCTCTTTCATACCTGACAACAAATCAAAGACCGATATGGAACAAGAGAGTAGCCAGAAAGTTGAGGAGGAAAATGACAATAATAACGAGACGAGGAAGAGGCAATTGATGGGCGGCACGCTGGCAGATATTGCGAGAGAACTGAGTACAAAGGATGGACCATCTATACCTAGTCATGAAGTGGAGGATGAAGAGGCAGGAGGTACGGTCAAATCAGGACGACTTCGAGCAGAAAGCGAAGCTATCGGTGCTGGGGAAACCTTTATAATTTCCACCTCTCCAACATCCAATAATAGAAATCGATACAAGATACAAACAGCAGGAAAAGGTTTCTTATCTGCTTCTTTCTCGAATAAATCAACAATAATACTTGCAGATTCATCGGATGACGGCGAAAGTCAAAGTTTAGAGGTCATAATTAAAATGCAGGCTCGCTTTTTACCTCGTCATAATATCAAAAAGGCAGAAAAAGCATACGAAAGTATAAGTCGAGTTCAAATAGAAAAAGACGCAAGAGTTAAATCCGGATCATTGACAGATGACCAGATAACAAAATTAAAAAAAGCTAGAAGAGAAGGAAGGTACAATGAAGAAATACTTGACGTGAGAGCCAAAGGAAGGGGTGATAAATTCGCCTGATTAACAAGTAGTATTTTATTACTTATTTGTATACTGCCCGTACTAGCCGAGAGAGGTTCAATACCATAATATACATCGAGAAAATGTGTTTTTATGGAATCCATATCATCAGTTGACTATTTACAGTTTTTTACATTAACATTAAAATACATAATCATCTCCTTATTATACAAAACTTATTCCCATAGATAGGCCGAGGTAAATCCATCATTGGTTCTTTACATATATAAACATCAAGAAACACTGGCAAGGACGAAAGACACTGTCGAAATGGTTGGACCGCCTAAAGCATCCGAAATTTTCGAAATGGCAAAGAATATACGGACAAGTAGTTCCGTACTCATCGTAGGTAAGATTACATTGTCTACAACTGTTATATTCGCGTTGTGTGAGGTTGATGATTTCGCTTCGTTTTGGCATCCCCCCTGAACTGCTTTTTCGATTTCGCGAGATAGTATTTCTTCATTTCCTTGACTTTTGCTTTCCAAACTCGTCTGAGTCTTTTAGGACCACTTTCTCCCCAAAACTTCTCATGATAACTTACAACACCCCCAAGAACATCGCGATCACTTGGATGGGTTGCGTCCCAATGATAGTCTAAAGATTTCCATGGCATAGGACCTTCACGACGATGAACAAAATTTAACATTTCTTGTTCCGCATATTCAAGCTCAAAAGATTTTAATCCTTCTTGAGCAGATCTTTCGCTCAGGAATGATTCGTAGTAACGAAATAGTTGCTCAGAGGGCGCAGCTAATAAAAATCCGGCGTTCATATAACCATGCTCAATCGGGGGAAATGGATGTTCTTGATCTCCAGCGTCCACCGCATCCGGTTTGCGAGCGATGTCGCCATTATCTGGTCGTGCTGCGAGAAGATATGTATCTGGTAACAAAGTATCATTTCCACCATAACGATGAACTCCATCACGATTGGTTTCTGATAATTCAAGAGCTGCTCGATCCTGAAATACGTTATCCAAAGGTTGAATCAGCAAATGATCCGAGTCAAGGTATAATATTCTATCATATTGGGTCATTTGTAAAAATCTCAGCTTTGTAAATTGCTCTTTCCACCTGACATATATTCGCTCTTGAATCCATCTGGGCAGAACAACTTCTTCTACCATCTGTACTGTTGCGCCTTCACTTGTCAAAAGCTCGCGAGTTTCTTGAGATACTTGTGGCGTGCACATGATTATAAACGGCGCTCCTATCTTGTTCGCAGTCGTAGGATCGACAAGAAGTTGCCACCCCATCAATCGAGCATTCAATACGTAATCAGCATCGTTGTCATTCGTCAGAAAAGTTGCAAATGCATATTTTAGGCCTCTGATATCATATATCTTCTGTGGTTCTTCCCACAGATGACCAATGTTATTCGATTGTCGTTTAATTATCAAAGTCAAAAAGCATAGAAGGCATATCAAGAATATACAAGTAAGCTAGATAAATCCAGAAACGGTTTTAATCCTTGTTCTATATACCCACATGTGAAATTTTTACAACACATATGCAGGACAGATGGGTTGTTTCATGCAAGAAACGTTTCATCAAATATTTAAAAAGAACAAAATAATGTCAGAAGGAGGGAACAGGAGGGGAAACGGGCGCAGCACATGTTTCAACAACAAAACGTGAATCTTATTTGTTATTTATTGAAGTACAGTCCTCCCTTGTTATAACGAAGCTTGAAGTTGTAGTTGATACTACCGTTATAACTAGAGAATCGTTACATTGAATTATAACTAATTAATTAATTAATTAATTCAGTACTAATAAAAATAATAACAAAAATTAATACAATTTGATAACTATATATAATACTAGTTATAATAGACTTGATACTTCTCAAAGAGGCTGAAAATAGCTACTAATATCCCTCTGCTTTAATTGCTGTGCTTGTCTATATTCATACTCACTCTCTAGCTTATTATAATACTTAATCACCTTAATATCTCCCTTATTATATTGCATTTCATATAGTCTTAATTTTTTAAGCATTTTAATAGCTTTAGATGTTGTTATTTTTGCTACCTCTTTAATTATCTTATTAGGATCCCTCTCTTCTATTGTATTTAGCTAATTATATGTTTGAATTATAGATTTAACAACATAATTAAGTGAATATTCTTGGATTTGCTCTTCTATTAGATTTAAGAAATTCTTAATATTCATTATATCTTTGATATGATGTTAAAGTATAGGCTGTTATAATAGATCTTAAATCTCTCTTAATATAACTAGTTAAATTGAATGTTAAATTATATTTTGTTAATTTGAATTTTGAATTAAATGTTATTAATTTATATTATGAAATAAATATTGTTAATTTGTATCTTGAATTAAATTATTAAATAAGCTAGAATGCTGCTAGTAATTATATATTATACTATCCTTTACTTCTAACTAAGCTCTTAAGCACTATGTAACTACTTTAAGTATGTTATTTGATTTTAATAGATTTTCTTATAATTCAAATTAATGTACTATAAAATTTAGCTAAAGTCTCCTATATTATTATTTAAATATATAGATAATGCCTTAATCTAATAGCTGTGTTTTAGATGTTATATTTAGAGGTAACTAACTAATAGTTATATATTTGTAATAGAGTAGCACTAGACACTAGGTAAGGAGACTATAATATCACTAGTACGGGGGTGGTTACGAGTAGGTATCTTAGAGCTAAGACTATGTATACTATAGAAACTAATCTCTAAGGAGTCTAAGGGGAGTTCCTATATATATACGATATATATATAGAGCTATAACGGTGATTTAGGGTTAGGGTTAGGGTTAGGGTTAGGGTTAGGGTTAGGGTTAGGGTTAGGGTTAGGGTTAGGGTTAGGGTTAGGGTTAGGGTTAGGGTTAGGGTTAGGGTTAGGGTTAGGGTTAGGGTT